>Ga0068852_100001388_pt1 | contig 16290 bp, 14 predicted proteins | sample KBSCornC22_FD_66594 | JGI IMG/M metagenome (GOLD analysis project Ga0068852, IMG submission 66594) | Corn rhizosphere microbial communities from Kellogg Biological Station, Michigan, USA - KBS Corn C2-2 | ecosystem: Host-associated > Plants > Roots > Rhizosphere > Soil ... | reverse complement strand
GCCGTTGCCAGTCAAGGTTCCACTGCCAGAGAAGTGGGTGTTATCGCTCTTGTAGAAGCCCATGTTCGCCCACTTTAGGCGTGGGCCAAGAACATCCGGCATGGCGTTGATTGTAACGCCATAGGCATAGGCCGCCTTATATTGAAGCCAGTTGGAACGATCCTGGGTCGCCTGCGGGATCGTTCCGGGCGCGGTCGGGGGGTCGCCCGAAACCATGACGTCGCCATAGACGATACCCTGGGCGACGATGGCCTGGATTGACGATGTGTAGATCGTCTCATTCGTGCCGCCGGCAGCGTCGTTGGTAACAGCTTCAAGATGAAAGAAGTCGATTCCGACAAGGGTTCCGAGCAAGCGGACGACCGCCAGCACACTATTCTCGGCCGCGCCCGAGTTCATCGCGTCGAGCGCGAGTGTGACCGCCGTTCGCAATGTCGTGCCGCCGTTGATGCACAGCACGGCGCGGGACAGGCTGTCACGCTCAAGGCCGCCGATCAGCGTCTTGGGAAGCGTATCGTTGCTGGTAAAGGTGAACGTGTTCGATCCACGAACGATACCGTCTGCCGGGGCGAGAGTCGCCGCGCGAGGTCCTATTGACTTGATCGTTGTGCTGGCAACGGTTTGCGATGTGCTCACCTGATAGGTCCCGGTCGAATTCGGCGAGCCGGTAAGCTGAGCGGCTATCGTGGTGCCGGCGGTCCCGCCGACTAATACGTCACCCACCTGTGGATATCCGGTCCCGAGTGCCGTAACCGTCATCGTCGTGCCGGAAATCGAGGCGGTATAGGCCGTCTCACCGGCGGCGGTCTTGCTGTGACCGTTCCCGTCAGAGAACGTCCAGTTCCCGTAGCCGGGGAACGTCCAGTAGAGGAAGTGATAGGTGTCGGTCGTGCCGGGTGCGGCGTCGGTCACCGTCGCGCCGTTAGTCGAAGTCTTTGGCGGTGCTCCACCAAGAGTCACACCATAAGCGGACCAGCCAGAGGAATAGGTTATCCGCTCTGGATAATAGACGCTCGCGCCGGAACTTGGCGCGGAGTTGTTGTTGCATAGCCAACCGGCCAGACGGGCCGGGATGCTATATTGCGATGTCAGCCGCGCTGCGACCTTCGCCGGCATGCTGTTGCGATGAGGGTCAGTGCTTGGCTCGACGCCAGCCGTGTGGCTCGTGCCCGCGAACAGGAAAATGCTATCTCGGGTATTGGCCTTCACGGCAGCAACGCCAGTTTTCGCGTTCGGGAGAGGGTTGCCCGGAAGAGCTTGTCGATAGAGCTTCGCCGCTGAACTGGCGTAGGTTGGAATTGTTGTCGCCGTATATTGGTCGAACAATGCGCGGCTTGAAATCTGGTCGTTGCGCCACTTTATACGCCTGATCCAGCCACCGAGCGCCTGCTGCCCGCTGGTTGACGCGTCCTTGGCGCCGATACGGACAGATGTCAGGGTGGCGTATGAGAATGCCGTGGCGTCCGTGGTTGGGATCGCGTCGCCGCCGCCAAACGTCTGAGAGCCGCCCCCCCAGGTAAATCCCCATTTCTGGTCGGTTGCCCATGTCTGATTGCCAAGGCCAGTCGTGACTACCGCACCTCGATGGCCCAACGTCGTGCTATTGGACATGAGCGAATAGGTCGCGTTGTTGACCGATAGGAGGCCAGGCGTGCGCCCGTAGCCACTCTGGAGCTCGACCCGGGAAATCTCCGCTACGAAGGTGCCCGTCGATCCCTGGAACGTCGAAAGCAGCGATCCAGCCCCGGAATTGCTGTCGGCGTCACGGGTGATCGCTGACGCACCGGTGATAATGAGCGGGGTGGCGATCGAGTTTGCAGGGATATTGGGGTTGTACTCGACTTGGCAGACATACCAAGTGCCGGTGCCGGAGCGGGTAACGCTGATGTTGCCTGCTGTCGTGATGGTCAGGATCTGGGGCACGCCTGAAGTCACCGGCCCGAAGCCGGATCCGACCGCGCCATTGGCCGCGGAAGTTACAGTCACGCCAGCATCGTGATGACTCCAGATGATGACGATGCCTATCACCACGGCCAAGGTCGATTGGGTGACCGGCGCCGTGCTATTCAAAAACACATTGCGCGAGGTTGGGAAGTCGGCCGTACCCTCGCCCGAGACGCCGGCAGGCCGAGTGATTGGGACATTCTGGGCGAACGTCTGGTATGTCGATCCTGGCGCATCATGATAGCAGAGGTTCGTGAGGATCGATGTTGACGGGTTGGCGCGAGTGACGGGCAAGAGCGCGGTGGGATAAGTCGCGCTGGCGCTGAGATCGTAATGGTTCCAGCCTGCATTGACGTCAGCGACGCCGCCTAGCGGCCAAGCGCCATTCGTCTTCTGGCCATAGATGATACCGGTCGAAAGATCGGTATAATCGTCACCATCAGATCCAAAGTTATTGGCCGGCAAGCCGTAGCCGGTAAGATGCTTACCAGAAGAGCCAGCGGGGCCGGTAGCGCCGGTCGCTCCTGTGGCCCCCGTTGCGCCGGTCGCACCAGTTGCCCCCGCTGGACCTGTTGCACCGGTCGGCCCCCGAAGATTGGCTGCGAAATCGGTATCGATGGCCCAAGCGCCTGACTCATATATCCAATAGGTATTATTGGCTGGCGTTGGATCGGCGTAGACACGAGCTTGGGAGCCGTCATTGGGGGTTGGCGAAGTCGGAAGGCTGGCGGCGGTGGCGTATTGACCAATGCCAGTTATGGCACCGGCGAGGGCCGTGTCCAGGGCTGGCCCGACCCCCCGGATTACCGACTTCTCCGGCTCATATGCGCCGGATGCAGGTACGCCATCCGTATTAAAGTCGCGCCATGCCTCGCCAAATTTATCGGTAAAGGTGCCCATGCCGCATCCCGGTGAAATAGGGCACGGGTAGGCTCGGGACCGCCGATCAATTACGGCTGATCAGGCTCACTCAAGCTTGAGATTATGACTGATCACGCCGTCGCTCACATAGGTGTGCGCGGTGTCGACGGTGATCTTAGCGACCATCGCCGTGCCGGCCGGCGAACCGAGGGCATCCATGCGCACCCAGCCGCCGCCGATCCACATCCGGTGCGCTGCCGTTGCCCGCAGGCGCCCCGTGCCGATATCGAGCTCGTAGACATCATCCTCGACAAACGAGATCGCCGACACGGCATAGTCGCCCCAATCGCCGAGCGTACCGTCGTCCAACTCAGGCTGGGTGTGCAGCATGTCGCCGACGACTAGAAGTTCTGCGCGCTTTTCGGTGCCGTCCGCCATGAGGATGCCGGTATCGACGGTCACGCAATAGCCACCACCACCACCGCCGCCGCCGCCGCCGACACCACCGCCACCGGTAGAGATGACAAAGCTGTCTTCGGTCGTGAAGTTGAGTAGGTCCGGGCGATCGGTCCAGGCGTCGTAGGCCGCCATCTTGGCATAGAACGACCCGGCCGCGAGGTTCTGCAGGAAGGCCGGCGAGCCAAGGAAGTGGAACAGCGTGCCCTGCGTGAGGGGATCGAACCCCGATACCGTCGAGATCGCGACCATATAGCCAGCGACCCCCGCGTCGGTGGATAGGTCGAAGTCGACCTCGGACTCGCTCGCTCCATCCGCAGCCGAAAACCCCGTGACGGTCGACGGTGCGGCCAATGTCAGGGTCGAGGTCGTCGCCTGCGTCCCCGCACCGGCGGAATTCACGCCCGCCACCGTCGCGACGTAATCCCTGCGCGCGCCATCGGTCTTTGCCTGGGCGGCGGTATAGGCAACGGCTGGCGCGCTGGTGACGATCGTGCGGATCGGTGTCGAAAGGTCGCCCGGATCGAAGAACCGCCAGCGATAGGACGAAGCTCGAGCTATGCGGGCCGTCGACAGGCTGAGCGTGTCAGCCCAACTGACGAGAGTGATTGCGGCGGCTGCATCGGGTGGCGTCGTGTCGGTCGCTGTCCCGACCTCTGTTGCCGGCGACGAGAACGGCGATACCCGGCCATCACCGACCTGATAAGCGACCTCGACCTCGACCGTCTCGGACGCGGGCACGAAGCTGGTCTGCAGAGTGACTGCGGATCCCGGATCGGTGTCGGAATATTGTTGCTCGTTCCAGCTTGCGCCGCCGACGACACGCCAGCGGGCATACCAGGTCAGGTCGTCGCGGTCGGGGCCGGCCGCCTCGATCGTGACACGCACGCCTGTCCCATCATCCGATACGGTCGAGAAATCGGCCGCAGCGCTGGTGATCTCCGGCGGGTCGAGCGGGGAAGGGGCCAGCCTGTTACCGACCGGCGCCGGGTCGCCCTCCTCGGTCGCGGGGTTCCAGGCGTACATGTTCGGGTCCGCCAGCACCCAATTGAAGGTGATTCCGCCGGTGATCGGATTCCGCTTCACCGGGGCAACGATCTCGACGCCGCCGTCGAGGAATATCGTGCCGGCCTCCTCGATCGTCAGATGGATGTAGCGTTGGCCTAGGACGATCTTGCCGGCGGAGGTGGTCGTGATCGTTCCGCGCTGGGCGGCATTGGTGCGCGCGACAGCCGCTTTTGCTAGGCGGCGAGCCTGGGCATGCGTTGGAACCTGATTGGCAAGTTGCGTTACCAGCACCTTGCCTCGCTCGGTGATGTCATCCTCATCCGTCCAAGGATCGGTATCGACGACGTTAAAATCGTGGTTCGCTGAGACATAGGTGACAGAAACCGAGTTGATGGCGTTCTCTTCGTCAACGCCGTCTTGCAGCGAGTAGCTGACGATGAGATCGGGGCCGACCGTGACCGTCGGCTCGTAGTAATGGCCGGCATAGACTACCAATGCGCCATCCGAGCGCGGCGATAGCCAGCCGTCGCAGCACGCCAGCAAGGCGGCGACGACAGACTTGTGCTCGTCGGTGTGTTGATGGGCGAGGCAACTGCGATAGCGCGGCTCTGTTGCTGGCGATCCTTCGGACGATGACCAGACGACTTGCGAGCCGACAGGGTGGTCATTGTCGAGCGGGCTGGAGAGGCCGAGCACCATGCCAGAAATGTCGGTTACTGTGCGTGTCTCGGTGAGCGATGTATCGCCGGTCGCCGAGATCACGATCGTCATGCCGACCGCGAGCCCATTAATCGATATGACTGTAATGTGCCCACTGCCTGCGTCTGCCTTCTCGGTCATGACGGTCTGTACGCCCTTCAGCGGCACAGCCTCATCGCAGACATTTGCGGCAGCGGTCCAATAGGCCAGCGTCGGCACGAAATGCGTGTCCCAATCCTTGTTGTCGCGGACCAACTCATAGTGCGCGAGATGCAGGATCGCGTTCTCGCTGTATTTCCAGGTCGAGCGATCGGTGGCGCTCTGGCTGGGGTCGCGCCAATCGAACACTAGCTGACGCTCCATGACTAGCGACAGCGGCATGTTGTTCGGGCCGCCGGTCGGGAATATCATCTGGAAATTCTTGGCCTTGGTCGGCTTGGTGATGACGCAGCCAGTGCAGACGCCATCGCCGCGGTGTTCCGACGTCCATTGATCGGGCACGAGCGAGATGACTTCGCTGAATGCCGCCTCCGTGTCCTCGCCCAGCCGCGTGAATACCGTCACGATATCGCTCAGCTCGCCGAACTGTCCCGCTTCACCGGCCTGCACGCGCCCGCCGCTCAACAGCGTGATCTTGGTGTCTGCAAGATAGTGGCCGACGATCGCGTTGACCTTGCCGTCGTGAAATGCGCCGACGTCGATCGCGATGCCGTCCTTGTTGGTCACATAGAGCGCGAACGCCATATAGTGGCGGCCAAGACCGTAGCCCGATACCCGAGCGGGGGCCGGATGCTTCAAGCTGGTCTCGGTTAGGGATGGCTTGGGCGCCTTGGGGGCAAGGAGCGCGTTCAGCCCGGCCTCGGCGAGACTGAGGGCGGCGGTAGCAATGAGCAGACCTTGCGATGCCGTCACACCGATACCGATGCTGCCGAGAAGTCCGGATACCGCTTGGCCAACGCCGGGGATAAACTGCAGACCTATAAGGGCCCCGATCTCAAGTATGGAGATGATCGTCTTGCTCATGGCCGCCATGCCCGGATGCAAGCCAGGGCGTCCATCGGCAGGAAATGAACGGTACGCTGCCCCCGGATCGCCCATCGCTCGCCGGTGAAGATCGCGCCGGCCTGTTCGTCGTCCAGCGCGACCACGGCGATATCGCCAGCCCGCAATTCCTCGACTTCCGGGATGCTGCTGCCGATTCCGGCGATCCACAGCGCCTCAAGGCCGCCGTCACCCTGTTGCGCTGCCGAGCAGGCGGTCGGCTCAATCGTATCGCGCCATTTCGCCGCAAAGTCAGGATGGCCGAGCGCGATGCACCAATCCGCCGGCATGGTGCTGCAATTCCATGGGTTGGGATTGGCGCATTGCGCGCGAAGGAAGTCGCCAAGCTGGGTCATTTGCTGTCGCTCGGCCCGAAGCGGCGCGACGTGCCGGACGAAATCCCAGCGATGTGATCAAAGAACCGATCGGTTGGCGACCGCCTGCGTTGATCGGCATCAGTCCAGAACGCCACCGGCGCCCTTGAACGATCGGTGAAATCCGTCCCGATCGACAGCGTGATCGAGCGCGTCTGGCCCTGTCGCGCCGTCGTCAGCGTGTCGGCACGCAGGACGGCAATCCACTCGACGTCGGCGATCTGCCAGTCGTCATCGAAATAGACATTGCCGATATGGACTTTCGCGCCCTTGACTGACGCCGATTCTTCGATCGCGAGCGCGAGTGTGGCTGTGCTCACACCAGAAACTGTGACGTCGATCCGGCTCGCGGTGCCGTTTATGACCTGATCAAGCTCCGGGATATTCACCAGGGAGCCGCCGCCGAGATAGGTGGCGGGAGAGGGCTCTACGATGTCGGCGGGGATGTCGAGATTGCCGACGCCGGACCAAATCCGCGCGACTGGATCAGCGGCGATGCGAAATAGCACCGACTGCCTCATGACGCGGGTGGCCGCATATCCTCGATGAAGCTCGCGGCGCACGACGTGAACCGACCCGAGTCGGTCGTATTGTCGGTCGAGCCGGTAAGTATCATCTGGCAGCGCGGGGTATCAAACTCCAACGCAGTCCCGGATGCGACTGCTTCGCGCAACGGTGGGCGGAAGGTGATCGTGTCGCCATTGATCGAGCGGACGCGATAGGCGCGCCACCCCCAGTTTTCATGCTGGATCGAGAACAATTCGCCGCCGATCAGCGGCTTTTCCGATGTTCCCGCGATAGACAGCGATGTCGCGCGCAATGCGGCGCCGGCGGTGGTCGCATAATCCGCGCCGCTGCTTTCGTAGGGTGTATCGTCATCGAACGGCGTGTCATCGCTATGCGTGACGGTCGCGACGGAGCCGACCGGCTGAAACCGCCGCTCAGCACATAACAGGACGATGAATGCCTCGCCCGCATCGGCATCGCTGACCACCCGCCATGCATTTCCCGCGGTCTTCGTGCGCGCCATACCGTTGCTGAAATCAGCCTGCAGATAGCCGCCACCATCGGGTTCGATCTGATCCGTGATGCCGGAAAGCGCCGTCCCGCCGTCGAGCACATGGCCAACCCGGCGGATGTTCGTCGTGCGGAAGCCGAACTGGCAAAGATGGAGAGTGCGCACCGGTGACCGATACGCCGTCAACTGGATCGATTATTACGGCTGGTCAGCCCGCGACATCTCCGGTGAAGGTCGTCGTGACCATCCAAGCCGACGCTTCAGTCGGGTCTGGCGTGGCAAGCGTCTGCAGCCATTCGAGGCGAAGTTTCAGGTCGCCTAGATCCAGCGTCGTGCCGTCGAGCGCGGCCTCGATCGCGCCACCCATATCATGGACGTTATCCTCGGCCGGCTTGGTGACTGTTCCGGCGCCGTCCACCAGGTCATGCGAGAACGCCTGCACCGATACCCGGTAGCTCGCCGATCGCAATCCGGACATGGCGAACGGCGACGCGATGAAGGTACCAAACCGCGCGAATTCGGTTGGTCGGGTCGCCGGAACGGTGCCGGGATAGATCGCGGCCTTGTCGATCAGCGCGGTAACGCCATCACTCGCCTTCAGCGCTGCCATCATCGCCGCTCGGACCTTGAGCTTGGATACCGCCATCAGCCGTTGACCTCGGCCACGAAGCGCTTGCCTAGGGCTTCAACGACATCATGACGCGCGCGCTCGACTGCGGGCTCCATGTAGGGGCGCGGCTCCATGTTCGCTCCACCGCGTTCGATCCACGCATGGTCGCTGTCGGCTATGACGCTAGCGCGGATGGAATCGCCTGTTTCGATGACTTCGCCCACGTGGATGCTTTCGTCGAGATCGTGGCTATCGGCATTGGGAGGGGAATATGGTGCAGAGGGTATGTGGCCAGTGCCAGATATGCTGTCGGCGCGAATGGTCTCCGCAGCATCGCGCGCGATTGCCTGAGCGCCAGCCTCAATCTCTTGACCAAGCGCCGGCGCGATTCGGTGCAGCGCCAGCTTGGCCAACCGCGCGCCATGGTTGTCGGTGACGCGGATCATGCCCGCTTTCCCTTGCCAACCCACCCGATCGCCGCAGGATCGCGCTGCAGGGCGCTGACGAGCCATTCGACGCGGAAGTCGGTCGGGGCATTCGTGTCGGTCACCCGAACGCGCGCATCGGAATCAATCGTGCCGTCGAAGCTGCCCGACAGGATGATGAACCGGTAATCCTTGTCGGTCCAACCGTCAGGCCGTGAGCGCTCGTCCATGGCGTCGATCTGGACCGTGCAGGGGATTTGGGCGGGTGGCAGGCCGGGGATGAAGTTGCCATCATCGCCATAGCCGCCCGGCGTGCCGGTGATCAGGACGGCGCCATCATAGAACGGCGCACCCAGCGCACCGGATGCCATCTTGGCCAGCGATGCGAAGGCGCCGGGGAGGTTCACGCGCATCCCCAAGGCGGCAGCAGCCCGGCATAGCCATACCCGCACGGCACCACACCGGGCGCGGTAACGCCCATGCTCGGCACGTTGCGCCGCAGCAGGGCCAGATAGTCCTGACCATAGGGGGACGACGCCCACCCGCCGGCAAGTGCGACCTTTACGGCTTCGTCGCTGAATTGGGCGTCGAACGTCCCGGATTTGAAGCGCGTCACGCCGGCTGCAGCAAATCCGGCGACATCGCTGCCCGCAATGCCGGCGACGGGTGCCTTGAGCATGTTGTGCGCCGCCGCAGCTATCAGGGCCGGCGCGTAATCCATCTCTGTCCAGGACTGGTCGACGTATCGGTGCGCGTCCGTCAGCCAGTAATCGATCGTCGCGTCGTCGACCGCGGCAAACGCCGGATAACGCATCTTTAGATCGGCGGCGACGGGTTCGGTATAGGACATCAGGTGACGACTCCCAGACGTTCGTACATATAGCGCTTGACGACCTGGATGATCGGCCCGGCGTCGAGCTGGGAACCGCCATGCGCATAACCCAGACGGCGCTGGCTGAATCCGGTCGAATTGCCGAGCAACGTCAGGTTTCCATTGGGGAACGCGGTCGGCGTAACCGTCGAGCTGGTCGGCGAACCCTTGCTGCGCAGATAGATGGTCTTGGTGTTCGACGCCCGCTGCGACATCAACAGGAACGCCGCCGAGCCCACCGATTTCGAGAGGCTCGTACCATCCGCGAGTAGCGTGCTCGCATTGTTGCTCGTGGATTGTGCCGACAGCGTGAGCGCCGCGGTCGTCGCCGTCGTGCCGAGATCGCTACTGGCGGCGGTGACATTCTCGGTCGGAACGACGCATAGCTGAATGCTGGTGGTGCTCATCCTTTTGGTGACCGACGTCGACGGATTGAACGCCGCCGTCAGCTTGGCGCTCGCGGTGCCATCAATGCCCGAATAAGGCGTGTGGGTCGGGCCGGCCGCGGTATCGGTCAGCGTCGTGCCCGCGTTCACGCCTTCAAAGACGTTCTTGCGCGCCACCGCCTCGACCGGCTCACCGAGCAGATAGGCGAAGTCACCCTTGAGCCACCAGCCAACCCGCTTGATGCCCCGGAAGTACGTGGTGACGATCTGCCGGTCGGCAGCGCTATAGGACGCGGATCCGATGTAGGCCGCGGCGTCGGTATCCTCTACGAAGGGTGTGGTGACAATCCCGCCGGCGCCCCAGCCGAACGTGCGCATATTGCCACAGGTCGAGAAGTCGGCGTCATCGATGGCGCGCTCGCAGAAGGCGAACCGGAAGTTGCTCGGCGCGCCCTCGACGCGAGCCACGCCATCGAGAGGATGGACCGGCGTAGTCGCCATGATCAGTTCGGCAGCGGACCATGACCCACCAGCCGGGCGTGTGGTGCGGTAGATGTTCCCGCCGCGGACGAATGCCGCCTGGGTTTCCATGTCGTTCACCGCACCGACAAGCGATGGATAGAGGACTTCGACGCCGCCGCCGGGAAGAGGGCCGATCGCCGGGGTCGAATAGCGATACGGCGCGGCGCCTATGTTCGTCGGCCCCTCGAGCAGAGCCCCCGCCAGGCTGTAGCGAGCATAGTAGAAGATCAGGCCGCCGACCCCGCCTTGGTACAAGCAATGGATCCCCTCCGCGTCGATGAAGATCGATGGGGTATTGCTTTCCTCGATCCCAGCCGTGGTCTGGTCGACTAGCCTAAACGAGACATCGGCCACGGAGCGGAGAAGCGGGAAGCCGGCACCGCTTACCGACACGGTTCCGGCGAGATTGCGGAAGGTGTCCGTGGTCGTGTCGTAGACGCCCATATAGAGGTCGAGCCGGATGCTGTCGGCCGCATTGGCGCGCGTCCAGGGGATATAGATCAGATTGCCCTGCGTGACGAGCGTGCCGGCATAGGTGCGCGAATCGTTCTCCATGTCGATCACGGTGACCTTGGAGCTCCACGAAACGGCACCAGTCGACGCGTTGATGCTGGCGGATTTGTACAGCACCAGCGGGTAGGTCTGGCCGCCCGGCGATTCTCGCATGAACAGATATTGCGTGCTCCCGATCTGGACCGGATGAGGGTAGGTCATGCCGGTGCCGACAGCGCCCTGAGCCGACCAGGTGGCGCCGCCGTCGATCGAGATGCTGTGCTTCATCGGCAGGCTGTGCGCGCCGCCGTAGGAGTGCCAGAAGCCGTATTGATCCTTGCAGAGAACGCCGACGCCGTGCTGATCAGCCGTGCCGACGACGTTGCTATCATCGGTCATGATGACCTGTCCGACCGTCGCGACGCCGGCAGTCAGATCGTAAGAGAAGAACGTGTTCTCCTTGAGTGGCGTCCCGGAGTTGTAATTGTAGCGCTGGATCACGCCGAGGACGCGGTTCGTCGGCGCATCATAGACCCATGCCGGGTTGGAATTGGCGCCATACCATAGCCCAGGACCGGAGCCGCCATCATCGAGGTAGGGGACGCGCGAGATCACGACTCCCTGTCCCCTGATGTTGGTCACTCCAAGTCCAAGCCCGAGCCGCATCAGAACAGCGCCACGATGTCCGCCGCCGTGGTGGCCACCATGACCTTTTCGACCAGTATCGGCAGGATCGCACCTGCCGGAACCGCCTTGAAGGTAACGGTGGTGGAGCTACCCGGCGAGCGAACCAGCACGTCGCCAGCCGTTCCGACATACAGGCCGCGGACGCCGACAAGGACCGTCGAGTCGCTCTTGGTAACGGTGGCATAACTGCCGGCCGGGTCAGACCATTGGCCCTCGCTCGACTGTCCTGCGGAGTTAAGGTGGATGGGCGCGCCCATGATAATCTCCTATGCAAAGGGCCGCCCCACGGATGCGGAGCGGCCCCTTTCCCCGCGACGAAATTGGTTCAGGCCTTCTTGGTCGCCGCTTCGAGCTTGGTGGTCAGGTCGGCGTTCGCTTTCGTAAGCGCGTCAACTTGCTCCTTGAGCGCGGCATTCTCGGCCTGGACGGATTCGACCAGCTCGGCGTCGTCCGCAGATGTCGTATCTCCGGCCTTCCCGAGATCAGGCACGTCGCCGACGATCGTCTTGGGGTCGATCTCGACCGATTGGCCTGGCTCGATCCAACGGGTGACGCCGCCCTGAACGTTGATGCCCCGAGGTCCAGCGGTGTGGTTCGTGAATGTCTTCATGGTGCCGATCCTCAGATGTTGTCGCGATAAGACATCGTCTTGGGACGATAGATCTCAAGCTGGCCGACGTTCATGATGCCGTCGATCCGCCATGCCATGGACGAGATCGGGAACTGCGGCAGGAACTCGTAGAGGCCGGGCAGGAAGAACTCCATGTTGTCGGGGCTCTTTTCGTACGCGACCATGCGGCGCGTGCTGCCCGCACCGGCGGTTTCGAGTTCGCGGCTCGGGCGGATGTCGAGCGCCTGGCCCGTCATTGCGGTGTAGCTGTTGTTCGCCTTCAGGTAGGTCAGCACCGACTCGCCGACATTGGTCAACTGGGTGTTGTTGGCGACCAGGAAGGCGGACGTCGGCAGCAGCAGCGCGTTGGGCATCGCCGTCTCTTTCGAGTTGACGATGACATCGTTGAGCGCGGTGTTCACGTCGGCGAGCATCTGCGCGGGCGTTGCCGTGCCCCAAGTGCCGGTCGGCGCATTTGCCGTCGGAACCGACGCGTTGTTGATCATGCCGGTGAAGTTCTTTTCGGTCGAGCCGCGAACGACCCGATCGTAGACGAACTTGTCGGCAACCATGTGCGCCGCGGACGCTTTGCGCGGGCTGAGCGGGATGCCAAGCCGCGAAACGCGGTTCACTTCCTGCAGGCTGAGTTCATAGCCCGCGCCCGCCAGGAAGAAGGCGCTGGTGCCCTGCGAGAAGCTGATTCCGACGTTCGGGATGTCAAAGCCCTTGCCCGAGATGTAATCGGCAACACCGGCCACGTCGCCCGAAGTAACGATCGTGCCGATATCCCACATGTCACCTTCGGTGTTGATGGGTACCAGTCCGGCATAATCGAACGACGGATATTTCTGTTCGAGCACGGCTGCGTGCATCCGCAGCAACGGGGCCTGGACGAATCCGGCGGCCTGCTGGGCGTCCTGAAAAATGGTGCCGGTCATCTGTCTATTCCCCCTTACGAACGGGTCACGCGGAGGCGCACGGGGCTTCCGCTCGAAATGGTCTCGTCGTATTTCGCCGGGACGAGGAAGTTCGCGCCGGAGTTGCTGACGTTCGTCCACAGCCCGGCCGGCGTGACATAGGCGGGATCGCCGTCGGCCACGTTCACGCTGGGGATGACGAAGATCGAGCCCTCGTTGAGCAGCCCAGCCGTCGAATACTGGGGATAGATGTCCGCCGCGGTCACGCCGTTGGGCATGACGCCCGCATCGGCGATCGTGACGCCCATGAAGGTGCCGGTCGCGGGGGTGAGCGTGACGCCGTGGTCACCCGAACCGCGCCATGCGGCCTTGCCAAATGCGATGCCGGCGGCGTCCTCGACCGTGCGGCTGATGCGGTTCGAGTTCTCGCCGTCCGCCACCATGCCGGCGAAGCCGCGGGCATAGTCGGTCAGATAAGTGCTCTGAATGGTGATCGACATGTCAGTGGATCCTTACTGGGCGGTCGCGGTGGAAGGTGCCTTCCACGCATCGGAAAGGGAGGCCTTTCGTTTGTCGCGGGCGGCGGCATATTCGGTCTGGGCATCGCCGAGGTTGACGGGTTGGCCGGTGATCCCGGTTTGCGCGGCATCGGCCACCTTGGCGTCCTTGGTCAGGACCGCGAAGGCGGTCGCGTAATCGCCTTCCGAATAATCCTTGGCCGCATCGCCCATCGCCTTGTCGACGACCGCCTTCTTGATGTCGGCCTCGTCCATGGCGTCGGTGACCGTGATGCCTGCGGCCTTGCCCTTGGCGACCGTCTCGGCATAGGCCTTGGCGACGTCGCGCATCTGCTGCGGCGTCACCTTGGCGTCCTCGACCTGCTTCTTCAGCGTGACGATCTCGGCGTCCTTGGCGACGATCGCGGTGTTCGCGGTCGCCAGCGCGGTTTCGGCCGTGGTCACCGCCGTCTTGGCGTCGGTCACCTGACCCTGAAGCTTGGTGATGGCCACCTCGACAGCGGCGGCATCGGAAAGGTCGACCTGCAGGCCGTCGAGCATGATCTTCTTCACGTCACGTTCTCCGTCATGGATGGGGGTGCGCTCGTCCACGATGCGCAGGTCCGAACCGCCCCTCGCGCGGGGGACGGCGGCCAAATGGTTGTATCGGATGTTCGACAGCGAGGCGTCGTAGGGCTGTCCGTCGTGGATACCCGGCACCATCTTGATCTCGGCGGTATAGCCGAGGCTGAATTCGCTGTGGTCGGTGCGGACGGCGGTCACGCCACCGGCATCGGTGACACGAAGCGGCACGCGCATACGGTCACCGTCGCGCATGATCTCTTCGCCGGTCTCGCCCTTCGACAGATCTCGCCAGTTGGTCGCGTCGACCATGCCGGCGGGATGCTTGAGCGTGATGGGCAAGCGCGAGGCGCTCGCAATGCTATCGTGCGCGAACACTTCGGATTCGGGGCGGAACACGCGGATCGGATCGGCCGGGGCGCGATCGGTCAACTCGAGTTCGGCGGCGGTATAGGTCTGGATGTTGTTCGCGCGCGCCACATAGGCGTCGGCCACGAGGTAGCCTTCCGGCGTAATCCGGGCCTTTCCCTCGATCGTGGCGCGGTCATGGAACAGCATGGGACGCGGAATTAAAGCGACGTGAAGCCACCAATTACGGCTGGTGCGCCGATTGCTCAGCCTTTTAGGGTCTGGGCCTGCGCGATAACCCCAGGCGCTTGCCCAGCGGCGGTACTGACAGCCGCCTCATAGGCCTGCCGAGAACGCGCGTCGGCGTACTGCACGAACTGCCGCATGGTCTGCTCATCTGTACGCGCGCCGGTGAAATCGGCGTGGATCGGTTGGACGACGACTACGCTCGGCGCCGGGCCGGAATTCACCCGCCCGTTCGCCGCGCCAATGTTCGGCCCGATCGCGAACGGCTCTCCGCGGTTGACGCGAGCGAACGGTTGGCCGTTGAGCGAGAGGACGTTTCTGTCGGTGCCGTAATTACCGCCGATAATGCCGCTGCCGCCGGTCGCGAAAGCAGGCAGGAAGCTCAACAGGCTTGATGCGGAACTGGGGCTGAACGCGCTCCCGGCGGCGCCCCAATCCGAGCCCAGGTTGCCAGCTATGTCGCCTCCGTGGCCGAAGAGGCCACCAAGCGCCGACAGGATGCTACCGAACCCGCCGCCGGAACCACCAAGCCCCGCCGCAGCGCCCTGTTGCGGGAAAAGCATGTTCGCGAGCGGGATCAGCAATTCGCGCTCGATACCGATCTTGATCAGGTCTTGCAGGAACTCGCCAGCGATCCCGTGCAAGTGCAGGAACTTCGCGACCGCGCTGGTCAGGCCGTCGTCGAGCTTTTGCAGGCCGGATGCAGCCGCGCGCTCCATTGCCTCGTTGACCTGGTCGACAGTGTTTGGGAGCCCGGCCAGATAGTCGCCGAGCGGGCCGCGGTTCTGGGCGGCGATCGTGGCTGACCTGTCCGCGAACCGTTTATCCTGCGTTTTCAGGGTTCGATTGGCCGCGTTGAGATCGCTGGTCGACACGGAGCTATCGTCATTCGCCGCGCGGTCAATCGTGTAGTTGGCGCCGAGCGTTTCTTTCTGGCGCTCAAGGTCAAGAAGTTGCTTCTCGATTCGCGCGCGCTCGGCCACCGTCTTGGCCAACGATTCCTGCTCGCGAAGCTCATCCTCCTTGGCGTCGATGATCGCCACGGCGGTGTCATAAGTGCGCTTCAGCGCCTCCAGCGTCTTGTCACGGTGGATCACCGAAAGCTGGGCGTTGTAGGTATCGTTCAGCTGCTTTTCGAGCGCGTCTGCCTGGGCGCGGGTCAGCTGCTTCTGCTTTACCTGAAGCTCGATATCGGCCTTTTGCCGGGCGGTATCGGTGTTGAGTTGCTTTTCCTTGATCTCCAGTCGCGCAAGTTCATCCTGCGTCTGGTCGGCGACAGCGCGCAGCTGCTCGTCCTGCAGGCGGTTCATTTCGTCCGTGAAGCGCTTTTCTTGCTCGTCCGTCTTGTCCTTCGGGCCTTTGGGGCCCTTTGGCGCGAAAAGCTTGCTCAGATCAGGCCCCCCGGTTCCGCCTTGAGGGTTAGCGTCGGCGGCCGCATCTGCGGCCTGAACGCCCTTCAGCCCTTGGAACTGGCTCTTGAGAGTTGCGAGTGCCCCTGCGCGACCTTGGGGGGTGTTGTCTATCCAGCCAACATTCTCGACGAAGATTTTGCCTCCGTAGCCGATTTTCTTTGCTGCTGTACCAAGCGTCTTGGCGCCTGCCGTGATACCCTTACCAAGGGCAACCTGCCCCTGCGGCGTAGAGGCAAGAAAATCGCTCGCAGCCGCCTTGTCGGAATCGCTAGAGAATGAACTTT
>Ga0068852_100001387_pt1 | contig 16292 bp, 17 predicted proteins | sample KBSCornC22_FD_66594 | JGI IMG/M metagenome (GOLD analysis project Ga0068852, IMG submission 66594) | Corn rhizosphere microbial communities from Kellogg Biological Station, Michigan, USA - KBS Corn C2-2 | ecosystem: Host-associated > Plants > Roots > Rhizosphere > Soil ... | reverse complement strand
TTCTGATTTGTAATATGGATTCAACATTATTGCCGTATCAGATAAATTTAATTTGCTGTTTAACGAAGCCGTAATATCTCTTGCTCCTGAATAAGGAGCAAGCATCGCCGCAGTATCAGTAATATTTAATTTACCTGTAATTAATGTATTTACTTCAGGCGCCAATTTTGAAATGGATATACTACCGGGAGCAATTTTATTAGTAGTAACTGCATTTGCTCCAATAGCAGGTGCAGGATAAGAACCTGTAAGATCACCTGAAGCGGAGCCGGCCGGCGAAGCGCTTAATGCATACGGTACACTTTGAAGTGGTGTAATACCCGCCAGGCTATAATTATTTAAACCATTTGGGTCGATCTCTAATTTAAGTGATTTTTGCCCTGTCGACCATTGCACATTGGTTATTGCTCCTGAAACACTCGTTGCGCCTGCACTCCCAATTACAATATTGAACAGTCCAACATAGTTAGTTTTTACTTTTCTTGTTTCCTGGTAAACAGTTTGCCCTCCAGATGCATCGTCTATAATCGAAATTTTTACAGAAATATTTTGAAATGTAATAGGGCTTCCGGAAGCATTACGTGCAATGCCCTGGTAATTTAATTGTTGCGGTACCTGTGCATTAGCTGCTGCAAATAATCCTATGAACAAAACGGATAGTGCAATTTTTTTCATAATAATTATTGGATTATAATTTTTCTATATTGAATGTTCCTTGTTTTAATATATCGCCATTTGGTGCGGTTAATAAAATATGGAAATAATAAACTCCTGCTGCTTTATTAGTTAAGTCCCATTTCTGGGTACTGTTGCCATTATTTTGGCTAAATTCTTTTAAGCCAAGTATTTTGCCATCGCGGGTAAGTAATTGCACAGAAATTTTCCCTGTGGTTGCAGACCTGAAATCGATATAAACAATGTTGGGAGTTGGGACAGGATAAAAACGGATCTCCTGGTTCGTCCAGTTCGGAATTACAGGATTGTAAACAATATGCGTGTTGTCAAAGGGCTGAAGAACACCGCTGGTAACAGACCAGTTCGATCCGACTATTAAATTTGAAGATGTATTTAAGCCAAAGTATGTTTCAGTAACTGTTGATTCGCCGATACTCCAGTCAATAACAAAATCTGGTGCTATCTCAGCAGAACCGCCGCCAATATTTAGAGTAGCAGGTAAAACAGGCGATATCTGAGCCTCAGATTTTGCACGGTATAAAAATAATATCAGTACAATCAGTATAGTTTTAAACATAGTTAATGGTTATAAAATCAGTTTCGATTATCGGGAATGTCACGTACTATAAAATGGCTTTATGAAGTATCAAAAACACATATATAGTTCTAAAACATTCGGGAAGGTGGCCAAGGGCTATTGACAAAACGCCGGAATTGCGAATAAAGTATTTCGAATTAAAATAATTTGGGACACTTAGCGTAAAGCCACTTTCATAGAATCGATAATGCTATCATAATTTAACCGAAAACAACTGTTGAAAAGTCTGATAATACATACTGAAAATAAAAAAGCGAACCCGCCTGGATTCGCTTTAATTATAAAGATGTAACTACTTATTTATAGGAATATAAAATTCCGTTTTTGATAGATTGTTTGGCTCCAAAACCATCACTTTTATCAGAAGTTAAAAGAATAAAAGGAGCTCCGGCTTCAGCTGCAGCTTCCCTGATTTTTTTGGTGGCTTTCTTATCTGCAGAACCAGCAGAATTATAAGTAAACATGCCCGATGTTTTTCCCCTTACTTCATCCCCTTTTTTTAATCCTACCACATTAGATGGGTCTGTAACAATTTGTACTTTTTCCCAATCATCTTTTCCTCCTATAACTACTTTGTCAGTTACCTCTTCGGTGCGGCCACTGCTGTAAACAATTTTACTTACCGCTAATTTTCCTATTGTTTGTTCTGCATCTTCGCCAGGATATTTATAAGTAATTGTTGTTTCTCCCACCTTTACAATTTTTACATCCAATACATCTCCTGAATGTTTATACATTTTATCTGCAGAAGTTACAGAGGTTTGTGCGAATGATGTGCCGGCTACGAGAATTAATGATAATAAAGAAAGAAATACTTTTTTCATAAACTGTTGTTTGTTTTAATTTAAGTTAGAATTAGTTTTTTTATAATAAAAGACCAAAGTAAAAGAAAGATTTGAAAATTCAAAATGTCTATTAAACCAGTTGTATTTTAAGCTGCTGAATTGTTTACAATCGTGATCAGAGTGTGTTTAAAGCAGGTTTGATCTCTTATTAATATGAGAATTAAGATCACGAGATAAAGCCTTAATTTATCTTGAATTATCGCCTTGATTCTTTTTAATTATTGCGACCATTTAGTTGGCTCCCTGTCCCAGCGATGTTTTTTTAATTCCTGCAGCAATCCTTTATCTAAACCTTTGCCATCGCCTGCAGCCATATTACCCGCAACATGATTTGATTTTCGCATACCCGGTATTGTTACAGATACGTCGTTATTGCTGAGAATAAAGCGAAGCGCCATCTCCGGCATGCTCATTCCTTCAGGAACCAAAGGCCTTAATGCATCAGCATGATCGATACTTGCATCAAGATTTTCCGAAACAAAATAAGTAGAACGCCAGTCTTCTTTAGGAAATGTAGTTTCTTTAGTCATGGTGCCAGTAAGTGTTCCCTCGTCAAAAGGTACGCGGGCTATAACGCCAAGATTTAATTCACGGCAAAGAGGAAATAATTTGTCTTCCGGCGCCTGGTCGAAAATGTTATAGATCACCTGTACAGCATCAATTAAACCTGTTTGCAAAGTTTGTAAGCTATTATTGGGTTCCCACCTGTTAATACTTATTCCCAAGGCCTGCACTTTGCCTTGCTGTTTAAGTTTTGTAATCGCTTCTTTCCATTCATCTTCGGCTGCCCATCCATCTTCCCACACATGAAACTGCTGTAAATCGAGGGTTTCAATGTCAAGATTTTTTAAACTTTTTTCAGTGTATTCAACGATATAATCTGCTGGGAATACATCTGACAATTTATATTCAGGCTTTGAGGGCCATTTTCGGTTTTTAGGAGGAATTTTAGTTGCCGCATATAATTTTTTAGCACTCTGCCTTTTAATGAGCGCATTCAATATTTCTTCGCTAAGCCCAGAACCATAAGCCCACGCAGTATCAAAAAAATTGCAGCCCAGTTCAACAGCCTTATCAAGCGCATTATTTACTTCTTTACTTTCTGAGCCTGTCCAGCCTGCCATTCCCCACATGCCATAGCCAATCTCACTTACCTGCCAGCCTGTTCTTCCAAAAGTTCTGTATTGCATAAATTATTTTTTAATGGATTAAAATTAAGCTATTTGAAATTTATCTTTTTAAGAATGGCTATTTATAACTACTTCTAATTTTTAATATAATACAGCTATAATTTTACAAAACGATGTATTATATTTAATATTTATCAGTTGAATTTACTTCCATTTCTTATAAGCCGCAACCTAAATTTACTTTATGCCAGAATATATAAGTCCAGGAATTTATATCGAAGAAGGTACCAACCAGGCTACCCCTATAAAATCAGTTGCTACTGCTATTCCGGTCTTTATCGGTTATACGCAAAAGGCGCAGTTAAAGGAAGCAGGTGATCTTTTAAATGTACCGTTTCGTATTACTTCTGTGGCGGAATATGAAAATTATTTTGGTGTTGCGGATCCTGAAAAAGGAATAGAAATCACTTTTGAAAATGATAATAATAATGTGATTGCGGTTGGAACAATAAACCAAAAAACAAGTTCACATTATTTGGAATATTACTGGCTGCAACTTTTTTTTATAAACGGGGGCGATGCATGTTACATTATTTCCATAGGCAATTATACAAATGAAGGAATTATAAAATTAGATGATCTCAAAGCAGGTCTGGAAATTGCTAAAAAAGTTGATGAAATTACTTTGCTTCTTTTCCCGGATTCTGTAAATATGGAAGGTTATAAAGATTACTATTCCATTTATGAGGCAGCTATGAAACAATGTGCAGAGCTGCAGGACAGGTTTACTATATTTACTGTTTTCCATACAAGTAATGATATTTCTTTATGGAAGAATGATGTGGCACTATTAAGAGCCTCGCTTGATCTGGACACAAAATATTTGCAATACGGGGCTGCGTACTTCCCGAGATTGTACACAAGCATTCAATTTAATACATCTGATGAATTAGTAAAAATTGTAAGTAATGAGGCCGGTAATCTACCGGGAACACTGGCGGAATTGAAATCGGTAAATAATTCCTATTATAATTTAGCCATTAAGGCGGTTCAGCAAATTGAAATGCGCCTGCCCGCGTCTCCCGCTGTTGCAGGAGTATACGCTCAAACAGATGATACAAGAGGTGTTTGGAAGTCACCGGCAAATATAAATATCGATGCTGCTATTCGACCTGAATATGTATTGACTTCGCAGGAACAGGAAGATTTAAACGGGGGAGAATCGCAAGGAAAATACATAAATGTTATACGCACGTTCACTGGCAAAGGGCCTGCTATTATTTGGGGCGCACGCACCCTTGCAGGTAATGATAACGAGTGGCGGTATATTTCAGTGCGACGCTATTTTAATATGGTTGGCGAGTCCTGCAAAGAAGCAACTGAAGTTTTTGTATTTGATCCTAATAATATCAATACGTGGAATAGGGTAAAGAGTCTTATAGAAAACTTTTTAATTCAGCAGTGGAAGGCCGGTGCATTAATGGGGGCTAAAGCGGAAGATGCTTTTTTTGTAAAAATTGGATTAGGCTCTACCATGACTCAGAATGATATTGATAATGGAATTATGACAGTTCAAATTGGAATGGCTGTTGTAAGGCCTGCTGAATTTATGCTGCTGACATTTAGCCACAAAATGATGGAAGGATATGATTAAACTAAGATGCTAATTGCGTGAGAATTTTTTGAATATATTTTAAGCGTTTATAGCCAGATTTCTTTGTAAAAATTGCCAGGCTCAGGAATATAATCTATAGTTTTATTCTTTTTAAATAATCCAAAAACCGTACTTCCACTGCCACTCATTGATGCATATTCTGCCCCTGCATTATAAAGATCATCTTTGATTTTTTTTACCTGAGGAAACTTATCAAATACACATTTTTCAAAATCATTTTTCAATTCTTCTTTCCACGTTTCCACAGGCTGTTGAATTATTTCTTTTATTGTTTTAGCGGGAGTTGCAGGTATAATTTTGCTGAAAGCTTCGGCAGTACTAACGTGTATTCCCGCATTTACCAAGGCAACTTTATAATCTGAAAATGAAACGTTGATAGTTTCAAATTGCTCGCCACGGCCTGTTGCGAAACATGGTTTATTTATTAAAAAGAAAGGACAGTCGCTCCCTAACTGTAACGCATACGCGAAAATTTTTTCTTTAGGAATATTAAGCTGAAATTTTTTATTAAGAAGTTGTAAAGTGAAAGTAGCATTAGAAGATCCGCCACCAAGGCCTGCTCCAATTGCAATAGTTTTGTGTAAATGTATTTGTACTTCCGGTAACAGAGAATAATTTTTCTTTAAAAGATAAAAGGCTTTAAGACATAAATTGTCCTCGGGTTTTCCGGTTGAAATTCCCGTAATAGTTATTTTGGTTTCTTTTTTTGCGGGAAGAATTTCTAATGCATCGCAAAGCGGTACCGGCAAAAAAACGGTTTCAAGATCATGGAAATTATCTTCTCTTTTTTTAAGAATGTTAAGGCCAAGATTTATTTTACAATTGGGAAATGTTACCAAGTATTGAGGATAAGTGATAAGTAATAAGTGGTATCTAATAAAACAATTAGCTACCTTTTCTTGCTTTTATTTCATCTCTTATTGAAGCCGCTTTAATATAATCTTCCTGCTCCAAAACTTCGTTCAACAAATGTTCAAGATCGGCGATTGACATATTTTTAAGATCATCGCTATTAGTATCAGAGTGTGATACTAATACCTTTTTCTTTTTATCATCTTCTTCCATCAAAATTCCGGCGCTGTCAAGAATATTATCATAAGTATAAATAGGGCAGCCAAAACGAACAGCCAACGCAACTGCATCAGAGGTGCGGGAATCTATTTCCACCGTATCATGCTCTGTAGAGCAAACTAATTTTGAATAAAAAATTCCTTCCTGCAAATCATTAATTATTATTTCATGAAGTTCAACATTGAAGGCGAGCATAAAATTTTTCATAAGATCATGAGTGAGTGGCCGGCTGGGTTGCATTCGTTCAAGAGCCACGGCAATAGCCTGCGCCTCGAAGCCACCTATTACAATAGGAAGGCGGCGCAATCCGTTTACTTCACCCAAAACAACTGCATAGGAATGCGTTTGCGTAATACTATGAGAAAGGGCAACTATTTCCAATTCTATTTTCTTCATACCAACCCCTGTATTTATAGATTTTTTTGATATTGGCAAATATATAAAAATTAACACCTACACCAATTGAAAACCATTTTCTAAACTGAATAAATGATTTTCTTTTCCAATTAATTAAATTCCTTTTAATTTTTTTATTGCCTCTGTAATTTTGGGAACCACTTCAAAAGCATCGCCAACAACTCCATAATCTGCAGCTTTAAAAAACGGTGCCTCCGGATCTTTATTAATTACTACAATTGTCTTGCTTCTGTTAACTCCTGCAAGATGTTGTATAGCTCCGGAAATTCCAATTGCAATGTATAAATTGGGAGCAATGGTAAGTCCTGTTTGGCCTACATGTTCGTGATGTGGCCTCCAGTCGCTGTCACTAACAGGTCGGCTACACGCAGTTGCAGCGCCTAATGCCTTTGCAAGATCTGTTATAATTTGCCAGTTTTCCGGGCCCTTTAAACCACGGCCACCGCTTACCACTATTTCAGCTTCCGCTAACGGAACTTCTCCTGCCACTTTATCTACCTTTTTCACTTTGACTTTTGAATCTGGTACGCTCACATTAAAATCAACAACCTCCGCTGTTCCTTCTCTTTCATCTATTTTGTATGCATTGGCATTTAAGGAGATTATTTTAATATCAGTTTTTATTGAAACATTGGCAAATGCTTTGCCGCTAAATACATTTTTTTTTACTATGAAACCATTGCTCAATTGCGGTAATGCTACTGCTCCTGAAACAAGCCCGGCTTTTAGCTTTACTGATAACCTGGGTGCAATTGCCTTGCCGTTAAAATTGTTAGAGAAAATAATAACCTTTGCATTCATGCTTTTTGCTGCTTCTGCAATGATATCTGTGAATACGGCATCATCAAAATTATCGAGACTATCTTTTTTTACAGTATGAATCTTTTTCAAACCATATTTACCCAAAGAAGGTAGATCATCCTGTACGTTCCCCAGAACGATTCCTTCTGCAGATTCGTTTAGCATTTCAGATACTTTAGCGCCATAAGAAGCAGCCTCTAATGAATTCTTTTTTATATGTCCTTCTGACTGGTCAAGAAAAATTAATACACTCATTTTAATAAATTAATAATTTTAGAATCAAACAACAAGTAGAAAGTAGCAACTCTCAAAATACTTTGGCTTCTTCATGCAATAGCCTTACCAGTTCTTCAGGGTTATCGGCCGCTACTAACTTAACGCCTGCTTTTGCCGGAGGCAACTCGAATGAATCAATTGAGGTTAATACGTCTGCATTTATAGGTTCCTTTACGGTTAATGGCTTAGATCTGGCACCCATAATTCCTCTCATATTCGGAATTCGCTGTTCTGCTACTCCTTTTTGACAGCTTACTACAATAGGCAAATTTACTTCATCAACTTCTTCGCCACCTTCTATCTCCCGGGTAACTATACACGAAGTTCCCTCAAGTATGAATTTTGTAGCTAAAGATATGTATGGCAGTCCTAATAATTCGGCCACCATACCACCGATCGAAGAGCCATTATAGTCGATAGTTTCTTTACCTGTAAAAATAAGATTGTAATTGTTTTGCGTGGCTATTTCTGCAATTTGTGAAGCAATATAATAGCTGTCAGTATTATTGCTATTTACCCTAAATGCCTCATCTCCGCCAAGTGCCAATGCTTTTCGTATAATCGGGTCGTTATCTGCTCCCCCCACATTTATTAAATGCAATACAATCGAAGGGTCCGCTTCCTTCAGTTCAATCGCTCTAACCAACGCATACCACTCATCATATGGATTCAAAATAAACTGAACACCCGCTTCTGCAAATTTCGTATTGTTATCAGTGAAGGCTATTTTTGCCGTAGTATCAGGGGTTTTGCTTATGCAAACAAGTATTTTCATAGACCACTTTTTTAAAGTTGCGAAGATACTAAGTAAAAAAAACGTAAAAAATTATTTGATGGACAGAATAGCAAAGCTTAAAGAATACATGAAAACTGCCGATAAAGATAGTTTTTTACAGCATGCGTTAGCGCTGGAATATATTAAGATTGGCAATGATGAAGAGGCCCGAAAGTTGTTTAACGAAATATTAAAAAGAGAGCCTACCTACATTGGTTCTTACTACCATCTTGGAAAATTGCTTGAGAGAGTAGGCGATACTACTAAAGCATTGCGGGTTTACAAAAGAGGAATGGAAGTGGCTGAAGCCGGCAATGATCATCATTCATACACTGAACTGCAGGCTGCTTATGAAGACCTTGAGGATATTGAAACAGCATAACTATACTTAAGATGCCTCTCCTGGAAAGATTTATTGATAATATTCTTCATGAACATCTTTTTCAAAAAAGAGATAATTTAATTATTGCCGTAAGCGGAGGAGTGGATTCAGTTGTGTTGTGTGAATTGTGCAGCCAGGCAAAATTGAATTTTGAAATTGCGCATTGCAATTTTCAGTTGAGAGGAGAGGAGAGTGAGCGTGATGAGGCATTTGTTAAATCGCTTGGAGAAAAATATGCAGTAAAGGTGTTTGTAAAAAAATTTGAAACGGAAAAATATGCAGGTGAACAAAAACTATCCATACAAGTTGCCGCACGGGAATTAAGATATAAATGGTTTAGTGAATTGATTGAAGCAACTAACAGCAGGCAACAACCAGCAACCGTGAGTCAACATTCAACATTTCTTCTTACTGCACATCATGCTAACGATAACGCAGAAACGCTTTTAATGAATTTCTTCAAAGGCACGGGGATTAAAGGTCTGCATGGTATTTTACCAAAGCAGAGAAATATAATCCGCCCTTTATTGTTCGCTACAAAAGAAGATATATTATCGTTCGCACAAGAAAATAATTTGGCTTTTGTTGAAGATTCCTCAAATCTAACAGAGAAGTATACACGAAATTATTTCAGGCATACTTTAATCCCTTCTTTAAAAAAAGTATTTCCGCAAGTTGAAGAAAATCTGCAGCAAAATATTGAACGTTTCAAAGAAATTGACATGTTATATCAGCAAGCTATTTTTCTTCATAAAAAAAAATTAATAGAGAATAAGGGCAGCGAGGCACACGTACCAGTTTTAAAATTGTTAAAGAGCAAACCTTTGAAAACCGTTGTGTATGAAATTATAAAAGATTATGGCTTTACGGCGCATCAAACAGATGAAGTATTACACTTATTGAAAAGTGAAAGCGGAAAATATATTTCATCCGCATCACACAGAATTATTAAAAACAGGAAGTGGATAATAATCAGTCCCATTCATTCAGTTGAAAATTCATTAGTTGTTATTAATGAAAATGATAAGAAAATTGAATTTGCAAATGGAAGATTGATTATTGAAAAAATCTCAGCCGATAATTATAGCCTTTCAACTGAAAGCAATGTTGCTATGCTGGATGCCGGAGTGATTGCATTTCCTTTAGTGCTAAGAAAATGGAAACAGGGAGATTATTTTTATCCTTTAGGCATGCAGAAAAAAAAGAAGTTGAGCAGATTTTTTATTGATACTAAAATGTCCGTTGCAGAGAAAGAGATTACCTGGGTTATTGAAAGCAATAAAAAAATTATTTGGGTTGTTGGTAAGAGAATAGATAATCGTTTTAGAATCACATCTGCAACCACTAATATTCTTAAAGTGGACTTGATCCAAAAGTGATTATTTTATGTGGGTCAAGGTTTTTAACGGCATTAATAAAATGATCCAGTACTGGATAATTAGAAAATAATTGGCTGGCAACAATCAAAAATATAATGCCTAAAAGAGCGCCCCAAATATGCGCAGAGTGATTAATACGGCCACCACCCTTTTTGTCTAGCCAATAGGATACACCGAGGTAAATAATGCCGAATAAAAAACCCATCATATAGATAGGTATAAATATTAAGCCGATACCCTGTAACGGGTTAAATAAAATATAAGCAAATACTACTGCGGATACAGCACCGGAAGCGCCGAGGCTTCGATAATCGGGATTGGATTTATTCTTTAAATAACTTGGTATTATACAAACAATCAATGCCAGAAGATACATAACGATGTATAATATTTTGCCATAATTTCCAAAAATAGCGTCAAAAATTTCTTCAGTAATATTTCCAAATAAATAAAATGCATACATATTAAAGAACAAATGACCCGGATCTGCGTGGATAAAACCGGAAGTAATAAAGCGGTAATATTGTTTATGATCGGTAATAGCAGGCGGATAAAAAATGAGATCATCAATCACTTTGGGGCTACGAAAACCAGCTATAGAAAGAATAACGGTGATTACTATAATGATAACAGTTATAGACATTCCAAATAATTTTTAAAATCATCAAACATACATATAAAACTAAGAATGATGATATTTTTCGTTCCGGATAATTGTGCAGGCACGATATACCTGCTCTGCAAGTATAAGCCTTGCCAACTGGTGCGGGAAAACGAGCCGGGATAAGCTCCATTTATAATTACATCTTTTAAAAATAGCTTCATGCAATCCATAAGCACCACCTATTATAAAGATTAAATTTTTAATTCCATTGTTTAAATTTTGTTGAATAAAACCGGCAAGCTCAAATGAATTCCATTGCTTTCCATTTTCATCCAATGCCACAACTATATCATCAATTTGAATTGCATTCAACAATTGTGTCGCTTCATTTTTCCTAATCTGATCTTCAGTTAAGGAGACAGCATTTTTTGAAGATGGAAAAATTTTCCATTCTGCCGGATAGTAATGTGAAATTCTTTTGGTAAAAATCATTAGTCCTTCTTTCACGTAGGATTCATGCGCTTTCCCCACGGACCAGAAATAAATTTTCATAATTTTATAAAGATGCAATATTCTGAAATGTTGTAAACAAATAATTTATTATTTTTGCGCCCCAATGTTATAAACTGGATAAGAATCATTATCAACTTTATAAATAATGGCCCTGTAGCTCAATTGAATAGAGCACTTGACTACGGATCAAGAGGTTTTAGGTTTGAATCCTAACAGGGTCACAAAATAGCACTAGAGAAAAAATCGCATTCTGCCCTTTTTTATTTCGATCAATAGTTTCTCTTCCTTTAAACATGTCATATTCACCTCTATAAATATAAAGAATCTTGCAACTATTTTTGCCTGAAGCCAACACAGTTAATACGCAATAGATTGAACGTAGCGATGGGTTTGCAAGTTCGAATTGCACTGATAATAATAGCGATATAACTTGTGTTATCTGATTAACATTTCTAAAATTGCCTAAATTACATATTTTCGTAGAAAATACTGGTCTTATGTCAAAAGTTTTTATAGCCTTTTTCTTTTTTATTGCGTTCTCAATTACTTCTGCTAAAATATTAGGCCAAAAACTTACTTTAATTCCGTATGCTACAGGGTTTAAATATCCAATTGATTTAAAGAACTGCGGCGACGACAGGTTGTTTGTTGCTGAAAATAATGGGATTATAAGGGTTATTAATCCGGATGGCACCGTAAGATTAACTCCCTTTTTAGATATTTCTTCCAAAGTATTTTATGTTCCTGAAGGGGCACTATTAGGATTTGCATTTAGTCCAAACTTTAAAACTAATGGTAAATTTTACGTTTATTATACCACTGGTTCAGAAGGCAATGTTAACTCAGTTGTAGAAGAATATAAGGTTAGTATAGCTGATTCCAATGTTGCAAATCCCAATTCCGCTACAACTATACTTGTTCAGGCACAGGTTGCAGAGGATCATTTAGGTGGAAATCTTATGTTTGGCAAAGATGGATATTTATATATAAATTTTGGAGATGGGGGCCCCGATGGAGGAGATCCATATGGACATAGCCAGGATAAAACTACGTTTCTTGGAAAAATACTAAGAATAGATGTGACTAATTCAACAGATGGACAACCTTATGTAATTCCTTCAACTAATCCGTTTTATAATGATGCAACGCCTGCGGTTAAGAAGGAAATCTGGGCAACCGGCATGCGCAATCCATATCGAAGCAGCTTTGATAAATTAACTGGCGATATGTGGTTACCAGATGTTGGTGAACACAAGTATGAAGAAGTAAATTTTCAGAAGATAAATTCACCAGGAGGGCAAAACTATGGGTGGAATGTAATGGAAGGTGGTGCTTGTTTCAATTCATCGTTTGGCTGTAATACAAGTGGTTTAACCCTGCCTATTTATGCATATTCCCATACTACTAGTAACGCAATAATCGGCGGATATGTGATCAGATCTCCAGAATCTAAACTTTTATTTGGTACTTATATTTTTGCCGATTATGTTCAAAAATTTGTAGATGGCATTAAAGAAGCAAATGGCCAATTGTCTGGCGATGTAATACACCTTTTAAAGGCCGGAGATTTGCCAAACAATCCTGTTTCATTCGGGGAAGACAGGCTTGGAGGTATCTATATTATATTTTACGACGAGCCCGTGATTTACAGGCTAGAGGATACCAGCTATCTACGTCATCCGAAAGCGTATATTACTTCTATGGAACAAAATGGAGGAGATTCATACTTATTGCAAGGACTGCAGGGTAGGAACCTTACTTATCAATGGTTAAGAAATAATGTTATTATACCTGGCGCCACTTTTGCAAATTACGATGTTAACTCTAGTGGGAACTACAGCCTCGTAGTCACAAATGATCTTGGATTTAGCGATACATCAAACGTCTTTCCATTTGGAGCTTTGCCATTAAATTTTATCTCTTTTACGGCGCATGAAACATCCTTAGGCAAGATTAATTTGCAATGGAAAACCTCGTCTGAACAAAATGTAAAAGGGTATAACGTATTTAGAAAACAAGGCAGCGAAACAAATTTTTCCGGCGTTGGCTTTGTGGCAAGTAAATCTGTTAACGGCAATTCAAACAACGAACTGGATTACTCTTTTATCGATTCTTCTGTATTGATAAATTCAAAGATATTTTACAGGTTGCAGATAGAAAATAAAGATGGAGGTCACACTTATTCAGATATCATTTCTATTTCCTCTTCAAAAGAAAAAAATAACTTTTCTGTTTATCCGAATCCTGCAAAACGTCAGTTTACCGTTTATATAGATAAATTCACTCAGCCCCTAATGATGAGTATTTACGATAATTCAGGACAAAAAATCAAGGAACAATTATTAAACCAACAAAATACTACGGTAAAAGTTACAGGCATAAAGGGAATCTATATAGTACAAATAAGTAACACAGACGGCAGCAATATTGAAAGGAAAAAATTGCTGGTTGAATAAAAATTTGGTTTTTTATAGCAGTATGTGCGCTGTTATCGAAATTAATTCTTCACATACCTTTCATTGGGCATATAATCACATTACTATATCTTTGCGCCTCTTTAAAAAAGTTCTTTAAGAATGTTAAGCAGAAGAAATATAAGAGTGAAAGTAATGCAAGCTCTTTACAGTATCGAATCCATGAATAATGAAACCCGGCCTGGTGAAGCATTACAGATTTTAAAACAAAACATTGAGCAATCCCGATACCTCTTCGCCTATCTCATTTCTTTCATAATTGAAGTAGCCCGGTTTGCTGAAAGGGATGCTGTAAAAAGAGCTCAAAAGCATTTGCCCTCTGTCGATGATCTTAATACAAATACGAAAATTTCAGGGAATGAGATTGTTTGGTTAATTATAGATAATGTTTACTTCAAGAAAACTGTTGAACATTTTAAAGTAAAGCATTTAATGGATGATGAACTGATAAAAAAAACCTACTTGCAGTTAACAACATCACCTGAGTATAAAGAATACATTCAAATTAAGGCACGCGATAAAAGATCAGAGAAAAAGATACTGGAATACATTTTTGATAACCTTATGCTTCCGGAGGAATTTTTTATAAGTGATGTAGAAGAAAAATTTATTCACTGGGACGATGACGTAGACATGATGATTACACTCATGGCTTCTTTACTGCAAAAACCCGCATCATTCAACTTTGAAGAAATTATTGGGAAAGAAAAAATAGATTTTGCTATAGAACTAATGGAATGTGTAATTGATAAGAAAAATTTTACGCTTGACTTAATTAAGCCAAAATTGAAAAACTGGGATGCAGAACGCATTGCATCGCTTGATATGATATTAATGCAAATGGGTGTATGTGAATTTTTATATTTTGAGACAATACCGCCGCGGGTTACCATCAATGAATATATTGACCTTGCTAAAGAATACAGCACTGAACAAAGCGGCCATTTTGTAAATGGTATTCTTGACAACATTCATAAAGAACTTTTATCCCAGAATAAAATCCATAAGAAAAATTTTAAAAACAGTACTTTATAATACTTTTGCAAAAAAATAAAAATGAATAAATTAATTGTTAGCATATGTATTTGTTGCCTTATTTTTTCCTGTAATATTCGTAATACAAAAAACAACCAGGATGTAATGGCAGGGAATACAACAGCACAATTTACAGATACAACAACGGTTCAGCTTATTGATTCGGCTTATAATTTTGGCAATGTAACCGACGGGGACAAAGTTGAATACAGTTATCGCTTTCGCAACACGGGTAACAAGCCACTGGTAATAGCTTCCGCAGTTGCAAGCTGCGGCTGCACAGTTCCTGAAAAGCCGGAAGAACCCATAAAGCCAGGTGAAGTGGGTTTTTTAAAAGTAGTTTTTAACAGCAAAGGAAGAGTAGGAGAAGTGCATAAAACCATTACAGTAACTTCAAATGCGTATCCTAAATTTCCTGAATTAAAACTTACAGGGCAGGTCGTTTCTGCCAAATAAATAATTATTAATAAACAAAACAAATAATATGAATGTAGCAACGGTTTTTTTAATGTTAGGACAGGGCGGCGCAGGCGGCGGTGGTTTTCAGTTTGTATTTCTGGGTCTTATGATTTTGGTATTTTGGCTTTTTATGATAAGGCCACAGGCAAAAAAAGCGAAGCAACAAAAACAATTTCTCGCTAATCTACAAAAGGGTGATAAAATTGTAACGATAGCCGGCATACATGGCACTATAAATAAAATCAATGATGATGGAACAATGATGTTGGAAATCAACCCTGGCAGTTATATTAAAATGGAAAAAAGTTCTATTAGTATGGAGTGGACGGCTAATATTAACAAGCCGGTGGCTCCGATAAAATGATGTGCAAATAATTACGTACGAAGTTGGATGTACACAAAGTAAGATGTAAGGAAATACAAAATGTTATAGCTGTATTGGAGCAGTGTACATCAAACTTCGCAGGTGTACATAATAAATGATCATGCTTAAAATTGGGCTGACTGGTGGCATTGGCAGTGGCAAAACCACTGTCGCTCGCATTTTTGAAGTGTTGGGAATTCCTGTTTATTATGCTGACGACGCTGCAAAAAAGTTAATGATTGAAGATGAAGAATTGAGAATTTCCATTATCAATGCATTTGGAAATGAAGCGTACAATGATAAAATCCTTAACCGGCCTTACCTGGCGGAACAGGTTTTTAACAGTGAAGAAAAATTAAAAGTTCTTAATTCGATAGTACATCCTGCAACAATTAACGATGCAAAGAAATGGTTCAAAGAGCAAACGGCTCCTTATGTTATAAAAGAAGCTGCATTAATTTTTGAAAGCGGTTCCGATAAAGAGCTTGATTATGTTGTCGGAGTAAAGTCTCCGGAAAGCCTTAGAATAAAGCGGTCTGTAGATCGTGACAATATTTCTGCAGAGCAGGTTGAGGCGAGAATGAATAAGCAAATGCCGGAAGAAGATAAACTTCGTCTATGCGAGTATGTTATAGTTAATGATGAACAGCAAATGCTTATTCCGCAGGTTTTAAAATTGCATGAAAAGTTTTTAGAACAGGCTGCAAATAGATCTTTTCCCGCAAAGGCACAAAGATCCACAGAGGAATAGCTTATATGTTTCATACCACACTACGAATTAACCAATAAACTAATTAACTAAGCGCTTCCAATCCCTTC
>Ga0068852_100001386_pt1 | contig 16294 bp, 10 predicted proteins | sample KBSCornC22_FD_66594 | JGI IMG/M metagenome (GOLD analysis project Ga0068852, IMG submission 66594) | Corn rhizosphere microbial communities from Kellogg Biological Station, Michigan, USA - KBS Corn C2-2 | ecosystem: Host-associated > Plants > Roots > Rhizosphere > Soil ... | reverse complement strand
CCCGGCCTCATGCAGCGCGATGAGCCATCGCTCCTCGTCCGACACGACGACGCCGGCTCGCACTCGGCCGAGCAGGATCTTGTCGCGTGCCTGGTCGAGGTGCGAGCGTGTGATCACGGCGCTCTCGGCGTGGACGGCGATGATCGCCGCTTCGTTCAGGAGGTTCGCGAGCTCGGCGCCCGAGTAGCCGACGGTGAGCGTCGAGAGCTCCTGCAGATCGACATCGGCGTCGAGCGGACGCTTCGCCGCGTGAACCTTGAGGATTTCGAGGCGATCGGCAGCTGTCGGCATGCCAACTTCGACGACGCGGTCGAAGCGGCCGGGGCGACGCACGGCGGGATCGAGCATGTCGTCGCGGTTCGTCGCGGCCATCCAGACGATGCCCTCGCTGCCGGCCATGCCGTCCATCTCGACGAGCAGCTGGTTCAGCGTGAGATCCTCTTCGCTCGTGCGGTTCGGCCGTCCACGCTTGCCGCCGATGGAGTCGAACTCGTCGATGAAGATGATGCAGCGGCCATGATGGCGAGCTTTCGACGCGAGGTCGCGCACGCGCCGTGCGCCGACGCCGACGTACATCTCACCGAATTCGGAGCCAGATGCTACTAAAACCGGAACGCCTGCTTCGCCGGCCACTGCGCGGGCGAGCAGCGTCTTGCCGGTTCCCGGCGGACCGACGAGAAGGACGCCGGACGGGCAGCGGGCGCCCATCTTCTTGAAGCGGCTCGGGTCCTTCAGGAACAGGATGACGTCGTGGAGGTCGGCTCGCGCTTCCTTCGCGCCGCCCACATCAGCGAGTGTAAGCTGACGATCCTCGGCGACCTTCTCGAATTTCTTGCTGCCGCTGACGACACCAGCGCGGAGTCGCGCGACGAGCATGAGCGTGACGCCGATCAGCACGAACGAGACAACGAACGAAACGGGATCTTCGGGCAGGCGTCCCGGCCCTTCGACCTCCACGCGGGCACCGCGCGCGGACCATCGCTCGAGGTCGGCGAGGCCGACGGCGCCTTTGGGGACTTCGGCGCTCACCTTCGTGGCGTTGGTCGAGCCGATCCGTCGCGGAGAGGCGAGCTCAGCGACCAGTCGAGTCCCGCCGTCTTCGACGGACAGCTGGCGAACCTGGCGTCCATCGAGCGCAGCAGCGAGCTCGGAGTACGGGACAGCCGGAACCGGAACGTTGGTCTTCCGGTGATTCACCGCCTTGAAGACAACGAACGAGACGGCGATCGAAGCGACCGCGAGTACAGCGATGGTCCACCGCGGCTGTCTGCCGAGGCGCTGGCGGAGTGAAGCGAGAAATGCGGAAAGGCGGCGACGCATGCGTGAACCGGCGGGAGATGAGCTCGCTTTCCGCGCGACGTGCGAGAGCGCGGCTCGTTGTCCCGAGACGACGACGCGCAAGGGGCGGCGTCACAACTATGAATGAACGGATACAGGCGACCGGAGCTCTGGTTCCCTTCGGCCACCCAAAAAAATCCACGGCGCCGGTTGACTGAGCCGGCGCTGATCGAAAAAAAACGGCGGCCGCGGAACGTCTGAGCGGCCGCCGTCTACGTCTCCAACTATAGCAATGAGTCGCGATCGGCGCGAGTCGAAAATTGCGTCATCGCGCGAGTCTCCTGGCCGGTGAGCCGATGCCTGCGTTGGGTCAGTGGTGTGACCTCGGTCACCATCGATCGGTCAGGACACCGGCTTCTTCGCGACGTTCCCCCACGTGTTGTTGTCGCGGTTCAGGTCGACGAGTCGCTTCTCGGGATCGAGCTCGATGCCCGTCAGCTTCTTCCCGACGAACCGGTACCGCCTAACGTAGTGGGTCGTGTTCGTGCTCCACACTTCGGCGGGATAATCGTAGTTCTCGGCCGATCCATCGCTGAACGTGAAGCGTGCGTGGATGGGAAGCACACCGCGGGCGCGGTTGCCGTACATCACGGCCACGTCCATGGTGTCGCCCGTGACCTTCGTGACGACGGTGTCGATCGCCTGGTCGAAGTGCGGGTTCTCGAGGAACCATTCGCGCCAGAACCAGTCGAGGCGACGGCCACCCACATCTTCCATCGTCCGGAAGAAGTCGGCTGGCGTGGGGTGCTTGAACATCCAGCGCCGCGCGTAGGTGCGGAACGCGTCGTCGAACGCCGCGGGCCCCATGATCTCCTGACGCAGGAGCTGGAGTCCCACGCTGGGCTTCACGTACGCCTCGAGCCCCAGGAGCGCGGGGTTGATGCGGTCCGGGTTCACCTCGATCGGGCCGTCGACGTTCTGCTTCATCGCGCCCTCGACGTACTCGCGCTCGCCTAACGCGCGCGCCATCTGGTCGCCCTTCTCCGGATACCGACGCGCCTCGGAGAAGGTGTTGATGAACGTGTTGAAGCCCTCATCCTGCCACATGTGCATGCGCTCGTTCGAGCCTACGATCATCGGAAACCACATGTGCCCGATCTCGTGTGTGACCACGTTGTACAGGTCGTACCTGTCCTTGCTCTTGTTCTCCATCGCCACCATTGGGTACTCCATGCCGCTGATCGGGCCTTCGATGGCCGTGATCTGCGGGTACGGATACTCGAGCCAGCGCTCCGAGTACTCCATGATCGACATGCGCGACATGTCGGCGGCGTCCTTCCACGTGTCGACGGCGCTCGGGCGGTAGAACGCGTGCGCCATCTTTCCGTTCCAGCTGGACGCATCCCAGATGAAGTCGGGGCTCGCGCCCCACGCGACGTCACGGACGTTCTTCGCGTGGAACTTCCAGGTGAGCGTGCCGCTTTTCTTCGTGCGCGCAGCGCCGCTCTGCAGCTCGGCTGCCGAGATGATCTGCACGGCGGAGTCGCTCTTTGCGGCCTTCGCGAGACGCATGATCTGCGCTGAGGTCAGGACCTCGCGCGGGTTCATCAGCTCACCGGTACCGGCGACGACGTAGCCCGCGGGAACGGTTACGGCGTAATTGAAGTCGCCGTATTCCAGATAGAACTCACCCTGGCCGAGGTAGGGTTCGGTATTCCAGCCGCGGACGTCGTCGTAGACGGCAACGCGCGGGTACCACTGGGCAAGCTCGTAAAGCGCGCCATCGTGTCCCATCCGGTCAGCGCCGTGCTCGGGGACGAGAAAGTGCCAGGCCACGTCGAAGGTGGCGGTCTTCCCTGGCGCGAGTGGCTCTGCCAGGTCGACCTTCATCATCGTGCCTTCGACGCGCGTTTTGAGAGCGGTCTTCGCTGGCGCCCCAGCGCGCGTGGAGATCTGGTCGAAGTGTTCGACGATGTCGCCGCCCTCGAACCCGCGGGCGCCGAAGCGTGACTCCTGCGGAAAGATGAACGAGTTGAGCGACTTGTCCTTGAAGGCGTTCTGCTCCATCTGCATCCAGATGAAGCGCAGGGTGTCGGGCGAGTTGTTCGTGTAGCGGAGCCGAAGCTTGCCCTGCAGTGTGGTCCTGGCCGTGTCGAGGGTTGCCTCGAGGTCGTAATCGGCGCGGTTCTGCCAGTACTTGGGACCCGGAGCGCCGGAGCCGGTGCGGTAGAGGTTGGGCGAGGGCAGCGTGAGTGGCGCGAACATGGACGTGTCGCTCACGCCGGTACTGTCGAACGCCGGTCGGGCGGCCTGTCCGTGCGCGCCGGCCGGCAAAACAAGGGCGGCGGTCGCGAGCATGGTGCCCGCGGCACGAGAGAAAACCTGCATGAGAGTTCCTGGAAGTCGTTGAAAATCAAAAGCGCACGAAGCGCTCTGGGGTCATACACGACAAGTGCCAGTTGGGTCGCGTCGCCCGGACTAGTTTGGCGGCCCGCGCCTTAATTCGCGGTGACTGTTGTCCCACAGCTTCTGCAAGGCCTGGCAACGCACAACTGAATAACTAAGCGCTGCCTGCTCAGAACTCTTTCAGGGTTCCCGTCCCCGACCTCACCACGTCCGGCGATGCCCGCCGAAACGAGGGACTCACTCGCTAGCCATACATCCCGTGATGTCTGGTCAGCGATTGAACTCCGCGATGTAGACGGCTCCCCTGCTCTTGGCGGGTCCGTAAACGGGCTGCCCTGTAAGAGTTCTGAGTTTCCAGCTCTAAGTGTTTCAGTTGTGAGTTGCGCTCACGTCCGCGCACACCAATTCCTCCAACCACCTCCATGACCGCGACCACCGACACTCACACCGGTACCCACGAGCTCAAGCGGGTTCTGCGACTCGGAGATCTCGTGCTGTTCAACGTGGTTGCGGTGCTCGGGCTGCGGTGGGTCGCAACGTCGGCGAAGGCGGGACCAAGCTCGCTCGTGTTGTGGCTGTTGGCGGCGTTGCTCTTTTTCGTCCCGCAGGGCATGGCGGTCATCACGCTTGCGTCGCGGTTTCCGGAGGAAGGCGGCGTGTACGCGTGGACGCGCCGTACCTATGGCGAGTGGAACGGGTTCCTCTGCGGCTGGTGCTACTGGGTCAACAACGTGTTGTACTACCCCAACCTTCTGATCTCGACCGCGGTCATCGCGACGTACGCGATCGGGAAGGGTGGTACCACGTTAGGCGACAGCTGGGCGTACGTGCTGTCGGTCTCGCTGGTGGCGCTGTGGATCGCGGCCGGGCTGAACATCGTGGGGCTGGGGACGGCAAAGTGGCTGCATAACGTCGGCGGCCTGGCCGCCTACGTGCCGGGTGTCATGCTGATCCTGCTCGGCATCGCGGCCATCGTCATGCATTCGAGCGCGAACGCGGTCACGCCCGCGACGGTCGTGCCGGACGTCACGGACCTGTCGACGCTCAATCTCTGGGCGTCGATCGCGTTCGCGTTTGCGGGGCTCGAGCTGTCGTCGACGATGGGCGAGGAGACGGCGAACCCGAAGCGAGATCTCCCCCGCGCGATCATGATCTCTGCCCCGCTCGTCGCCGTGGCCTACATCCTCGGCACCCTCTCCGTGCTGTGGCTCGTGCCTACGAAGGACATCAACATCGTGTCGGGATTTCTCCAGGCGATCAGCGTCGGCGCCGCGGCGTCGCCGGCGCTCGTGTGGATGGCTCCCGTGGCGGCTATGCTGTACACGGTGAGCAACGTTGCGGGTGTGGGCGCGTGGCTGTCCGGGCCGGCCCGTGTCGCGTTCGTCATTGGGCTTGACCGCTACTTCCCGCCGGCGTTCGGGAAGGTGCATCCGAGATGGCGCACGCCCTACGTCGCGATTCTGGTGCAGGCGGCGCTGGCGACGGTCTTCCTTGGAATCTCGCAGCTCGGCAAAGGCTCCACGGTGGAGCAGGCGTATCTCGTGCTGCTCGACACGCAGCTGCTCGTGTACTTCATCCCGTACGTCTACCTCTTTCTCTGTCTCTTGCGGCAGGCGCGGGGCGCGCGAGCGGAGGGGCAGTTGCCCGGCGGTCGGGCGGGGGCGACGATCGCGGGCGTGAGCGGGCTCGCGATCACGGTGTTCGCGATGGTGGTGGCGTCGATACCGCCGGCGGACGCGCCGAGCCGGTTGGCGTTCGGGGCGAAGGTGATCGGCGGGGCGGCGGCGTTCGTGGCGCTCGGGGGCGCCATCTACTGGCGGGCGCGCCGGCGCACCGCCTAACGACGCACGCGGGTACACCAGACCCGGCGCGCGCCTAACGAACCGGCACGCACGACAGACGGCACATGCGCCTGGAGCGTCAGGGCACGCGAACAGCCGCCGGCGCGGCAGCGTCGCCGGCAGGAATAGTCGGCCAGACGTTAGGGTCCTCCGGGAAGCGGCGAAAGAGCGAAATGCCGCCACCGGACTGCGTGGTCTAACCGCGCGGTCAGCCAGGCTCCGCGCTGCGGACGATGGCGAGTCGTTAGGCAGCACCTCGCCCCGACTCGGCGGCCAGTTCGTGATGCGGGTCACTGCGGGGTCACCCTGACCTGCACACCTTCCGCGCTCCTCACGCGATCGTTCTGAGATCGCTCGCATCAGCGGCTCGCGCCCTGGAGTTCCCGCTCCGACGTCCGCCGCAACGGTGACGTGCGCGCCGATGCCACGCCGCCCAACAACGAGGAGGGGCTTATGCACCTGGCCACTCGCTCCACCGGTCTTCTGTGCGTCGCCGCGCTCGCCGCCTGCACCGATGACAGCGCGCTTCCCCCCACCGCGCCAACCATGGGACCGCCAACAGCCGTCTCCCTCGCCATGGCGCCAGACCCGACCGCCCACACGGACTCCTCGGGTGGTGCAACGACCGTCCGCGACGCGACGGACGCGGCATTCTCCTTCATGTCGCCGAACATCAAAGCGGGGTCCGCAGAGTTCAATCTCCACGAGGAAGGCGACGAGGAATTCGAAGACGCCTTCACCGTCAACGACCCCTTGTCGGAGCACAACGGCCTCGGCCCGGTGTTCGACAACGTGTCGTGCGAAGGATGCCACGCCGGCGACGGCCGGGGACGACCTCCCGGGCCTAACGAGGTCGCCGAGTCGTTCCTGGTCCGCATCAGCTATCCGGGTCGGGATGTGACGACCGGTGCGCCGAACCCGGTGCCGGGGTACGGCGGGCAGCTACAGTTACGAGCGATCCCTGGCCTTGCGCCCGAGGCGAGCGTGTCCATCACGTACTCGGAAGTCGCGGGCACCTTTGCCGACGGAACGCCGTACTCGCTTCGCGTGCCGAGCTACTCCTTCTACGGCAGCTATGAGTCGCTGTCGAAGAAGATGCTGTTCAGCCCGCGCGTGGCACCGTTCAACTTCGGGCTCGGTCTCCTCGAGGCCATTCCGGAGCGGACGATCCTGGCGAGAGAAGACCCGACGGACGCCAACGGCGATGGCATCTCCGGGGTGGCGAATCGGGTCTGGGACGCCGCGGCGAACCGGACGGCCATCGGTCGCTTCGGCTGGAAGGCCGGCGCGCCGAGTCTCGTCCAGCAGACGGCGGGCGCGTACAACGGCGACATGGGCGTGACCTCCCCAATGTTCCCGGCGGAGTCGTGCGAGGGCGATCGACCGGAATGCGCGCCACACGCGCCGGAGGTGAGCGATGACGCGGTGCTCGCGGTCGCCCGCTACATGCAAACGTTAGGCGTCCCGGCTCGCCGCAACCTCGATGACGCCCAGGCGACACAGGGCGAGGCGATCTTCTACCAGGTCGGATGCGCCGCCTGTCACGCCCCGACGGTCATCACGGGAACACTCGCCGGCGTACCGTCGGTGGCGAACCAGGTGATTCACCCGTACACGGATCTGTTACTGCACGACATGGGGCTGGACCTCGCCGACAATCGCCCGGACTTCCAGGCGACTGGCCGGGAGTGGCGCACGCCGCCTCTTTGGGGGATCGGCCTCGTGCAAATGGTAAACGGCCACTCGAACTTCCTGCACGACGGCCGTGCGCGCGGGCTCATGGAAGCGGTGCTCTGGCATGGAGGCGAAGCGAAGAAGGCGCGTGATACTGTGCTCAATCTCTCGGCGAGCGCTCGCGCGGCGCTTGTGAAGTTCCTCGAATCGCTGTAACGGGACGGGGGACGGGCGATGGCGGACCGACGACGGCGTTACTGCGCAGGTCGCAGTTCCCCGTCGCCCGTCCCCCGTCGTCGGCTGTCACGGCTCGTCCCGCTCAAGGACGGCCGAACAAGCCAATCTTGACCATCCATGGGCCCCAGTTCCATCCTTCCAGTCACATGGTTACTGGAAGCCCATGACGAAGCCACCGATCGACCTCCTGCAGGGCACCGTCGACGTCCTCATTCTCCGCACGCTCGCCTGGGAGCCAATGCACGGCTACGGCGTGTCGCGCTTCATCCGCCAACGCACCGAAGGCGTGCTGACGATCGAGAGCGCAGCGCTCTATCAGGCGATGCACCGCCTCGAGCGAAAGAAGTGGATCCGGGCCGAGTGGGGGCTCTCGGAGAACAATCGCCGGGCGAAGTACTACTCGCTCACCGCGGAAGGCCGAAAGCAGCTGCGTCAGGAAGCCGCGACGTGGCGCACGTATGCGGAAGCGGTGTTCAAGGTGCTGGAGCCCGTGTAATGGCCGGGCTGCGCCCCTACCTGCGGCTCCCGTGGCGGTCGGCGTCGCGCCTTCGCGCCGATCTCGACGAGGAGCTGCGGTTCTACTTCGACATGCGCACGCGTGAGCTGGTGGAGCAGGGCATGACCGACGCCGACGCGCGACGCGAAGCGGTGCGCGAGTTCGGCGATGTGGAATACACGAAACGCTATTGCCTGGCGGAGGACGCCATGAGCCGTCGAGAGGACCGCCGGACCGATCTCGTCGCCGAGCTGCGGCAGGACTTGATGCACAGCTGGCGAACGTTCCGCCGATCGCCGGGATTCGCCGTGATCGCGCTCCTCACTCTCGCGTTAGGCATCGGCGCGAACACGGCGATCTTCAGCGTCGTGAACGGCCTCCTGCTGCGCGACCTGCCATTCGGCGATCCGGACCGCGTCGTGCGGGTGTGGGGCGCCCACAAGGATTCCGGCGTCGATCGAAGTCAGATCTCGGCGGGCGATTTCGTCGATCTCCGCACCCGCCAGCGCTCGTTCATCACGTTAGGCGCCTTCTCCTGGGGTGGCGGGACCTACATCGGGACCGGCGACCCGGTGCCTCTCGCCGGCGCGCGCGTGGACGCCGGCGTCTTCGCGGCCCTCGGCGTGCGTCCGTACCTCGGTCGCACCTTCGTGGTCGGCGAGGACTCGTCAGGCGTCAACCCGACCATCGTGCTCGGGTTCAACGCCTGGCGTCGCGTGTTCGGAGGTGACAGCACCATCGTCGGGAAGGCCGTCAACATCAGTGGACGATCCAGGACGGTCATTGGCGTACTGCCGCCGACGTTCTTCTTTCCCACGATGGCCGAGGCCGAGATCTTCACGCCTCTCGACCTCACGCCGGTGCTGCGGGACGTCAATCGCATCCGGAAGTTCCACAACCTGGGCGTCATCGGGCGGCTTCGCCCCGGCACAACCGTCGCTCAGGCCGGCGCGGAATTGAAGAGCATCATGGCGGAGTTGGAGCGCGACTTCCCGGAGTCCAACTCCAACATGAGCGTGGCCACGGTGGGCATGCGCGATGCCGTGGTGGGTGATACCCGTCCCGCGCTGCTCGTGCTGCTGGGGGCCTCGCTGCTCGTGCTGCTCATCGCCTGCGCGAACGTCGCGGGCATGCTGCTGTCGCGGGCCGTGTCGCGCCGCCAGGAGCTCGCCGTCCGCGCCGCGTTAGGTGCCGGCCGCGCTCGGCTCGTGCGACAGATGATGACGGAAAGCGTCGTCCTCGCGCTGGGCGGTGGCGCGATTGGTCTCGCGGTCGCCGTGTGGGGAACGCGGGCGCTCGTGGCCTCGGCGGGCGACCGTCTGCCCGCCGCCAGCCAGGTGACCGTGGATGCGACGGTGTTGTTGACGGCGCTCGCCGTTTCGATCGCGAGCGGCGTGGTGTTCGGGCTCGTCCCCGCGCTTGCCGCCTCGCGCGGCATCCAGCTCGCGCTCAAGGAATCCGGCCGCGGTACGAGCAGCGGCGTCAGCCGCCATCGGATGCGAACGGTCCTCGTCACCGGACAGCTCGCCTTGGCCGTCATGCTGCTCGTCGGCGCAGGGCTCCTCGTGCGGAGTCTCGTCGGGCTGCAGAAGCGCGACCTCGGATACTCGATCGAGTCCACGTTGACGTTCGAGCTCATGCTCGCTGGCGACCGATACGACAGTGCCGCTGCCCAGGATCAATTCTTCGACGCGCTCTACACGCGGCTCGGGGCCTTGCCCGGTGTCGTTGCGGTTGGCGGGTCGGGAAACATCCCGATGCGCGGCGGGGCCATGGCGTCGCTCGCCATTGACGGGCGGCCGCAGCCGGAAGGCAGGCTGCCGGAGGTGGGCTATCAGCCTGTGTCCGACAATCTGTTCAAGGCCATGGGCGTTCCACTCAAGCGGGGTCGCACGTTTGGCCCGCAGGATCACGAAAAGGCGCCGCCCGTCGTCATCCTGAGCGAATCGCTGGCGCGCGCGTTCTGGCCTAACGGGGATCCGATCGGTTCACGCGTCCGGCTCGGGCCGAATCCTAACGATCCGTGGATGACGGTGGTCGGTATCGTCAGCGATGTCCGCATGGGTGTGGACGGTGAGTCCCGACCGACCGCATATGTGTCGGCCCGTCAGGACCACTGGGGTGGTATGGCCATCGTGATGCGGACGACCACGGACCCGATGTCGATGCTGCCCGCCGTACGCCGTGAAGTGCGCGCGATCGACGCGACCATCCCGGTGGCCGACGCTAACTCGATGAAACAGGTGCGCGCCCAGGGCCTCACCGATCGCCGTTTGCCGATGCAGCTCATGGCGGCGTTCGCTGTGCTCGCGCTCGTGCTGGCGGCTGTCGGGGTCTACGGCGTGATGGCATACTCTGTCGCGGCGCGCACCCGTGAGATCGGTGTGCGCGTCGCACTTGGCGCCCAACCGCGGAACGTATTCGGGATGGTCCTGCGTCAGGGCATGGGTGCCGCCGCGGCCGGACTCACGCTTGGGCTGCTCGGTGCTGCGGCGTTAGGCAGGGTGCTGACCAGTCTGCTCTATGGCGTGAAGCCGACCGATGTGTTGACGTTCGTGGGCGTGGCTGGCGTGCTGCTCACCGTCGTTCTCGCGGCGTGTCTGGTGCCGGCTCGCCGTGCCGTGCGTGTGGATCCGTTGGAGGCGTTGAGGAGTGAGTGACGGGGACTGGGGACATAGGGACATCGGGACTCGGCCGGGAGCCTTCTACCGCCTAGCACGCCTCCTCGGCGCTAATGGCATCCCGGCCGAGTCCCGATGTCCCTAGTCCCGATGTCCCTACCGGAAGCCCCACACTGGCCAGCGGTCCACAAACGGAGCGCCGAACGTCAATCCGTTGTAGCCACCGGTGCCGTCTACGTTCGCGGTCATGACCATGATCCCGCCACCAGAGACGAGCTCCTCCCACGCGAGCTTCTTGCCGTCCGGCGACCAATTCGGCGTGATGCACGGAGTACCATACCCGGGGCCTGTGAAGTCGAAGACGTTCCCACTACCGCCCACGTCGGCGATGTGAATCCCGCACGACGTTGGGGTCGGATCGGTCTGGAACGCGATCCGCTTGCCGTCAGGCGACCACGCCGGCGCGGACGTCTTCGTGAAGGTCCCCGTGTACAGCGGCGTCGTCACCTTGGTGGTCACGTCGGTGATGAGAACGCGCGACGCACCGTTGGCCGCGCTCACGTAGGCGATGCGCGTGCCATCCGGGGACCACGCCGGGGCCGTCTCCTGGGCAAGGTCGTTGGTCGTCAGGCGGAACGGCATCGCGCCATTCGCCAGCATGACCCAGATGTCATAGGAGCCGTTCTTGGTGCTCGCGTACGCGATCTTCGTGCGATCCGGCGACCACGACGGGTCGATCTCCTGCGACGGCGAGAACGTGAGCTGCGTGACGCCGCTGCCGTCGGCATTCATCGAGAAGATCTCGTAGTTGTTATTCGCGGTGCTCTTCGTGAACGCGATCTTCACGTGATCGGCCGACCACGTGGGACGATCGCCATCGGCGAGCTTCTTCTTGTTGGAGCCGTCGCCGCCCATGACATAGATCTCGGGCGTCACGTCGGCGGCTGACGTGCGGTGACTGTATACGATCCTCGTACAGGCATCGGGGCACCTGAAGGGGATGACCATCGCCGACGCCGAATCGGGGGCGATCATGTTCGGCCGCACGGCGGTCGGCGTGGTATCGGAGCACGCGGCCGTGGCGACGACCGCGGTTGCGAGGGCTGTGGGGACGAGACGGGAAGCCGCGGAGCGCGTGCCGCGGGCGGCGCTGGTGATGGAACGCATGATCTTCTCCAGAGCGCAGAATGCGCTCGACGTGTTGTCGGTGACTGAGATGGGGCGAACCCCGCGAGGTCGTCCGCTCGCACTCGGCGCGCGGATCGACGCGCTGCAGGATGCGCGGCCGAGTCACGTCGAAGTCACACGAGAATCACCCGTGCGCATGTGTAACGCGACGAAGGTGTTAGGGGGCGTCCTGAGCCGCTGTGCGCAGCGCTCGCGCTACCTCGACTGGCCCGCGTTCACCCCGTCAGTCGCCCCAGCAGCCGCACGACCCAGACACCCGCCGCGATGACGCCGACGACGAGCAGAATCGCGGCGAGAATCACGAGGGCGACCACGCCCCGACTTGCGGCCTTCGTCCTGGACGGCGACGCGAGGTAGCGCTCGAGCAGATCGATGTTGCGGCGATTCGACTTCATGCCGACGTCGAACAGGTCACCAAGAACGGGAACGACACCAACCAGGCTGTCGAGCGCAATGTTTCCGAGCATCCGGGTCAGGACGGACGCGGGCACGCCTTCCTGCGCCGCGACCATCAGGATGTAGCTGGACATGAGCCCGCCGATCATGTCGCCGACGCCGGGGATGAGGCCGATGATAGGGTCGAGCCCGATGCCGATGTTCGTGCCCGGGATGCGAATGAGGTCGTCGAGCAGACGCGCGAGGCCCCGAGCCCGGGCGACCCCGCTGGTCTTGCCGAGCGCAGTGTCGGGAGGAGTGGAAACGCGCGCGGGACGTGAGCGGATATCCATTGTCGCTCTTCTATTCAACTCTCAGGCCGTTTGTCCGCGGTCACCCCGACCGTGGCGAGGGATCGCCGCCGTCCCGACCGAGGTGCCGGGCTCCTCCTGCCGCCTGCCGCCTGCCGCCTGCCGCCCGTCAGCCGCTCTTCAGCCGCCTAACGACCGCGTCGTAGCGCGGATCCGACCGCAGCGGTGCCAGCAGCGAGTCGGCTTCGATTGCCTCCGCGCTCACCTGGTGGCTTGCCCCGGCGCACTCGAGCGCCGCGAGAGCGTTCGCCTTGTCTCCCAACTGGGCGAGCGCACGCGCTTGCCCGAAGCATACCCCGCCATCGTCCGGCTTGATGATTCGGGCGATCTGGAGCGCATAGGCTGCGTGTGTATAACGCTTGGCGTCGAAGAAGTCTCGCGGGACGTAGAACGACATGTGCATGACGATGCGTTCCAGCGCGCGGCGTGCGGCGATGGCCGCGGTCGAGTCGTCCGCGCGGGCCGCGTCCCGGCGTAATGCGTCGAGCTCGAGTCGCTTGCGCGCCTGATCGATCGATGGTGGTGATGGGGCCGCCTTCAGTTCCCCGATGAACGCGACCAACGCCGAGCCGAGCTTCATGTCTCGCTCGCCCAGGGCCGCTTCGACAGTTGCTGCGCGACGCACGCGTTGGTCCCGCTCGAGTGCCGCCAACCTAACGGCGGCCGCGCTCACGTCCGTGAGTCCGTCGAAGTCGGCGCGGACGAGGCGATACTGTCGGGCGGCCACCGGTGCGTCACCGGCCGAGTCGATTCGGGCGGCCCGCGCGAGCCACGCTCCGTACAGGGAATCGATCCACGGCTGTTGTCGTGGCTTCAGGCCACGGCGCATTGCCTGGAGCTCCAGCCATTCGACGGCGTGCGTCGAGAGCTCGGTCGGCGGCCATTGGTGCCCGCCATCGAACCGCTCGATGTGGTGGATCGCACCAGTGGCGTCCAACTCGGCGTCGAACGACCGGAGCTCCTCGTAATTCGGGTCGAGGATCCCGATCGTCCCGAACAACACGGGTGATGACTTACCGATGTTCGACTGTATCCACGCGCGTCCGCCCGGAACCGCAGCTCCCGCCCCGATGATTCCGGTGATGGTACCGGGAAGCTGCGTCGTCATCTCCCACGCAAACCGTGCCGTGCCGGAGAAGCCGACGAGATAGAAGCGTCGCGAGTCGATCGGCAACGATCGCTGCACGTCCTCCAGCATCGCGTTCATCGCCTTGTAGTTAGGCTCTGCTGGACCGTCGCTGAGTGTGTTGTACGAGCTGATCGCGATATAGCCGAGGCGTTCCGCGACCGGCTGGAACCGCTGGAGTGGGATGAGGGCGCGCCCGCGCGGATCCAGCAGGAAGAGGATCGGCCATTGCCGGTCGCGCGTGAAGGACGAGGGCAGATACAATGCATAACGCTGGGTCGTGTCCGCGCGCGACGTGATCCGCTGGACCACCCGGCCGGCGGGGAGCGTCGCGTCGATGCGATGCGTTGCCGTGTCCATGCGCGCGAGTGCCGAGTCTGGCGGCGTCGCTTGCGCGGCGAGCCACGTTGGCGCCGCGAAAACCATAGCCGCGAGCGACAACGCTCGCTGCACGACCGCCCGAAAGCGACGCCCCCGCATTCGCATCGATTCCGCCTTACGCGACGCCAAAGCGGATGGCGTTCACGGCATCCTCGAGCGCGTCCGCGTTAGGAACGGTGCCCTGCGCCAGGCGCGGCGACCCGCCGCCTCTACCTCCCGCGGCCGCGAGCGCCGGCTTGAGGAGCTTGCCGGCATCGACGCCGGAGTCATCAGCCGCCGCGACGAGCACCGTCGGCGGGGACAGAACCGCCGCGACGAACACCGTCTTCGGCAAGGCCGCGAAAGCCTGCGCAAACGGCCGGATCTCTTCCAGGGACCCGCCATCCCGACGGAGGACCGCGACACGAACGCCGCCGGACGTGGCCGCGGTCATGTCGTAGAGCGCACGGGCCTGGTGCACGGCGAGCTCGCCTTCGAGTCGTTTGCGCGCGGCCGCGGTATCGCGAAGCTCGGCACTCTGTGCGGCGACGAGCGCGGGTGCTTCGGTGAGGGACGCCTTGACCGACAGTGCGATCGCGGAGAGCGCCTCGAAATCGGCGCGTGCCTGACGAACCACGCGTACGCCACAAAGGAACTCGACGCGCGTTTGTTTTCGAATACGTTCCATACCGCGGAGGGTGATCGCGCCAATCTCACCCGTGGCGCGCACATGGGTGCCTCCGCAGGCGCTGCGATCGAGCTCGGCGATGGTGACAATCCGCAACGTGCCCCCTCGCGGCGCCGGTTTGCGCAGGCCGGCCGCGGTGGACGCGTCCTCGAAGCCCACGCTCACCGGCCGATTCTGCCATACGATCTCGTTCGCGCGCCGTTCGGCGTCGCCTAACTGGGCGGCGTCGATCGCGCCGACGTCGAGGTCGAGTGATGACCGTTCGGCGCCGAAGTGAACGCTGACCGTCTCGTAGCCGAACAGGTCGGCGAACACCGCGGACAGGAGGTGCTGCCCGGTATGCTGCTGCATGTGATCGAAGCGTCGCGCCCAGTCGATGGTGCCGCGCACGGTGTCGCCGATCGCATGGCCGGAGAGTGGGGCGGTGAGCACGTGCGCGACGCGCTCATCCTCGTCGACGACGTCGGCGACCTGCGAGTCGCCGAGCGAGCCCACGTCGTACGGCTGGCCGCCTGACGTGGGGTAGAAGGCGGTTTGGTCGAGATACACCCGCTGCCCGTCGGCGGAGACATCGGTAATGCGTCCGTCGAAGGCGGTGGCGTAGGCGTCAGTATAGTAGAGTCGGGAGGTCATCTGGCTCGCTGTATGCTCGCGCCGAGTCGCAGTGGGTCGTGAATTACCAGCACCCGAGGAATTCCCATGCCGTATTCGGTGAATGTTCGAGCACTCGGCTTCCTCGCCATGACGTCCGCTGTGGTGGCGTGCGGCGGTGACCGCCGCACGCCCAAGGTCGACACGTCGGCCGGCTCGGTGGGCGTCATCGACTCGGCGCCCGGTGCGGTGGCGCCGACGGTGTCGGCGGTGCTCACCGACGAGAACGTCTTTGCCCTGCTCGACACCGCGTTCTCGGCAATGATCGCCACCGACCGACTCGCGCAGCGAAAGACTACCGGTGAGGTGAACGACTTCGCGTCCAAGGCGGTGAGCGAGAACGCGGTGACGAAAAGCGGAATCAAGGCGACGGCCGACCGTTTGAATATCGCGCCGGTGCTACCGGACCGCGATGTCATCCGTGATCAGCCGGAGACGATGCGGGACCTGGAGTCGAGGAGCGGGGCCGATTTCAACCGTGCGTATCTGGACCGTGTAATCCAGGTACGAAAGGACTTGATGGACGAGATCGACGATGCGCTCGAGGATGGCGGCGTACGTCAGGAGTCCGTAAGGAAGTTTCTGAGCGACGTGCGCGTGAATCTCGACAGCGAGCGGAAGGCGGCGGAGGATCTGCGGTCGAAGCAGGGATGAGTGTGTCGCGGACGCTGAACGACGACGGCCTCGGACGCTGACGCGTCCGAGGCCGTTCCTGCGAACTCGGAGGGGGCACTCAGTCCCCCGCGCCACCGGTGTGTGTCAGTAGCGCGGGATCGTCGACTCGAAGAACGTCGCTACTTCTTCTTCGCGGCTTTCTTCGCGCCGCCGCTACTGCCGCGCTTCTCGGCCCGCTCGATCTTCCCGAGCCAGCCTTCGGCAGCAGCGAGGGCTTTCTTCTTACTGCCGTGACTCGCGTCGCCGAAGAACGCGCGGTGCTTCGGGCGCCACGTCCCGTTCTTGTCACGCGCATAGCCGAAGCGCG
>Ga0068852_100001384_pt1 | contig 16300 bp, 16 predicted proteins | sample KBSCornC22_FD_66594 | JGI IMG/M metagenome (GOLD analysis project Ga0068852, IMG submission 66594) | Corn rhizosphere microbial communities from Kellogg Biological Station, Michigan, USA - KBS Corn C2-2 | ecosystem: Host-associated > Plants > Roots > Rhizosphere > Soil ... | reverse complement strand
TATCGCCTGGGCGAGAGCACGCTCGATCGCATCGACCAGCCGGTCATCGATGTGGCCGGCTGCACGTCGCCCACGCCGGGCCGCAGCGAATTGCTCGCCGCGCTTCTCGCGAGCCTCGAGGCGGCGCTCGTGCGCTTCGAGCGCGAGGGCTTCGCGCCCTTCCGCGATCCATGGCGGGCGCTGCACGCGTACCAGGGACGGCCGGTGCGCGTCCTCGCGGCCGGCGAGGCCCCGTACGAGGCCGACGTCGTCGACGTGGCGCCGGACGGCGCGCTCGTGGTGTCGAGCGGCGGGCGCACGCTGGCCCTCGCGTCCGCCGAAATCTCGTTGCGCGCCCGATGAGCCGACTCCTCGCGATCGATGCCGGCAACACGCGCATCAAATGGGGACTGCACGACGGCGAATGGCGTGCGACGGGCGCCGTGGCCACGGCCGATGCCCACTCGCTCGCCGCGATGCTCGCGCTGCACGGGCCGGTCGAGCGCGCGATCGCCTCCAACGTGGCCGGCCCCGCCGTCGAGCGCGAGCTCGACCGCGCCGCGCGGCAACTCGGCGCCACGCTGCGCGTGGTCCATGCCACCGCCGGCGAGGCCGGTGTCGTGAACCGCTATCGCGATCCCGCGCAGCTCGGGGCCGACCGTTGGGCCGCGCTCGTCGCGGCACGCGCGAGCGGCCCCGGGCCCAAGGTCGTCGCGACCGCGGGCACCGCGCTCACGGTCGACGCGCTCTCCGGCGCGGGTGAATTCCTCGGCGGCCTCATCGTTCCGGGGCCCGCCCTCATGCGGCGCGCGCTGCAGTCGGGCACGGCGCGGCTGCGCGAGGTGGACGGCGCCGACAGCGACTTTCCCGCGAGCACGCCCGATGCCATCACGAGCGGCGCGATCCAGGCGTGCGCCGGCGCGATCGCCGGCGTGGTCGAACGGCTCGAGCGGCGCGAGGGCGCGCGGCCCGAGGTGCTGCTCTCCGGCGGCGCGGCGGGCGAGATCGCCCCGCGGCTCGCGATGCCGCACACGCTGCGCGAGAACCTGGTCCTCGACGGACTCGTCCGGCTCGAGGGCGGGGGCTGACATGGCGCGCTTCCTCTTCTTCGTGCTGCTCGTCGCCTGCGTCGCGTTCGGCGTGCAGATCGCGCTCACGCTGCCCTCGGGCGCGCCCGACTTCTCGCGGCGCGAGCGCAATCCGGCCGACGTGCGCATCGTCGCCGTGACGCCGCCCGAGGCGGCCGCGCGCGCGGCGCAGGAAACACGGCAGGCGGTGAAATCGCTCGCCGGTGCCGCCTGCGTGGAGTTCGCGGGCTTCAGGAACGCGGACCTGCAACGCGCGCGCGAGTCGTTCGGCGCCCTGCAGCTCGGCGATCGCTTCACCGAGCGGCGCATCGAGGACGTGACGCGCTACTGGGTCTTCGTGCCGCCCGCGAAGGACCGCCGCACCGCGGAGCAGGTGGCCCAGCTGAAGCGCCTCGGCGTGAACGACGTCTCCGTGCGCCCCGAGCGCGACAACGCCATCTCGCTCGGCGTCTTCTCGAGCGAGGATGCGGCGCGGCGGTTCCTCGACCAGCTGCGCGGCAAGGGCGTGCAGGACGCGGAGATCGGCCCCTTCACGCGCGAGACCCGTGGCGTCGCGATGCTGGTGCGCGACCCCGATACCGAGACCGTGGCGCGCCTCACCATCCTGCAGCGCGATTTCCCGGGCGCGCAGCTGCGCGCGGTGACCTGCCCCAGCAGCTAGAATGGGCTGATCCCATGACGATGAGAGATCGCTGGCGGCGCGCCTCGACCGCCCTGGCCCTTGCCGGCGCGGCGCTCGCGGCGACCTCCTGCGCGCTCGTCGATCCGCTCAACATGCTGGGCCGCCAGTCGCCGGACGCGGTGGGCGTGCCCACCACGCCGGTGCCGCCGCCCCCCACGGCGGGGCTCACCGCGGAGCAGCGCCTGCGCGCCTTCGACTTCGTCTGGGACACCATCGAGACGCGCTACCACGACCCCAACTTCAACGGCGTGGACTGGCGCGCGGTGGGCGAGCGCTACAGGCCGCTCGCGCTCGCGGCGCCCGGCGACGAGGCCTTCTGGGACGTGCTCGACCGCATGACGGGCGAGCTGCACGATGCGCACACGCGCGTCGAGTCGCCGCGGCGCGTGGCCCTGCGCAAGAGCGACGAATCGGTCACGCTCGGGTTCTTCTTCCAGCCCGTCGAGGGCCAGCTCGCGGTGACCACCGTGAACACCGAATCGGACGCGTACTGGGCGGGCGTGCGGCCCGGCATGACGCTCGTCGCGATCGATGGCGAGCCCGCGTGGACCGCGTACGACAAGCTGCGCGCGGACGTGCGCCACGACTCGACGGACCGCGCGACCCACATGCAGGCGCTGCGCAAGCTCATGCTCGGGCCGGTCGGCTCGAAGGTCGCGTTCACGTTCCAGCGCGCGGACGGCAGCCGCTTCGACGCGGTGCTCGCGCGGCGCAAGCTCACGGTGCCCGCGACGGAGATGCACCGCGTGCTGCCTTCGGGCTATGGCTACATGCGCTTCTCGCGCTGGAGCCTGCGGCTCGCGGCCCATGCGCTGGGCGCGATCGACGACCTGAAGGACACGCCCGGGCTCATCATCGACCTGCGCAACAATCCGGGCGGCGCGGTGCACGCCGTGAACCTGCTGCTCTCGCGCTTCTTCACCCAGCGCACGGAGCTCGGACGCACGACGACGCGCACCGGCGCCCCCGTCTCGCTCTTTCTCGGCGCCGTCGAGATCATCCAGCTCAAGCGCGTGGTCGAGGGCGATCCCGGCGCGTATCGCGGCCCCGTGGTGGTGCTGGTGAACGGGCAGAGCGCCAGCGGCAGCGAGCTCTTCGCGGGCTCGATGCAGGCGGTGGGGCGCGCGAAGATCGTGGGCCAGCCGAGCTGCGGCTGCCTGCTCGGCTTCCTCGGCTACGCGCGCGTGCCGGGCGGCGCGGATCTCGCCTACAGCGAGGTGGGCTTCGTCCTTTCCAACGGCAAGAAGGTCGAGGGCGAGGGCGTCATTCCCGACGATCCGGTGCCGCTCACCCTCGCGGACCTGCGCGCGGGGCGCGATCGCGCGCTCGAGGAGGCGCAGCGCCTGCTCGGGACCCTGGCGGCTTCGCCGCGGTGAGCCGCGCACCCAGTCCGTCGCTCAACCCGGGCGTGAGCCGCCTCGAGGTGTTCGCGTGGGCGATGTACGACTTCGCGAACTCGGGCTACACGACGGTCGTCCTCACCGCCGTCTTCAACGCGTACTTCGTCTCCGTCGTCGCCGGCAACGCGCCGTGGGCGACCTTCGCGTGGACGGCGGCGCTTTCACTCTCGTACCTCGTCGTGATGGTGATCGGGCCGCCCCTGGGCGCCTGGGCGGACGCGCACGCCGCGAAGAAGCGCCTGCTCGCGATCTCCACGGCGGTGTGCATCCTCGCCACGGTCGCGCTGGCCTGGAGCGGGCGCGGCGCGGTCGCGTTCGCGGTCGCGTTCATCGTGGTCTCGAACGTGGCCTACTCGATGGGCGAGAACCTCGTCGCCGCGTTCCTGCCGGAGATCTCGCGCCCCGAGGCGCTCGGGCGCGTGTCGGGGTGGGGCTGGAGCCTCGGCTACTTCGGCGGCATCCTCGCGCTCGCGCTCTCGCTCGCGTGGGTCATGTCGGCACCGTCGCGCGGATCCTCGAGCGCCGGCGCCGTGCCGGGGACGATGGTCATCACCGCGGCGGTCTATGGGCTCGCCGCCCTGCCCACGTTCCTCTGGCTGCGCGAGCGCGCGCGCGAAGGCCACGTCCCCGGGGCGCACCGCGCGCTCGCGCGCCTCATCGAGACCGCGCGCCACGCGCGCAGCTACCGCGACCTGCTGCTCGTGTTCGCGTGCGGCGTGTTCTACCAGGCGGGGGTCGCGACGGTCATCGCGCTCGCCGCGATCTATGCCGAGCAGGTGATGGGCTTCAAGACGCAGGACACGATCCTGCTCGTGATCGTGGTGAACGTGACCGCAGCCGTGGGCGCGTTCGCCTTCGGGTACGCGCAGGACCGGCTCGGCAAGACGTCGGCGCTGCGCTGGACCATCTGGGGCTGGATCGCGATGACGATCATCGCGTACTTCGCGCGCGACACGGCGACCTTCTGGATCGCGGCCAACCTCGCGGGGCTGTGCATGGGCTCGAGCCAGTCCGCGGGCCGTGCCCTCGTGGCCTACCTCTCGCCCGCCTCGCGCAGCGCCGAATTCTTCGGGCTGTGGGGTGTCGCGATCCGGCTCGCCGCGATCCTCGGGCCCTTGAGCTACGGCGCGGTCACGTGGGCGACCGGCGGCAACCACCGGCTCGCGATCCTCATCACGGGGGCATTCTTCGTCGTGTCCCTCGCGATCCTCGCGGGCGTGGACGAGGCGCGCGGCCGACGGCAGGTCGAGGGCGGCTGACGGGCTGCATTGCGCGCGGCGGCACGAACCCGGATGATGGCGCCCATGGCGCAGGCCAAGCGGACCCTGTACGAGATCGTCGGCGTCGCCCCCGATGCGAGCGCCGAGGATATCGAGCACGCGTGCGACGAGCGCCGCGCCCAGCTGAAGGCACAGGCCTCGCAGGACACGAGCACGCTGGCGCTCGTGCACCACGCGCGCGAGGTGCTCACCAATCCCGAGCGGCGTGCGGCCTACGATGCGCGCATCGCGGCAGCAGCCGCGGCGGAGCTGCCGGTGCTGCACGACGGCGACAAGCCGCAACCCGTGCCGGTGATCGAGTCGACGGGCGACGAGCCGGCGCGGCGCAGGCCCTGGGGACTCATCGCCGTGTTCGGCGCGGCGGCGCTCATCCTGGTCCTCTTCGCGGCGCGCATGATGACCAACCACGTGCCGCCGCCGGCGGTCGCCGAAGCGCCGGCGCCGCCGCCTCCGCCGCCGCCCCCGGTCGCCCTCACGCCCTCGCAGATCATCAGCGCCGCGTCACCCTCGATCGCGCGCCTGCAGGCGATCGACCTCTCGGGCAACGTGCAGGCCCTCGGGCTCGCCGTGGCCGTCGAGCCCGGCATCGTCGTTTCGACCTGCCACGCCATCCCGGCCAACGCCCAGATCACCGCGACGCTCGGCCCGGACAAGGCGGCGGCGACGCTCGTCATCACGGACGAAGTGCTCGACCTGTGCAAGCTCTCGATCGCCGGCGCGGAGCCGCGGCCGATCGGCCTGTCGGCTTCGCTCGCGCGGCCCGGCGACAACGTCTACGTGGTGAGCCCCGACGCGCCGGGCAGCTACGCGCTCGCGGAAGCGACGGTGAAGCAGGTCGTGCGCACGCCGGGCGGGGAGCTCATCCAGCTCTCGACGAGCGCGGCCAACGGAGCGCCGGTCCTCGATGCGGCGGGCAAGCTCGTGGGCATCGCGACCCACGACAGCCAGGCCGTCCCCGCGGGGGCCATCGCGCAGGCGAGGTCGCGCTCGCGGGCGAGCTGAGCGCCCGCCCGGCGCTCAACCGACCAGCAGGAAGAGCGCGAGCAGCACGCACACGGCGAAGATGAGCGCGTAGAGAGCCTCGAGGGAATCCTGCCTCTTCATCGAATTCATCGTCGTTTCGGGAGCGCGTGTGCTCCGCGGCGTGAAGGAAGGAGGGCCGGCCGAAGCGACGACATCTTCGCCGGTCAAACTGTCGGCAATCTGAACCTCGCTTTGGCGGCCGCGATGCTATGCTCGGCCATGGTTACCCGGAGGCCCTGAGCCATGCGCGTCCTCATCGTGGAAGACGACAAGGTCCTCGCGCACGGACTGACCGAGACGCTGCGGCGCGCGGGCTACGTGGTGGATGCGGTTCCCACGGCGGAGCAGGCGGACGCGGCGCTGCGCGTCACCGAGATCGACCTCGTGATCCTCGACATCGGCCTGCCCGGCGTCGACGGCTTCACGTGGCTCAAGCGGCTGCGCGCGCGCGGGGGCGAGCAGACGGTGATGGTGCTCACGGCGCGCGACGCGCTGAACGACCGCGTGCACGGGCTCACCGTGGGCGCCGACGACTACCTCGCCAAGCCCTTCGCGCCCGAGGAGCTCATGGCGCGCGTCTCCGCGCTCACGCGGCGCGGCCGCGCCATCCGCTCGAACGTGATCGAGCACGGGCCGCTCGCGGTCGACCTCGCGCGCAAGCGCGCGACCGTCCACGGCAAGGCGCTCGACCTCTCGCAGCGCGAGTACGCCCTGCTCGAGTTCCTCTTCTCCAACGTCGACGCGATCGTCGGCAAGGACCGCATCTCGGGCGCGATCGCGTCGTGGGACGAGCAGCTCTCGCCCAACGCGATCGAGGTGCAGATCTCGCGGTTGCGCGGCAAGCTCGAGCCCTCGGGCATCAAGATCCGCACCGTGCGCGGCCTCGGCTACCTCGTGGAGCCGTGGAAGGATGAGAAGCCTTAGGACCATCCTCCTCGGCTGGCTCCTGCCCCCGCTGCTCGTGGTCGGCGTCGCCGCCGCCGGCGGCGCGTACGTGTTCATGGAGCGGCGCCTCACGCAGGCATACGACCTGGACCTCGGCGACATCGCGCGCACCATGGTGCCGTACCTGCACACGGACGAGGGGCGCATCACGCTGGGCCTGAGCGAGCTCGCGCTCGCCATCCTCAAGGCCGACAGCACCGACCAGATCTTCTACAGCGTCTACGACGCCGCGGGCCACGTCGCGCTCGGCGATTCCGGCCTCGCGCCGCCGTCGCTCGAGCGCGCGCCGCACGCGCGCTTCTGGGACGGCACCCACGGCGGCCTGCGCATCCGCGGCGTCACGCTCTCGACCGACGTGAATGGCCTCCCGATCACCGTGGTCGCGGCCGAGACGATCAACAAGCGCACGCGCGCCTACCGCGACGCCTTCGTCTCGGCGATCGTGCCCACGGTGCTCCTCATCATCGCGCCGGTCTTCGCCATCGCGCTCGGCGTGCGCCGGGGCCTCGCGCCCATCCGCCAGTTGCGCGACGAGGTGCAGGCGCGCCCGCACGGCGCGCTGCACCCGATGGACACCGGCAAGGTGCCGCGCGAGCTGCAGCCGCTGGTGCAGGAGCTGAACGACATGCTGCGCCGGCTGGCGCAGGCGCAGGAGACGCAGGCGCGCTTCATCGCCAACGCCGCGCACCAGCTGCGCACGCCGATCGCCGGCCTCATCACGCAGCTCGAGCTCGCCGCGCGCGGCGACAGCGACGGCGCGGAGCACATCGCGCACGCGCGCGACGGCGCCTATCGCCTCGCGCGCCTCGCGCAGCAGGTGCTTTCGCTGGCGCGCGCCGACCCCGTGTCGAACCCGAAAGCCCGCGAGGAGGCGTTCGACCTCGCCGACGTGGTGAAGGGACGCGCGTCGACGTGGCTGCGCGCCGCGACCGCGCGCGGCGTCGAGCTGGAGTTCGAGCTGGAGGCGGCGAGGTCGAAGGGCGTGCCGCTCCTCGCGGGCGAGATGGCCGAGAACCTGGTCGACAACGCGATCCGCTATGGCGCGCACAACGTGCGCATCCGCACCCACGCCGCCGGCGAACGCGCCATCCTCGAGGTGCAGGATGACGGCCCCGGCATCCCCGCCTCCGAGCGGCAGCGCATCTTCGAGCGCTTCCACCGGCTCGACAACGAGTCCACCGAAGGCAGCGGACTGGGCCTCGCGATCGTGCACGAGATCGCCCAGCGCCACGGCGCGACGATCGAGGTGGGTGACGGGGAAGGCCCGCGCGGCACGCGTTTCACGGTCTCGATGCCCGCGGCATGACGCGCGCCGCGATCCTGGCGCTGGCGCTGGGCGCGCCCGTGGCGGCGCTGGCCGGTCGCCCCATGGTCACGGACGACGCGCGCCTCGCGGAACGGGGGGCCTGCCAGGTCGAGACCTGGATCCGCGGCGAGCGCCACGCCACCGAGGCCTGGGCGCTCCCGGCGTGCAATCCCACGGGCAACCTCGAGCTCGCGTTCGGCGGCGCGCGCACGTTCGAGGGCGGCACCAGCCGCTTCACCGATCACGTCGTGCAGGCGAAAACGCTCCTGCATGCGCTGAGCGACGAGCATTGGGGCCTCGGGCTCACGCTCGGCGCCTCGCGCCAGCCCGCGCGCGAAAGCGCCCACGGCTGGCCGGGCGACGCGTACTTCGACTTGCCGCTCAGCGTGGCGGTGCTGCGCGACGAGCAGTGGGTCGCGCATTTCAACGCGGGAGCGATCCGCAAGCGCGACACCGCGACCACCGTGGTCACGTGGGCCTTCGGCAACGAGGTGCGGCTGCACGACGACCTCACGCTGGTCCCGGAGGTCTACCGCTCGGAGCCGGGGCGCCCCTTCGTCCAGGCGGGGCTGCGATACAAGATGGCCGAGGGGCGCGTGCAGCTCAGCGGCTCGATCGGCGGGCGCCTACGGGGCAATCCGGACGAGCGCTGGTTCTCCCTCGGCGTGAGCGTGTATCCGCGTCCTTTCCTGCCGTAGGCCGGTGGACTTCCCCGCGCTCATCGACAGCTACGGCTACCTCGCGGTGTTCGTGGGCGCGTTCCTCGAGGGCGAGACGATCCTCGCCCTGGCCGGCCTCGCCGCCAGTCGCGGCTACCTCGACTTCGCGGCGGTCGCGGCGATCGCGATGGTGGCCGGCTTCCTCGGCGACCAGTTCTTCTTCTTCCTCGGGCGGGTGAGGGGCCAGGCGCTGCTGCGGCGCTTCCCGCGCTGGCGTGCGCGCGCCCACCGCTTCGACGCCATGCTCGCGCGCTGGCACGCGCCGCTCATCGTGGGCATCCGGTTCATGTACGGCTTGCGCATCCTCGGACCCGTCATGCTCGGCATGGGGCGCGTGGCGGCGTGGAAATTCCTCGTGTTCAACTTCATCGGTGCCGCGATCTGGGCGCCGCTCATCGCCGGGCTCGGCTACCTGTTCGGGGCGATCCTCGAGCGCGTGCTCGCCGACCTGCAGCACGTGGAGCTGTGGGCGGCCGGGATCGTGATCGCCGTCGCCATCGGCGTGGCGCTCGTGCATCGGATGCGGGATCGCGCCCGCGACGCCGAGCCGTAGGCCTAATGGCGCACGCGAAGCCGCGCTGCATGGCGCGGGCTTCACAAACTCGCGCACGCGGCGGGTGTCTCTTGCAGACCATGGAAGCTATCGCCTTCTCCGCCCTCGCCGCCCTCGCCGCCCTCGGCATGGCGCTCGCCACGCCGAGCGTCAACGTGAACACCGCGCAGCAGAGCGAGCTGCAGTCGACGCGCGGCCTCGACAAGGTCAGCGCCAAGCGCATCATCGAGTATCGCAACGAGCACGGGCCGTACGCCTCGCTGGACGACCTCGCGAAGGTGATCGGCGATGGCGCCACCGGGCGCATCTCCGAGCACGTGCGCTTCGATGGCGATCCGTACGTGGGCCCGCCGCGGCCGCCGAAGAAAGCGCGCCGCGCGCCCGCGCGCGGGGCACCGGCCGCGGACTAGGCGAGCTCCTCGCGCTCGGGGGTCGCCGTGATGCGGTGGACCGAGAGGTCCGCGCCGTCGAACTCGTGCTCCGGCTCGAGGCGGATGCCCACGGTGGCGCGAAGCGCCCCGTAGATCACGAAGCCGCCGGCGAGGGCCACCGCGATGCCGGTCGCGGTCCCCACGAGCTGGCTCGCGAACGAGACGCCGCCCATGCCGCCCAGCGCCTTCACGCCGAAGATGCCGCAGGCGAGCCCGCCCCACGTGCCGCAGATGCCGTGCAGAGGCCACACACCCAGCACGTCGTCGATCTTCCAGCGGTTCTGCGTGAGCGTGAACATGCCCACGAAGAGCGCGCCGGCCACGGCACCCGTCGCGAGCGCGCCGAGGGGATGCATCACGTCGGAGCCGGCGCAGATCGCCACGAGCCCGGCGAGCGGTCCGTTGTGCACGAAGCCCGGGTCGTTGCGCCCCGCGACCAGCCCCGCGAGCGTCCCGCCCGCCATGGCCATGAGCGAGTTGATCGCCACCAGCCCGCTCACCTTGTCGAGCGTCTGCGCGCTCATCACGTTGAAGCCGAACCAGCCCACCGAGAGGATCCACGCACCGAGCGCCAGGAACGGGATGTTCGACGGCGGGAACGCCACCACGCGGCCATCCTTCGTGTAGCGCCCCATGCGCGCGCCGAGCAGCAGCACGGCGGCGAGCCCGACCCATCCGCCGACCGCGTGCACCACGACCGATCCGGCGAAATCGTGGAACTCCGCGCCGAACGCGGACTTGAGCCACGCCTGCAGGCCGTACGCGCCGTTCCACGCGATGCCCTCGAAGAACGGGTAGACGAAGCCCACGAGCGCGAAGGTCGCCGCGATCTGCGGCTGGAATTTCGAGCGCTCGGCGATGCCGCCGGAGACGATCGCGGGGATCGCCGCGGCGAACGTGAGCAGGAAGAAGAAGCGCACGAGGTCGTAGCCGCTCTTGCGCGTGAGCACGTCGGCGCCCGAGAAGAAATGCACGCCATACGCGATGGCATAGCCCACGAAGAAATACGCGATGGTGGAAACCGCGAAGTCGACCAGGATCTTCATCAGCGCGTTGACCTGGTTCTTGCGCCGCACCGTTCCCAGCTCGAGGAACGCGAATCCGGCGTGCATGGCGAGCACCATCACGGCGCCCAGCAGGATGAACAGAACGTCCGCCGACGTCTTCAGCGTCTCCATCGCCCCCTCCTTGTTCGTGCTTGGTATTGGTTGTTGCGATCGGGCGCCGCGGATTCTACGGCCGCAGCCTGTCGCGAAAGCCCTTGAGCATGTCGCCCATGCCCTCGAGGGCACCGAGCCTGCGCTCGATGTAGTCGCGCGCGATCGCGACCTGGCGCGCATCGAGCATCCCGTAGAGGCGCGACCACTCCTCGCGCGCCTGCGCCCATTGCGGGCGCACCTGCCACAGCAGTGCCTCGGGGTCGGCGAGCAGGCCCTCGAGGTCCGGACGATCCTTCGCGAGCTCCTGCGCGAGCCGCGCCTTCATCTCCATCGCGAGGAGTCCCGTGGCGAGCATTGCGCGGTGCGTGGCTCCCACCGCGACGTCGAACTGGGCCTTCTGCACGGGACCGAGCCTCAGCTTCGCCTCGAGGTCGCCGAAGTCGGGCCCGGCGAGCGACTGCGCGGTCGCCGCGAAGGGCACGGCCAGCAGCGCGAGGAGCGTGAAGAGCTTGAGGATTGACTTCGCCATCGGCGCCTCCTTCAGAACGGCTGGCGCGAAAGCGCGAGGCTTGCGCCCTGCCCGTCGATCACGTAGCTGAACGTCGCGTTGTCGCCATCGAACCGGATGCGGAAGCTGCCGGCATCCGTGGAGTTGAAAGCGGAAGCATCGTAGGGGCCCGCTCCCCACGGTGCGCCCGACGTGCGATAGATGCGCCCGATATAGGACTGGCTGTCGGTCCAGTCCCAGTTGCCCGCCGGCATCACGAACCACGTCGGCGCGCCGCTCGCGTCGTACGTGAACCAGACCGAGAAGAGCGAGCCGTATTGCTGCAGCACCGCGATGCCCCAGCCGTTCTGCGCGGTGCCGCCCCACCACATGTCGCCCGCATCCGGACGCACGGCGCGATCGATCGGGCCGAACGCCTGGCGCGAGAGGACCTTCGTGGCCGAGGCGTCCCCGAGGCGGTACGAAAGCCGCACGGACGCGGGATCGGTCACGTCCAGCGAGGCGTCGCCCACGGGCGTTCCCACCACGAAGCGCGACGCGTCGTACGCGCCCCACGGCGTGCCATGCGTGTGATAGATCGGGCCGGAATACGCGGTGCGGGCCGCATTCCAGCTTCCTCCCGGCATCACGTACCACGTGGGCTTCCCCGCGGCGTCGTAGGCATAGATCACGCAGAAGAGCGTGTCCCGGTGCTGCACCACGCTGACACCCCAGCCGTTCTCCACCGGACCGCCCCACCACATGTCCTGCCACGGCGTGGCCGAAAGCCTGACCGGCACGGCCTGCACCGTGTCGCGAAAATGCAGCTCCACCGCATAGTCGCCGGGCGCACCGGTGGGCGTGGCGTCGAAGGCGACGCTGCCCTGCTCACCCGTGTTCGCGCTGGAGGTCGCGAGCGTGGCATTGCCGCTGCCCGGCACGATCGCCGCGCTCACGTCCGCGTTGTAGATGGGATAGGCGCCCACCGCCGGCGTGACCGCCACGTGCACCGGCTGGCCCGGCTTCGGATCGGGCGGATCCACCGTGACCGCGAAGTACACGTTGCGCGGCAGGTACGTCATCACCGTGAAGACGGCCGTGGCACCCGCGGAGGCCACCACATGGCAGACGATGCCCTGGGGCATCGCGGTGAAGAGCGCGGAGGCCACGCCGTTCGCGTCGGTCTGCGTGGCGTAGGCCATTTGCCCGTTGGGAAACGTGCCGCACGCGTCGTTGGTGAAGGTCGCGCTCTCGTGGGCGGCCGGCGCCCCGGTGGCGGTGAGGAAACGCACCGAGAAGAGCTGCGACTCGTTGCCGGCCACGCTCTGCGGCGACGCGGTGAGGGGCTGCGCCGTCGTGGCGGCGCGGGCCGGTGCCGCGAGGGCCGCGGCCACGAGCGTGGCGGCGGCGAAGCGTCGTAAGTCCATGCCTCCATTGTGAGGCATCCCACGGCCGCGGCGGATACGTCACAATAAGCCTTTTGCACTGCAGCATGCCCTCCCCGTAGACGCGATGCCCAACGACACCAAGACGCCGCCCGTCGAGACGGCGCACGTCACGAACTTCATCCGCCAGCACATCGAGCGCGACCTCGGGGCGGGGAAGTACGCGCCGCGCCTGTGGGCCGGGCGGCCCGGCCCGCTCGAGGTGCAGCAAACCGGCACGCTGGACCCCGCGCGCATCCGCACGCGCTTCCCGCCCGAGCCCAACGGCTACCTCCACATCGGGCACGCGAAGTCGATCTGCCTGAACTTCGGCCTCGCGGAGCAGTACGCGGGCGTGTGCCACATGCGCTTCGACGACACCAACCCGGAGAAGGAAGAGACCGAGTTCGTCGAGGGCATCCTGGACGCGGTGCACTGGCTGGGGTTCCACTGGGGCCGCAACGACGAGAACCTGTACTTCGCGTCGGACTACTTCGACTGGATGTACGCGTTCACCGTGGCCCTCATCGAGCACGGCGACGCGTACGTCGACTCGCAGACCGCCGACGAGATCCGCGCCACGCGCGGCAGCCTCACCGAGGCCGGCGTCGATTCGCCGTACCGCGATCGCCCGGTGGAGGAGAGCCTCGCGCTCTTCGAGGCGATGCGCGACGGCAAGCACCCCGACGGCTCGCACGTGGTGCGCGCGAAAATCGACATGAAGTCGCCCAACATCAACCTGCGCGACCCGGCGATCTACCGCATCCGCCACGCCACCCACCACCGCACGGGCGACAGGTGGTCGATCTACCCGATGTACACGTTCGCGCACCCGATCGAGGATGCGCTCGAGAACATCACCCATTCGCTCTGCACCCTGGAATTCGAGGACCAGCGCCCGTTCTACGACTGGCTGCTCGACAAGCTCGCCTCCTTCGGGCTGCTGCAGCGGCCGCTGCCGCAGCAGATCGAGTTCTCGCGCCTGAACCTCACTTACACCGTGATGAGCAAGCGCTTCCTCAAGCAGCTGGTGGAGGAGAAGCACGTCGACGGCTGGGACGACCCGCGCATGCCGACGCTGGTAGGCGTGCGCCGGCGCGGCTACGTGCCCGAAGGCATCCGCCTCTTCGTCGATCGCGCCGGCGTGTCCAAGGCGGACTCGGTGATCGATTACGCGCTGCTCGAGGACGCGCAGCGCGAGGTGCTGAACGAGAAGGCGCCGCGCCGCATCGCGGTGCTCGATCCGTTGAAGCTCGTGATCGACAACTGGCCGCGCGGCCACGTCGAGGAATGCCTCGCGACCAACCATCCGCAGAAGCCGGAGTGGGGCAAGCGGACGCTGCCGATGACGGGCGAGCTCTGGATCGAGCGCGAGGATTTCATGGAGACCCCGGGGAAGGGCTACTTCCGCCTTTATCCGGGCAACCAGGTGCGCCTCAAGTACGGGTTCGTGGTGCGCTGCACCGGCTACTCGAAGGACGCGTCGGGCCGCGTGGACGAGGTGCACTGCGACTACCTGCCCGAGACCAAGTCCGGCACGCCGGGCGCGGACGCGGTGAAGGTGAAGGGCAACATCCACTGGGTCTCCGCCGCGCACGCGTGCGAGACCGAGGTGCGCCTCTACGACCGGCTCTTCCGCGTGCCCCATCCCGGCAAGGCCACGGGCAATTATCTCGACGACGTGAATCCCGATTCGATGCGTTCCATCACGGCCTGCCTCGAGCCGTCGCTCGCGCAGGCGCAGCGCGAGGACCGCTTCCAGTTCGAGCGCCACGGATACTTCTGTCCCGACCGCCGGGCGTCGCGGCCCGGCAAGCCCGTTTTCAACCGCACGGTGACGCTGCGCGACTCGTGGGCTGCCGCGAAGGGCTGAGGTGTGATGCAGTTCACAAACCGGCCCGCGGCCTTGCGTCGAGCCGTCGAAGCCTTGTTACGCCCGTAGCGTACTCGACGGATGGCGTTGCGCCGCGCTGCATGCGTTCCTACAATGTGCATGCGCACGCCGCAACGGGACCGAATCCATGTCGTCGAACATCGCCGCCGTAGTCGCGGCGCGCAGCCACTCGGTGCTGCTGGTCGCCTCCGACCCGCACGCGAGCGCGTTGCTGGTCGAGCGCATGGCGGCCCGCGGCCACCGTGCCGCGCTGGTCCCGCCCTCCATCGAGGCGATGCGCAACCGCCTGCGCTTCGAGCGGTTCGACGTCGTCATCTTCGACTTCCACCACGACCGCCCCGACGAGCTCGAGGCGTGCCGCCTCGCGCGCAGCGATTCCGGCGGGGCCCCGATCGTCGTGCTCGCGGCACCCGGCGCGGCGACCGAGCTGGTGGAATCGTTCCGTGCGCGCACGCGTGCCGTGGACGAGATCGTGAACAAGCCCGTCGCGGGCGATGCGCTCTTCCGCCTCGTGGCACGGCTCCTGTCGCGCCGCGAGCTCGACGACACCGCCGCGCGCTACGCGATGCTCGTGCCCGAAGGCGGCCGCTCCTGGATCGACTCGGGCGGCACGCGCCCGCAGCTCTCCGAGCAGGCCATCCTCTTCACCGACCTCAGGCGCTCGACCGAGCTCGCCGCCTCCGTGCCGCTGCCCGAGTGGTTCGAGGCGATCAACCGCAGCCTCTCGGACCAGGGCGCCATCGTGCGCGAGTCCGGCGGCTCCATCGTGAAGTACACCGGCGACGGGCTGCTCGCGGCTTTTCGCGGCCGCGGCCGCTCGCATCTCGCGCTGCGCTGCGGGCTCGCGCTGCAGAAGCTCGACCGCACCTCGTCGTACCGCGGCACGCTTCGCATCGGCGTGGGCATCGCCGAGGGTCTCGTGATGAGCGGGCTCATCGGCGAGCTCGGACGCCAGCAGTTCGACATCATCGGCGCCACGGTGCACCTCGCCGCGCGCCTGTGCAGCATCGCGAACGAGGGCGAGATCGTCGCGACGCCGAAGCTGGTGCGCGCCGCCGCGGTCACGCGGGCGCAGGCACGGCCCACGCGCGCCGTGAACCTGCGCGGCTTCCCCGCGCCCATCGAATGCGTGTCCTTCTGACGGGAGCGGCGACCATGGAGCTCGAGCTGCGCTACAGCGCCGAAGACATCAGCCGCATCATCGAGCAGGCGCTGGTGTACCAGTGCGCGTGCCCGGCCCAGGTCGCGACGACGCTGCTCGAGCTGCGCGACCTCTACGACTACCAGATGAAGTGCCGCGCGGACGACGACGGCAACTCGCGCGTGCACGACGCGATCGCCGCTGCGGCGGTCGAGGCCCACGCCCGCATGGAGAGCTGCTTGGACGAGGTTCTCGACATCGAGGGCTGGGACCGCAAGACGCTCGCGATGCCGGCGGGCCTGCGGAAGAAGCCGACGAAATCGCTCTAGGAGTGCCGCGCGCGGTACTGGCCCGGCGTCATGCCGACCACCGCGTGGAACATCCCGCTGAAATGCGAGTGCGTGCGGTAGCCCGAGGCCTTCGCCACCTCCGGCAGCGCCATGCGCGTCCCGGCGAGCAGTGCCTTGGCGCGCGCCATGCGCTTCAGCATGATCCACTCGTGCGGCGAGCGCCCGGTCGAGATGCGGAACATGCGCGAGAAATGGAACGGGCTCAGGTGCACCGCCTCGGCGAGGTCCGAGACCGGCAGCGCCTCGGTCAGGCGCTCGTCGATCAGGGCGAGCACGCGCTCCAGGCGCGGGCGCGCGAGCCCGGCGCAGCTCGACGGCGCCTCGCTCGTGCCGTAGGCGGAGGCCAGGTGGAGCGCGAGCTCGGAGGCGAGCGGATCCGCCTCGTCGCCGTCGCGCGCTCGACCGTGGCGCAGGTCGAGCGCGATGGCGTCGAGCGCC
>Ga0068852_100001382_pt1 | contig 16301 bp, 17 predicted proteins | sample KBSCornC22_FD_66594 | JGI IMG/M metagenome (GOLD analysis project Ga0068852, IMG submission 66594) | Corn rhizosphere microbial communities from Kellogg Biological Station, Michigan, USA - KBS Corn C2-2 | ecosystem: Host-associated > Plants > Roots > Rhizosphere > Soil ... | reverse complement strand
ACGCTGCCCAAGAATATCGACCTCACCGGCCTGCGGGTCGTCATCGACTGCGCCAATGGCGCCGCATACAAGGTGGCGCCGATCGCGCTGTGGGAATTGGGCGCCGAGGTGTTCACCATCGGCGTCGAGCCCGACGGCTTCAACATCAACGACAAGGTGGGCTCGACGGCGCCGGACGCGCTGCGCGCCAAGGTCAAGGAAGTGCGCGCCGACATTGGGATCGCGCTCGACGGGGACGCCGATCGCGTCATCATCGTCGACGAATTTGGGGAAGTGGTCGACGGCGACCAGCTGATGGCGGTGATCGCCCAGTCGTGGCATGCCCGCGGCAATCTGCGTGGCGGCGGGCTGGTGGCTACCGTGATGAGCAACCTCGGACTGGAACGCTATCTTACTTCGATCGGCCTGTCGCTCGAGCGGACGGCGGTGGGCGACCGCTATGTGCTCGAAGCGATGCGGGCCAAGGGCTTCAATGTCGGCGGTGAGCAGTCGGGCCACATCATTCTCTCCGACTACACGACAACCGGTGATGGCCTGATCGCGGCGCTGCAGCTGCTGGCCGTGGTGAAGGAAGCGGGGATGCGGCTCTCCGAGGTCTGCCGCCGCTTCGAGCGCGTGCCGCAGAAGCTCACCAGCGTGCGCTACAAGCAGGGCAAGCCGCTCGACCACAAGCTGGTGGTGCAGGTGATCGCCGAGAGCCGCGACCGCCTCGGCAAGGATGGCCGCCTGGTGATCCGCGAGTCCGGCACCGAGCCGGTGATCCGCGTGATGGCCGAGAGTGACGACCCCGCGCTCGTCGATGCCGTGGTGGACCAGATCGCCGACACCATCAAGCAAGTGGCGTGAAGAACAGAGAGTAGCGAGTAACGAGTAGAAGGCAAAGCAAGGCAACGTCTGCTACGTCGTTTTACTCGCTATCGGCTATTGGCTATTTGCTATTAGAGCGCCGTTAACCTCCTGTTAGGGTTACGCGTTAGGGTTAAGCGTGCTTTAAGAAAGCTGAGCTACCTTGGTCTCCGATCGACGGGTGTCGTCGTGGCGAACTCAAGGATTAAGTGAAATGCGTATTCTTCTTGCCGCGCTGGCGATGGGCCTGATGGCCCTGTTCGGCGCTCAGGTCCAGGCAGCGGACCTTCCCCAATATCCCGAAGTGCAGGTTCCGCAGGTCGATTACGGTCTGCAGGGCAGTTTCTATCTGCGCGGTTCTGTCGGCGGCAACCTGCTGTGGACGCAGGAGCATGTGACGACGAATCCAGGCTTTGTGAACAAGGCGATCACGGCCGGTTACGGCTATTCGCTCGGCGCCGGTTTCGGTTACGAAGTGGGCAACGGGCTGCGTTTCGACGGTACGGTGGACTATCTGTCCAACGATGGCCTGACCGACGGCATCGATACGCTGTCGCTACGTGGCGCTGTGGCCCTCGCCAACGCCTACTACGACATTCCACTCGGCGGCAGCGCTGCGGCCGGCGGCGGCTGGGGTGCCTATCTCGGTGCCGGCGTCGGCGCCGCCTGGTACACCACGCACGTGACCGGCGCCGGTGCCCCGGCGGATGGTGGCGGCTGGAGCCCGGCGGTGGCTGGCATGGCCGGCGTCACCTACGACGCGGGCAGCTGGGTTGCCGACCTGGGGTACCGCCTGCTGTACCTGCCGACGATCAGCAACTACGTGAGCGGCACCAACACGTCGTTCTACCTGCACGACAACACGGTGCACGAAATCCGCGGTACGGTTCGCTACCGGTTCCAGTAACCAACGAGCCAGACCGACACCCAAAACGCAACGGCGCCCCTCGGGCGCCGTTGTCGTTTTGATCTTGTGGGCGCGTAACCTCAGTCCCCCAGCTGAAACTGCTCGAAGCGGTGCAGCTCTTCCTCGATGAGGCGCTTGTGCGAGCGGGCGCGGCCGGCTTCGAGCCAATGCCAGGCCTGGATCAGAACCCTGCCGCCGGCGCGGTCGGTCTTGAGGTCGAGCGCGGCGACCACGGCGTCGCCGAGCAGCACCGGCAGGGTGAAGTAGCCGAAGCGGCGTTTGGCCTTGGGCACATAGGCCTCGAAGACGTGGTCGTAGCCGAAAAACAGCTTCAGCCGACGGCGCTGAATGATGAGCGGATCGAAGGGCGAGAGGATGTGGACCAGCGGTTCGCTCTCGGCCGGGGCTTCGTCGAGCGCCTGCGGCGTCGCATAGTGCAGGGCCGGCTCACCCTCGAGCAGCACCGGCACCAGTTCCTTTTTGCGGACGCGCCGGTCCACCAGCGCCTGTAACTCGGGCGTGAAGCGCAGCTTGGGGTGCATCACCGATGGGCCGCTGATCAAGCCCTGCGCGGTGAGCGCGCGGTCGAGCAGGTAGTGCGCGGCCTGCCGGGCGGTGGCGCCGGCGGGCGGCCGGTTCCAGCCGAAATGGCGCTCCATCAGCTCGTAGGTCTTGACCATGCCGACCCGCTCCGAGATGGCCAACCGGCCTTCGAAGAAACCGCGCTGCAGCACGCGCTTACTGGGCTTGCGGCTGGCCCACAGATGGTCCTTTTCGACCGGTTCCTCGTCGATATCGCGGATCGAGAGCGGGCCGTCGCGGCCAATCTGCCGGACGAGCTTCAGCACCGCTTTCTCGTCGGCATCGGCGTACCAGTGTGTCGGGGCGTGCCGTTCGGCCTTCATCGTGGGCCAGAAGATGCGGAAATCGCGCGTCGGAATGTAAGCCAGCGCATGCGTCCAGTACTCGAACACCGTTTTGTCGATACTCTGCGCCTGGTGCAGATGTGCGCGCCGGTAGGACGGAATGCGGGAATAGAGGATGTGGTGATGCGACCGCTCGATCACATTGATGGTGTCGATCTGCACATATCCCAGGTGCTCGATCGTCCGCCGGGTGGCCTCGGGCCCGGCGCCGAACGGCTCGCGCGTGTCGAGCCGCTGCGCGTGGAGCCAGATCCGCCGCGCCTGCGGCAGTGAAATCTCGCGCGGTTTGGCTGTCACCAGGAGGTCACCGGAGACTGCCTCTTAAACATGTTGAAAACAAAGACACTCCCCTTGACGTTAGAAAAGGTGTATTCAACGGCCGCGGCGACAAGTGAGTATTGCGTATGACCACCGCCATTTTCATCGTCATTTATGCCCGCGCCAAGTGGTGGATCGACCTCAATGGCAAAGCCAAGGGGCCGTTCCTGAGCCGCGAGAGCGCCGAGCTCGAAGCCATCAATCTCGCCAGCAACTTCGCCCGGGAAGGCCGCCGGGCCGAGGTGCAGGTCGCCGAGCCGGGGCAGAAGAACCACATCGTCTGGCAGAGCGCCGAGCAGGGAATGCTCGGCCGTGCCGCCGCGCTGGTGAACCACTAGGCTCACTTCGCCCACATGGTGCGCATCTGTGCCCGAAGGTCGATATTGGCCCTGGGCATGATGCGCTCGGCATCGAGCGGCTTCAGCTTCGGCCATAGAACGTCGTCATAGAGCGGCAGCATGGCGCGCGTGATGAAGCGCGTGCGCTGCGCGTAGAGGTGGCGGTCGCCGTGCTTTTGCTGCTGGGTGACGAAAAAGCGTTGCGGCATCACCAGGTGCAGCGCGTCGCGGGCGCGGGTCATGGCGACATACAGCAGCCGGCGCTCCTCCTCGAGCTCGTGGGTCGAGCCGGTGCCCAGATCGGACGGGATGCAGCCGTCGACGACATTGAGCACATGCACGCTCTTCCATTCCTGGCCCTTGGCGGAGTGAATGGTCGAGAGGATGAGATAGTCCTCGTCCTTGAGGCCGGGGCCCGACAGATCCGACGTGGCGTCAGGCGGATCCAGGGTCAGCTCGGTGAGGAAGCGCTCGCGGCTCGGATAGCCGGCCGCGATCTGCTCGAGCTGCAGCACGTCCTGCAGCCGAACCGCCGAGTCTTCGTGCGCTTCCTCCAGTACCGGCTCGTACCAGGCGCGGGCGCGGCTGAACGCGGCCGGCCAGTCGCGCGCGCCGGCCAGGTCGGCGATGGCGGTGACGAATGCGTCCCAGCCTTCCGCGCGGGCCGGCGCCGGCATGCCGGTGAGCATCGGGAAGGGGCGCGCCGTCTCGTCCATCGCGTCGAGCACCTTGCCGGCGGTGCCCGGCCCGATGCCCGGGAGGAGCTGCAGCACGCGGAAACCGGCGACGCGGTCGCGCGGGTTTTCGGCCCAGCGCAGCAGCGCCAGCATGTCTTTCACATGCGCGGCGTCGAGGAATTTGAGGCCGCCATACTTCACGAACGGGATGTTGCGGCGGGTGAGCTCGATCTCGAGCGGACCGGAGTGCGACGAGGTGCGGAACAACACCGCCTGCTGCTTGAGCGGCACGCCGCGCTCACGTGTCGCGAGCACATCCTCGACGATATAGAGGGCCTGGCTCGGTTCGTCGCGAACGGTGACGAGCTGCGGCTTCATCGCCGAAGCGCGGTCGGTCCACAGGTTCTTGGTGAAGCGCTCCGCGGCTTCGGCAATCACCGCGTTGGCCGCATCGAGGATCGGCGCGGTCGAGCGGTAGTTGCGGTCGAGCGTGACGATCTGGGCGGCGGGCGAGAAGCTCGCCGGGAAGTCGAGGATGTTGCGCACGGTCGCGGCGCGGAACGAGTAGATCGACTGCGCGTCGTCGCCGACGACGGTCAGGCCGCGTCCGTCGGGGCGGAGCGCCAACAGGATCGCAGCCTGCAGCCGGTTGGTGTCCTGGTACTCGTCGACCAGCACGTGGTCGAAGCGGCCGGCGAGGTCCTGCGCGATCGCCGGCTCGCGCATCATCATGGCCCAGTAGAGCAGCAGGTCGTCGTAATCGAGCACGTTCTGGCTCTGCTTGACCTCGACGTAGCGGGCAAAGAGCTGCCGCAGCTCCGCCTCCCACATGGCGGCCCACGGGAACGCGTCCTTCAGCACATCGGCCAGCTCGCCCTGCGCGTTCACGGTGCGCGAGTAGATGGCGAGACAGGTGCCCTTGGCCGGAAAGCGCGACTTCGATTCATGCAAGCCGAGGTCGTGGCGAACGATGTTGAGCAGGTCGGCCGAGTCCTCGCGGTCGTGGATGGTGAACTGCGGGTCGAGCCCCAGATGCGGCGCGTATTCGCGCAGCAGCCGCGCGCCGATGCCGTGGAAGGTGCCGGCCCAGGCCAGCGCGTCGGTCACGGCGCCCGAGCTCGTGCCCATCACCTGGCCGGCGATGCGTTCGACGCGGCTGCTCATCTCGCCGGCGGCGCGGCGCGAGAAGGTCATCAAGAGGATGCGGCGCGGGTCGGCGCCATTGACGATGAGGTGCGCGACGCGGTGCGCCAGCGTGTTGGTCTTGCCCGAGCCGGCGCCGGCGATCACCAGCAGCGGGCCGCCGATCGCGCCGGTGCCGACGCCGTGCTCGACGGCGCGGCGTTGCTCGGGATTGAGGCGGTGCAGGTAATCGATCTCGGCGAGCACGGCGAATCAGGGTGGTTGGCGCGAAGCACCAGTCAGCATAATTCTCGTTTTGTTCGCAATCGGTGAAGACTGGCGTCCGGCAGCCGGGCCTGAGATTGTGGCGGCCAAACAGACTCAGCGGAGGCCGAATTGACCCGATCCATCCCCCTCGACGAGGCGGCTCGCATTGACGCCGGGCAGGCGACGATCACGGCGATCCGGGCGATGCGGCTCGACGACGGATTCTGCCTCGTCCGGGTGGACACCGATGCCGGCATCTCGGGCCATGGCGAATGCGGCAATCTCGATGGCGATTTCGTGCGGGCGGCGATCCACACGCATGCCGGCGGGGGCGGGCGCCTGCCGCATCTCGGGTTGATCGGCAAGGATGCGCTGGCGATCCGCGTGCACCACCACAACATGTTCAATATCTTTCCGCAGCGCGGGCGGCAGATGCGGGTCTGCTCGGGGATCGACATGGCGCTGTGGGACCTGGCCGGCAAGCTCCTGGGCCAGCCGGTGCACGTGCTGCTCGGCGGCAAGTTCCGCGATGAAATCCCGCTCTACTCGCATTGTCCGCAGGGCGACTTCACCGACGCCATCGCGTGGCGCGACCGGGCAGCGGAGCTCAAGGCCGACCCGCACGGCTTTACCGCGTTCAAGGTCGACATCCACTCCTGCCTCGGGCTGCACATGCAGCAATACGTGCCGAGCCTGTCGCCTGCCGATATCCGCAAGGTGCGGCGCTCGTACGAGCTGGCCCGCGAGCATCTGGGCGAGGAGATCGACATCATCGTCCACTGCCACAACGAGCTCGACACGCCCAGCGCGATCGCGGTGGCGGAGGCCGTCGAGGCGATCAGGCCGCTCTACTACGAGGATCCGTTGCAACCCGGCTTTGCCGAGAACTGGACGGCGCTCAGGCGCACGACACGGCTGCCGATCATGACCGGCGAGAACATCGAGCTGGTGGACGATGCGCTGCCCTTCCTCGAGGCCCAGGCGGTTGATTGCCTGCAGCCGGACATCGTGGACTCCGGCGGCATCACCGGGGTGCGCGGCATTGCCGATCAGGCGGCGATCTACCGCACGGCAGTGACGCTGCACAACGTCAGCGGGCTGCTGCTCAACCTCGCGAGCCAGCAGCTCGGTGCCGCCATCTTCAACTGCCCGCGCATCGAGTGCACAAGGAGGGCCACGGCCAACCGCTGGGCCGCGGAAAATCCGCTCAGGATCAAGAACGGCCGAATGCAGGTGTCAGACGAACCGGGCCTCGGCGTGACGCTCGACGAAGACTGGCTCAAGGGTCATCGCTTCGCCGATGAGCCGTATTGGGTGTGACCGGGACGCGCCTTTAGGGCGACGTCGCGCCCGCTCCGGTCGCGCCGGTGCCGGTGGTTGTGCCCCCGGCGGCCGGATTGGTGGTGGTCGCACCGGGCACGGTGCCGGGCGGCGTTGCGATGTTCTTCTGGTTCTGCGCGCCGGCGTTGTTGAGGTCGTTGGTGACGGCCCCGATGCCCGAATTGGTCGTGCTGTTGGTGCCGGCGGTGCCGGTGCCACTGCCGGTCGTCGTGCCCGCGCCGCCGGTCGTCATAGTCGAGCCGCTGGCGTTCACCGGGAGGTCCCCCGAGCCGTTGCTCACCACCGCGCCGCTGGTCGGGCCGCTGACGATACCGCCCGGCGTGCCGCCGCTGCCGGTGGCGCCGCCGTGGTTGACGATGATGTCGGTGAGGAGCGCGGCGGGGGAGGCCTTGCACGAAGTGACGATATCCTGAGCCTGCAGGGTCAGGCCGGCGACCACGTCGCCGCTGCCCGGGGCTGGTGCGGCCGGGTTGGAGGATGCGCTCGATGTGGAGCCGGCGGACGAGCTGGGCGCGGAGGCCACGGCGGCGCCCGAGGGCTGCGCCGAGCTCGCGGCGACGGTGCCGCCGACGGCGAGGCCATAATCGACCCCTTGCCGATAGCCGGCGGCGTAGTAGATCAGCGCCGCCTGATAGGCCGGGCTCACATCGGCGATCTCACTGCAGGTGACGGTGGCGATCGGCAGCGGCTGCGGCAGGCCGGATTGCGCCATCGCGGGCGTGGCGGCCGCAACGAGCGCGGCCGGAAGGACGATCTCAAGCAGTCGCATGGCATACCTCGGGGCTGGGACAATCGTGGTCCCAACCCTGCAGGCGTCAGTGCGTTCCGTCGATCGTCAGAAGGTGCAGTAGTGAGGTACGCCGTCGCGATCGACGTAGGTGTCGTTGACGAGATTATAGCTGCTGTAGCGGGCCTGGCACTTGATCCAATGGGCGCTCAGCGAATCGCCGGTGCGGGCAATGGTCGATGCCAGCGTCGGGCTCGAGGTGGCGTAGTCGACCCGCACGTGATGGGCCCAGGGCACCGCCGCCAGTGCGTTCTGGGCGGCGCCGGCCGGATCGAAGGGCAGCAGGAAGCCCGGCGGCTGCACCGCGTAATAATCATAGCTTTGCGAAGGCGGCAGCGGCGGCTCGTAGTAGCCGCCGGGAACGGTGATATGAACGGGCTGGGCGAAGGCGGCGCCCGGCAGGGCCGTGGCGGCCACGAGCAGCAGGCCGGCGAGAGCGGACGGACGAGACATTGGACGGTTCCTTTCGATGTCAGCGCCTGGGGCAGGAACGCGCCGCTCGAAGCGCACGTTCCAGGGCTGCGGAACCCCGCGTCGGTTGACCGGCAGCCTGCGCCAGCCTAAATCCCTGCGGCCGGCGCCGCAAAGGGCTGCCGAACCGATTCAAGCGTAATTCTACGAGACGTCGCCCGCACCGACGCCACCAGCGGGCCAGACGCGCATTATCGATTTACGGACAGAGCAATGAATAAGGCCGTACCGACGACGGAACTGAGCGACCGCGACCGTTCCATCACCATGATCGGCATCCTGACGGCGATGCTGCTTGCCGCCCTCGACCAGTCGATCGTCACTCCCGCGATGCCGACCATCGGCGGGCAGCTGGGCGATCCGCAATACCTGCCGTGGATCGTTACGGCCTATCTGCTCACGGCGACCGCGGTGGCGCCGCTCTATGGCAAGATTTCCGACATCTACGGCCGGCGGCGGACGCTTTATGCGGCCTTGATCCTGTTCCTTGCCGGGTCGGTGATCTCGGCGCTCTCGCCCAATATCTTCGTCCTGATCGGCGGCCGGGCGATCCAGGGCATCGGCGGGGGCGGGCTGTTCGCGCTGTCGCAAATCATCATCGGCGACATGCTGCCGCCGCGTGAACGCGGCCGCTACTCGGCGTGGATTTCCGGCATGTGGGCGGTGGCCGGCATCGCCGGCCCGCTGCTCGGCGGCACGCTGGCGGAATGGAACTGGTCGCTGATCTTCTGGCTCAACCTGCCGCTCGGCGCGATCGCGATGATCGTCATCAACAATCCGCTGAAGAAGCTGCATGCGGTCACGCGCGCGCACAAGCTCGACTATCTCGGCTCGCTGCTGCTGGTGGTGGCAACGGCGCTGCTGCTGCTCATGCTCAACTGGGGCGGCGCGGTGTATCCGTGGACGTCACCGGTGATCGTCGGCATGGGCGTGGTGTCGCTGGCGCTGTGGATCGCCTTCGGAATCCGGCTCAGCCGCGCGGCGGAACCGCTGGTCTCGCTCGAGGTGCTGTCGAGTCCGATCGTGCTCGCGGGATGCTTTGCGATGTTCATGATCGCCGGGGCGAATGTGGGCCTCGCCGTCTATCTGCCGGTCTATGGGCAGGCATGGTTCGGCTTGTCGCCCGCCACCTCGGGCTATGCGCTGCTCGGGTTCCTGCTGGGCACGACGGTCGGCGCGACGTTCAGCGGCCGGCTGACGATGCGGGTGGTCCGGGTCAAGATCATTTCGATCATCGGCGCCACGGTCAGCGGCCTCGCGCTGATTGCGCTAGGCCTATTGGCTTCGCAGACGTCGCTGATCGTCTACGAGGCGCTGCTGGTGGTCATCGGCTTTGGCCTGGGCACCACGTTCCCGGTGACGACCGTCTCGGTGCAGAACGGCGTCGACCAGCAGCATCTGGGCGTGGCGACCGGCATGCTGACGTTCCTGCGCTCGCTTGGCGCCGCGCTCGGCGTGGCGGTGCTCGGCGCCATCGCGCTCGGCTACGGCATTCCGCTCGGGGCCGAAGCGGGGGGCAGCCTGCCGCACGTCACCGACACGTTCCCGTTCGCCGTGCTGTTCTATGCCAATGCGGGCATGATGTTCGCCGGCGCCATCATCACTGCACTGATGCCGCACAAGCAGCTGCGCGGCCGCAACGAAGGCCCGGCTCCGGCGCCGGCCGTGGCGGAATAGAACGGCCGCGGCCTGAGCTTCAGCGATCCCACCCTCAGTTGCCGTCGCCGGACTGCGAGCCGGCGTTCTTGTCGTCCGCGAACAGGCTCTTGACCCCCAGGTTGTACTCGTCGTCCGCCAGCTCGTAGCAGTAGGTGATCGAGTGGTCCTCCTCGGCGTAGTAGGCGTTGGCCTCGTCGCACTGCTTGGCAACCATGGTGATGGGACGCGGCAGGGCATAGGTGCTGCTGAGAATGCTGGCGAGGTTTTCGAGGATGCCGCGCTTCTTCAGCTCGTCGGCGTACTTCTGGTACTTGCCGGCGGCCTCGTAGGTGATCGAAATCGTCTGGCCGGGGGCCTTGGCGAGGTAGGGCTGCAGCTCCTTGTCCCACGAGTCCAAGGTCTGCTTGTAGGTGTCGGCGCAGCCGTCCCTGGTGTCCTGGTCGAACTCGAACTGGTCGGCCGTGTCGTTGAACGTATCCGGATCGGCGCCAACCATCATGCAGACGATGGCATTGGCCCGTTGAATGTCGAGGCTGTGATCGTCGTAGCTCGCAACGTCCTCGCTGACTTCGTCGTCCGATGCGTTCTGCCAGCTGTAGTACCAGCCGTCGGCGACATCGTTCATGGTGGCGGCCAACTCATCGGCGTCCTTGGTGGTCTTGAAGATCTGGATGACGCCGAGGGCGTCCGCGGCGTCCTCCTCGTGGCCGAGGACGGGCAGGCCGAGCTCGTGGATCAACAGGTGCCCGCTCTCGTGAAACAGCGTGAACGTGGCGTCGTGCATGACGAAGTCCATCGCCTCGGCCTTCTGCTCGTCGGTCAACGAGGCGGCGACGGCTGCAAAAGGCGGCATGGCGAGCAGCGCCAGCCCTGTGGCCAGCGCGAATTTGCGCAGTGAAAACATCGATTTGTCCCCTCAGTCCCCCGGCATTTCCTAGCATGGCGGCGACGGGGCGGGAAGATTCTCCGGGCGGCCGCATCCAATGGATCGCGGACAGCAAGAGCCGCCGTGACCAAAGGAGAAACGAATGATCCGGACCATCGTGATCGCCGCGCTGCTGGCGATGGGGCTGAGTGGGGCCGCCATTGCCGCCGATGCGCCGACCGACCCGCAGATCGCCCATATCGCCTATACTGCCGGGCAGATCGATATCGCCGCCGCCGAGCAGGCGATCCAAAAGAGCAAGAATGCCGACATCGTCGCGTTCGCCAAGCAGATGGAAGAGGACCACAAGGCGGTGAACGACCAGGCGCTGGCGCTGGTCAAGAAGCTCAACGTCACCCCCGAGGACAATCCGACCAGCCAGGCGCTGAACAAGGCGGCAGCCGACAAGCTCGCCGAGCTTGCCAAACTCGACGGTGCGGCGTTCGACAAGGCGTACATCGACAACGAGGTCGCCTTCCACAAGACGGTCAACGAGGCGCTGAGCACGACGCTCATTCCGGCGGCGCAGAATGCCGATCTCAAGGCGCTGCTGCAGCAGGGCTTGACGCTCTTCACCGAGCACCAAAAGCACGCCGAGATGGTTGCGGCGGCGTTCAAGTGAGCATGCCGATGCGCATCCTCAGGGTTGCGGTTCTGGCGGCGGCTCTCGTGGCCGCCGGCAGCATCGGCGCCACCGCCGCGCAATACACGATCGTCCTCCAGCAGATGAAGTTCGGACCGGTTCCGGCGACACTGCATCCGGGCGACACCATCGTCTGGCAGAACGACGACATCCTGCGGCATTCGGCAACGGCGCGCGACAAGAGCTTCGACATCGACCTGCCAGCCAAGAGCTCGGCAACAATGACAGTCGGGGCTGCAGGTACGGTGGCGTTCTACTGCAAGTTCCATCCGGGCATGACCGGCACGCTGGTCATCACGCCGCCCTGATGCAATCGAGGCGGGATCGCGGAGCATTCGGCTTCGCGATCCGTTATACTGAGCAAGGCGAACACTGCAGGGACTTGAGATGAGTGGAGCAAGGGCAGCGACCGCGCCAGATCTGACCGAAATCGCGGAAGCGGAGCTGGTCTCGAGGGCGCAGCAGCGGGACGAGGCGGCAGTGCGGGAAATCATCCGGCGCTACAACCAGCGGCTGTTCCGTACGGCGCGGGCGATCGTCCGCAGCGATGCCGACGCCGAGGACGTGGTGCAGGCCGGCTATGTGCAGGCCTTCACGCATCTGGGCTCCTTCCGCGGCGACGCACAGCTCAGCACCTGGCTCACCCGCATCGTGCTCAACGAGGCGTTCGGCAGGATGCGCAAGATGCGTCCGACCACCGGGCTCGAGCAGGTCGAGCTCGAACAATCCAGCAGCGCCCAGATCATCCAGTTCCCCCTGTTGCAAACCACGCCAGATCCGGAGACCGCCATGTCCCGCCAGGAAATCCGCGAGCTGCTCGAACAGGCGGTCGATGCGCTGCCGGACGGCTTCCGCGCCGTGTTCGTGTTGCGCGACGTCGAGGGCCTGAGCGGCGAGGAAACGGCGGCCCAGCTCGGGATCAAGCTCGAGACCGTCAACACCCGCCTGTTCCGCGCCCGCCGGATGCTGCGGACCGCGCTCGAGAACCGGCTGAGCCTCGCCTTCAGCGCGCTCTTCCCGTTCGACGGCGAGCGCTGCGTGCACATGGCCGACCGCGTGGTCACCGAGCTCAGGCGCACCGGCCAGCTGTGAGCTTCACGCGGCTGTGATCGGGCGGCCGGAATTTTCCGGCGGCCGCCTCGGTCTCCTCGACGTGCGCCCCATGGCGCTCGAGGAGACCAACAAATGACCGACAACAGCGAGGCGGAGCCGCGCAAGCTCAGCCGCCGCCACGCGCTCGAATGCATGGTGTGGGCCGGCACCGGGGTGATCTGGACCCTGTCGGGGGGCATCCCGAAGTCGCTCAACCTGCTGGATGAGGCGCAAGCGGCGGAAGCCGCCAGCAGCAACTTCACGTTCCTGCAGATCTCGGACAGCCACATCGGCTTCGACAAGGAAGCCAACATCACGGCGGTCGATACGCTCAACGAAGCGATCGGGCGGATCAACGGCCTGGCGGTGAAGCCCGACTTCATGATCCACACCGGCGACATCACGCACCTGAGCAAGCCGGACGAGTTCGACGACGCCGACCAGATCATCGGCTCGACCCGGATCGTCACACACTACGTACCCGGTGAGCACGACATGGTCGATGCCGGGCAGGGCAAGGCCTATATGGACCGCTACGGCAAGGACACGTGGGGGCAGGGCTGGTACTCGTTCGACCAGAACGGCGTTCACTTCATCGGCCTGGTCAACGTCGTCAATCTCAAGGCGGGCGGGCTTGGCAACCTCGGGCCGGAACAGCTCGACTGGCTGCAGAAAGACCTCGCCAACCGGCCGAGCTCGCAGCCGATCGTGGTATTCGCGCATATTCCGCTGTGGACGATCTATCCGCAGTGGGGCTGGGGCACCGAGGACAGCGCACAGGCGCTGGCGCTGCTGCAGCGCTTCGGCTCGGTGACAGTGCTCAACGGCCATATCCACCAGATCATCCAGAAGGTCGAAGGCAACATGACCTTCCACACGGCGCGCTCGACCGCCTTCCCGCAGCCGTCGCCGGGAAGCGCGCCCGCACCGGGACCGATGATCGTGCCGGCGGAGCAGCTCAAGGGCCTGCTCGGGCTCACTTCCGTCAACTACGTGGTCGGCCAGCGCGACCTCGCCATCACCGACAGCACCCTCTGAGGCTCCCATGCCTCAGCTTCCTTCCAACCCAGGACATGACCATGCCTTTGCGCCTCCCCCGTACCGCCCGCAGCCTCGCCATGGCGGCCGGCCTTGCGACACTTGCGTTCTCTATGCCGGCGTTCGCCAAGGACGTGACGGTGACGATCACCAACTTCGCCTTCGCGCCGAAGACCACGACGATCGCCGTTGGGGACACGGTGACCTTCATCAACGGTGACGACACGATCCATTCGGTCATCGCCGATGACGGCAGCTTTCATTCCGATGGGCTCGACACCAACGACAAGGTGACGTTCAGCTTCGCGAAAGCCGGAAAGATCAGCTATCATTGCGGCCTGCACCCGTTCATGAAGGGCGAGATCGTCGTCCAGTGACGGGCACCCCGCACATGGTGCGCGCGCCTTCGGGTGGGCGCACCGATCGGCCTCAGATCAGGCAGGCAGTGGACCAGGACCGCGCGGCAGAGCTGTTTCATCAGATCGTCGTGCCGCATCTGGCCGACGGGCTGGCGCTTGCGCGCTGGCTGGCCGGCAATGCCAGCGATGCCGAGGACATCGTGCAGGACGCCTGCATGCGCGCGCTGCGTGGCCTCGACGGCTATCGCGGCGGCAGCGCCCGCGCCTGGATGCTGACCATCGTGCGCAACACCGCGTTCAGCTGGCTGGCGCGGCAGCGCTCGAGCGCACTGGTGATGGTGGGCGATCTCGCCGACATCGACGAGGCGACGTCGGCCAACGCACCGGGCGGCGCCGAACTGCAGCCGACGCCGGAATCCGAGCTCATCCGCCAGGCCGACCAGCGGACGGTGACGGCAGCAATCGCAGCGCTTAGTCTGCCGACGCGTGAAGTGCTGGTGCTGCGCGACATCAACGGCTGCAGCTACAAGGAAATCGCCGAGGTGCTCAATCTGCCGATCGGAACGGTGATGTCACGGCTGGCCCGCGGCCGCCAGCAACTGGCAGCCGCGGTGAAGAGGGCAGAGCAATGACCCGGATCATCAGCGACGACGAACGCACGGCGCTCAATGCCTTTGTCGACGGCGAGCTCGAGGCGCGCGAGATGGCGGTTTGGGCCAGCCGGATCGCCGGCGATCGGGCGCTGGCCGCGGCGCGCGACGAGATCGAAGCGACGCGTGAGGTGGTCGCGGCGCTGGAGCGTCCGGCGGTCTCGTCCGATTTCCTTGCCCGGATCGAAGCGATGGCGGCGCCTGCGTCCGCGACTGCCGCCAAGCCGGCGCGCCGCTGGACTGAGGGCTGGCAGAACATCGCCGCGGCGGTGGTGATCACCGCGCTGGTCGCGAGCAGCGCCACCTATTACCTGAGCTCGCCACGTGGCACCTCGTTCGAGGCGCTGGTGGCCGACGCGCATCGCCGGAGCCTGCTCGCGGCGAGCCCCGTCGACGTGCTCTCTTCGGACCGGCATACGGTCAAGCCCTATCTCGATGCGCATCTGGGCCTCTCGCCGCCGGCGCCGGACCTTGCGACGCAAGGCTATCCGCTGGTCGGCGGCCGGGTCGAGGTGATCGGCCAGCAGCCGGTGCCGACGCTGGTCTATCGCCACAACGAGCACACGATCTCGGTGGTGGCGCGGCCGGGAACGACCGCGGCGGCGGCGCCGAAGCCGCTGGCGTCGGGCGGCTACAACATGGTGGAATGGAGCGGCGACGGCTTTGCGTTTACCGCCGTTTCGGACCTCGAGCCGGACGAGCTCAGGAGTTTCGTCGCGGATTATGTGACGGCGACGCGCAGTCCCTGAGCCGCGGCATTTACGTGCGTTACCGGTGCTGGCATGGTCCTCCGGTTCGATTCCTGCAGGTATCGCCGAGGTCACGCATGACGCTCACCCCCTTGCTCGAGGCGCCCACGATCATCGTCGTGCACGCGGTGTCCGCAGTGATGGCGCTGCTGCTGGGCGCGGTGCAGCTCTTTCGCAAGAAGGGCGACCCGGTGCATCGGTTCATCGGCGCGAGCTGGGTGGCGCTGATGCTGATGGTGTCGCTGTCGTCGTTCCTGATCTGGACGATCCGCGTGTGGTGGCTGTTCAGCCCGATCCACCTGATCTCGATCTTCACGCTGGTCATGCTGTGGCGGGGGATCGGCTTCGCGCGGCGGGGCAACATCAAGGCACACAGCCGGACCATGGAGTATCTCTATTTCCTGGCACTGGTGGTGACCGGGCTGCTGACCTTCATTCCCGGCCGCATCATGTATCGTGTGGCGTTCGGTCAGGACGGGCCGACACTACAGAAACTGCTGGTGTTCGCTGGTGTCATCGCCGCCGCCGCGGTGCTGAGCGGGCTCGCTGCGATGTGGCGCAAGACGCGCGCCGGCATCGAGTTCGTCGAAGCGCACTGAGGCTCAGGCGGCCGCAGTCCTCGCGGCGGCTCCGCGCCGGAGGCGGAGCATGTCCAGCAGGTTGGCCCAGATCGTTGCGCCGATGACGATGGCGGCCGCGATGACCAGCGGTTCCCACCAGGGCGAGCCGAGGCGATACCCGAAGCGCCAGCGCAAGGTGAAGATCGCAAGATTGGAGACGAGCAGCGCCGCCAGCACGTGCCGGCCGGTGCCAAGCAGCCAGCCGGGCGGCTTCAGCCGGCCGATGCCCAGCGCGAGCGTGACGTAGACCAGTAGCGGCAGCGCCGGGCCGACGATCCACAGTACCGTGGGTGGGAAGCGGCCGGGCAGGTCGTGATTCTGCCAAAGGGAGTAGGCGAACGCGGCGGTGCCGAGCAGGGCGGCGATCCATTCGAGCAGTGGTGGCAGCCGCACGCCGCGCGCCATGGCGATGCCGACGAGAAACCACGGCAGGTAGGGCAGCAGCGGGAAGCTGGCGAACTCGGTGGTGCCGACGATCGTGGGGACGAGCGGCAACCCGGTGTCCAGGACGATCCAGGTCGAGGCGAGGCAGGCGACGATCGCGATGACCAGCAGCGGCCAGCGCG
>Ga0068852_100001381_pt1 | contig 16304 bp, 10 predicted proteins | sample KBSCornC22_FD_66594 | JGI IMG/M metagenome (GOLD analysis project Ga0068852, IMG submission 66594) | Corn rhizosphere microbial communities from Kellogg Biological Station, Michigan, USA - KBS Corn C2-2 | ecosystem: Host-associated > Plants > Roots > Rhizosphere > Soil ... | reverse complement strand
CGTCGAAAGCGGTCTTCCCTCCACGCTCGGCCAGTCGCTTTCGGGCGGTGTTCCGGGTTTCCCGTTCGCCAGCTTCATGCTCGGCGGCGTCGATAACGGCTTCATCGGTGTCCCGTCCAAGTCGCGGATGGGAGCCAAGGCGTTCTCCTGGTTCGCGCAGGACACTTGGAAGGTCACACGCAAGCTAACCATCGATTACGGAATCCGCTACGACTTCCAGACTTTCCTGCGCGAGCAGTACGGACGGATTCCTTATTTGTCGGGAAGCACCCCGAATCCGGCCGCGGGCGGCAAACTCGGCGCCGTGGCCTTCGACGGCTATGGTCCCGGCCACTGCAATTGCGACATCGCGCACAACTACCCGTTCGCCTACGGGCCGCGTCTCGGAATCGCCTATCAGTTCATCCCGAAGACCGTGCTGCGCGTGGGCGCGGGCGTTTCCTACTTTAGGACCGCCCAGAATGGGTTTAACTCGTACTCCACAGGCTCGCAGAACATCTATAATGCGCCGTCCTATGGCGATCCAGCCTACAACCTGCGGGACGGTCTGCCCTACAAGATCACTTGGCCGAACTTCAATCCGGGCCAAGTTCCCTTGCCGGGGACGACCGCGTCGCCATCCCAGCAAATCGATCCGCAGGCAGGCCGGCCGCCGCGGGTACTGGAATACAGCTTCGGAATTCAGCGGGAAATCGCCAAGGACGTGGTGATTGAGGCGACCTATGTCGGTAATCGGGGCGTGTGGTGGAACTCCGCGCACCTGGTGTGCTTGAATTGCCTGACGCCGGAGGCGCTCAAGGCTCAAGGGCTGGACATAAACAACGCGGACGACCGAACTCTGCTGGGTTCGCCCCTGACTTCATCCATTGCGGCGAACCGCGGATACAACAATCCTCCTTATCCCGGGTTCCCGTTGAGCGCGAGCGTCAGTCAGGCATTGCGGCCGTTCCCGCAGTTCGGCAACATCACCAACATGCACTGGGCGCCTCTGGGCGATACCTGGTATGACTCGCTTCAGGTCCAGGCGACCAAGCGCTTCTCGCACGGCCTGGATATGACCGGTTCCTACACCCGCTCCAAGGCGTTCTCCATGGGTACGGAAGCCGATATCTCCACGCTGTCGCCTGTGAGCCCCGCCACGAACGATGTTTTCAATCGTCCGCAGAACAAATATCTCTCCGGTTTGGATCAACCGAACCTCTTGGTGATCGCCGGCAGCTACACGACTCCGAAGTGGGGTACGGGCCGAGGCGCAGCTTTACACGCGTTCTCCTGGGCCGTCCGGGATTGGCAGATCAGTACGGTACTGCGCTACGGCAGCGGCATGCCGATCATGTCTCCGATCGCGACCAACGGCCTCCGCGAGCTGCTCTTCCGGCAGACCGGCGCGGTGGGAACCACCGGAGGCACGTTCTACAATCGCGTGCCTGGCCAGCCGCTGTTCACCCAAGACCTGAACTGCCACTGCTTCGACCCGAACACCAATTTCGTTCTGAATCCCAAAGCTTGGACGAATCCTGCGGCAGGCCAGTGGGGTAATTCAGCCGGCTACTACGATGACTATCGCTACCAGAGGCGTCCCTCGGAGAGCTTGAGTCTGGGCCGGAACTTCCCCTTCGACGAGGGAAAAATGAACCTCCAGATCCGTGCCGATTTCACCAACGTGTTTAATCGCGCTGAAGCAGTGAACCCGGTTTCGAATAATGCCGGCGCCACGCAGTCCCGCAACAATCTCGGGCAGACCACGGGGGGCTTCGGATACATTAACACCTCCAGCGTGTTCGCCCAGCCGAGGCAGGGCACCCTGGTGGCGCGGTTTACGTTCTGAGGCTAGTGCGGCTTGGAGTGAAACGGACCCGGTTCGGCATGGGGTTCAGCGGGCTCCGGGCTCTCGATATCCAGGTTGATGACAATCGGTTCCTGGCCGCTGCGGACCACCACGGCTTCCACCGGCTCATCCGGGCGCGCGTTCATCTCCTGATGCGGCACAAAGGGCGGCACGTAGATGAAATCTCCGGGTCCGGCTTCCTCGACGAACTCCAGGTGATCGCCCCAGCGGAAGCGGGCGCGTCCGCGAATGATGTACAGTACAGTCTCCAGCTCGCCGTGATGGTGAGCCCCCGTGCGGGCCGCGGGCTGCACTGTTACGGTTCCCGCCCATAGTTTGTTGGCGCCGGTTCGCGCGTGCGTGATGGCCGCAGCTCGGCTCATCCCGGGAGTCTGGGGAGTGTTGGTATCGAGCTCGCCGGCCCGGACGATGCGAATCCCGTGATCTTTCCAGTCTGACAAGATCAGATCCGGCTACTTCTTGTTCTTGGCCTTGTTCTCTTGCTCCGTCCGGATCAGGTTGTCCAGGTGCCTGGAGTCCTTTTCGTTCTCCGTGCAGATGTACTCCCACAGATCGCTGTCGGTGATGAGAGGAGTCCACTCGGTCACCTTCCAGGGGCGGCTATAGTACACCGGATCCTCGATGGTGATCTCGTCCTTTAGATTCCCGTAATCCGGACGCGAGTAGCGTTCGATCACATGCAGCTTATCCGAAGTGCCGTGTCCGGCGAGATCAAGCCAAGTGAGTCCGTTGAAGCCGATTGTATCGACCACCAGCTCGTCGCCTTCCCACTTACCGACCGAATCGCCCCACCAGGTGGGATTGAGATCCTTGGGGTGATCGCGATTCAGGAAGATCTGGCGGAAGCTGTGCAGATTGCCTTCATACAGAATCACGACCAGATTCGGCAGCTGGAGAATCTTGGAAGGATACGGGTCGCGCCGGGGCACACCCGTCGGCAGGCAGCGGGCTTCGGGATCTTCGGTGCCCTCGTTCGCCTGCCGCTCCTTGAAAAGCTTCTCGCCATAGGGAGTAAACGGCAGCTCGCCGACATCATAATCCTTGGCGATATCGGACGTGTATCCGGCATAACCCCACACGCCCGAAAGGTCGACGTGTCCGTCCGCCATGCGCGGCGTCGGACCAGGGGGTCCTTTCTTCACCCGCCCATTCCCTTTGCGCTTGGATTTGGGTATGGTGCTCTCTGCCGGGAACTGCCCCTGGAGGAACGGAACGGCTGTCAGGACGAACGCGGACGTCGTCAGGATCGCAATCAGAGTCTGCTTTCTCACGTGGAGGTTCCTCTCAAGGAATTATACCCGCAGGCGGTTTGGTATGCTCATACACTTATGAGCCTCTTCGCCGTCAAGCCGCTGGAGGCGCTCCTAAAGGACGCCGGGCACGAAACCCTTCGCCGGACTCTTGGACCGACTCAATTGGTGGCGCTCGGGATCGGCGCGATCATCGGCGCGGGGCTGTTTTCGTTAACCGGCATTGCGGCCTCTGTCAACGCCGGACCGGCTGTCGTGCTTAGTTTCGTGCTTGCGTCCATAGGCTGCGCCTTCGCCGGCTTGTGCTACAGCGAATTCGCGACCATGATCCCGATCGCGGGCAGCGCCTACACCTACGCCTACGCCACTATGGGCGAGCTGATGGCCTGGCTGATCGGTTGGGACCTGGTGCTGGAATATGCCGTGGGTGCGTCCACCGTGGCCGTGAGCTGGTCGCGTTATGTGATGAGTTTTTTCCAGGATTTCGGCATTCATTTTCCGCAGCAGCTGGCGGCGTCGCCCTTCGAGCCGGTGACACTGCCCGAATCCGGGACGGTGATCCAGGGCGTCATCAACCTGCCGGCCATGTTCATCATCATGGCGATATCGCTGCTGCTGATCGTCGGAATTCAGGAATCAGCCCGCATCAATGCCGTGATCGTGGTGATCAAGGTCGCGGTCGTGCTGGTGTTCATCGCCCTGGGCTGGGCCTATATCAATCCCGCCAATTTCACGCCCTTCATTCCGCCCAACACGGGCGAAACCGGAGCTTTCGGATGGAGCGGAATTTTGCGCGGCGCGGGGCTGGTGTTTTTCGCGTTTATCGGATTCGATGCCGTGTCCACGGCGGCCCAGGAAGCCAAGCGGCCTCAAAAAGACATGCCCATCGGGATTATCGGATCGCTGGCCGTGTGCACCATTCTGTATGTGCTGTTTTCGCACGTGCTCACCGGTATCGTTAACTACAAGGATCTCAACACTGCCGCCCCGGTGGCTGTCGCGATCGACCGTACGGACTACATGTGGCTGCGGCCGGCCGTGAAGCTGGCCATCGTGATGGGATATACGTCGGTGATTCTGGTGATGCTGCTGGGCCAGAGCCGCGTGTTCTTCTCCATGTCGCGCGACGGCTTGCTGCCGAAACTGTTCTCCGACATTCATCCCAAGTTCCGGACGCCCTGGCGCTCGAATCTCCTGTTTATGGTGGCTACGGGGCTGCTGGCAGCGATCGCCCCGATCCGGATTCTGGGAGAGGCCACCAGCATCGGCACACTGTTCGCGTTTGTGTTGGTGTGCGGGGGGATCATCATCATGCGCCGCACGCATCCCGATCTTCCGCGGCCGTTTAAGACGCCGTTTGTTCCGGTGGTGCCTATCCTGGGAATCGGATTCAACCTGGTCATGATCTACGGACTCGGCTGGACCAACTGGGCGCGCCTGTTCGGCTGGATGGCGATCGGCCTGGTGATTTACTTCATGTATAGCCGCAAGCACAGCATCACGCACAACTCATAACACGATTCGCACGAACCAGCCGATTCCAGCCGCTAGCATTACTCCCGCGGCGGGACGCCGACAGGCAGCCGGCATTTTGCGAGCCCCAAGCCATAGCACCGCGAGAAGAATCGCTTGAGTGATCGAAGCGGCGGTAAGATAGGACGCCGGGAAGGCCGAGAAGGGCAGGCCATGTGCTACGCCGAGCACCGGCACCACCGCCCATCGGGCTCGGCTTTCCGGTAGGAACGCGATTTCCGCGGCGAGATAGGCCACCGTCAGGGCCAGCACGGCTTCCAGAAACTGGGGGCTGAAGGACATTGGTATCCGCGGTGAAAGTGGGCGGACCAGCCATTCGCCGGCGAGGAATGCGAGCGTCAGGATTCCCATCTCCCCGGTATTCCGAGCCGCCAGCACCAGCACCAGGAGGAATAGCAGCCCGGAAACGGATTTGAACAGGCGTGCAATACCGGCCGCGGCAGCCTTCGCAATCCGCTCGGCGCGCGACGGCGGATGAAAGCGCACCTCGGCCTGCCGGAAGCTCTGATCGAATACTTCCTGATCGCTATTGGGCCCCTGTACGGCATAGAGCAGATGTACGTGGTTCGGCACTGTCACCTGGAACAGGGTGCACTGGACTTCAATCTTGTCGGGCACCGCGGCCGTGAATTCGTAATTGGCGCGACAGATGTACGTCCCGTCCTGCTCCTGGCAAGTGGAAGAAGTGCGACGCGCGCCTTCGAACTTTACCTGATCCAGAAGCGCTGTTTCAGGATTGGTTACGTGCGCGATTTCGTAGGTCGGTATGCGGAGCTCGTAGGTCGCGTGGAGGCCATTGACATGCAGCTCGCCAGTGCTCATGCTGACCACGTGAGCATACGCGCAGACGCAGACGAGAAAGGGAAGAAGCCGCCTAAGCATGCGTTTGTCGCTGCCGGCGCATGCGAACCAAAACAATGCGCAGCGCGGCGATCACGGGGACTGAGAAGAACATGCCGGGAATGCCGGCTACCTGCTCGCCCGCGAGCACGCCAAACAGCACCAGCAGGGGGTGAAGCTCGACTCCGGAGCTCAGCAGGTTGGGGCTGAGCACGTAATCCTGGAAGAGGCGATAGAGCCCCAGAAAGACGGCAATCCACAGCAGGTGTGAATAGCCGCTCACGCCTGCGACCAGGAGCGCCACGACTGCGGCGGTCAAGGGCCCGACGAATGGGATCATCTCCAGCACACCCGCGACACCGGCGAGCAGAACGGGGTAGGGAACTCCCATAGCCGAGAGAAAGATGGAATACGCTGTAAACGTAGCGATCGCCAGCAAAACCAGGGCGCGGATGTATTGGGCGACCAGCACATGCAAATCATCCAGGATCTCCGTGGCGAGCTCTCGCCGCCGCACCGGGACGCTTTCGACGATGGCCTGCCGCATCGCCCGCCCGTCCTTGAGAAAGAAAAAGCTCAGGATGGGAATAAGGACGGCGGCTACGACGTTTCCGAGTCCGGCCACGATTCCGGGTCCGATTCGTTTTAGAACCGGGACAGCCATATCTCCAATCCCAACGGTTTGCTGCGCCAGGAAAATAGTTATTTGAGGCCGCCAGGTTTCGAGCCACCCAGGTAGAGGGATGTTGCTCAGAAAGTCGGATCTCAATACGTCAGGAAGACGGGCAGCCAGCGCCGAAGCCTGCTGGCCAATCTTTGCGCCAATCGGAACCATGACGGCGAATGCGACTCCAATCAGAGTAAGGTACACAATGGCAAGCGCTAAAGTTCGGGACACTCGCCGCGGGGTGAGCCGGTAAACCCGCTCAACCAGGGGGGCGATCAGATGGGCCAGGAAAATTGCCAGGACGAAAACGGCGATGGTGCCGCGGGCGAGGTAGATCAGAGCGACTGCCAGTACGAACACGAAGGCGGTCCACACTGCGCGTAAGACGCGCCCGTCAAGCAGCATGGCTACCAGAATACCCGGATGGGGTTGGGCGTGCGCAGGCGTTCAGTGAGAACGGAGCGCGAAAACCGCTCAACTCGAAGAGCCATCGCGCGTCCACGGCTTCATGCGCACCCCCTCGGGATGGTCGGCGGGTGCGGAATAGAAAATGCTGGCTTGAGTAGGAATCGCCAACGCAGTCCCCGCCGCGTGAATCGCATCCATGATCCGCAGTAGCAAGTCCTGCTGAGCCTTCAGGAACTCGTCATAATCGGCGGTTCGGATATAAGCGAAAATCTCGATATCCAGAGAATAGGAGCCCGCGCCGACGAAGCGGACCGGGAAATTGCCGACCTCAACCTTGGGATCTTCGGTGAGAATGCGCTGGAGCGCGTCCAGGATGCTGCGCACCTGATCCGGCGTGGAATCCCGCCGCAAGTTGAGCGTGGGATGGAACCACATCTTGTCACGCTGCGAGAAATTTTCCAGCACCATGGAGGCGAATTCTCCGTTGGGAATGGTCACCAGGGTGCGGTCCAGCGTGCGAACCCGCGTGGAACGCAGCCCGATATCCTCCACGGTTCCGACGCGGTCTCCGAACTTGAAGAAATCGCCAATGGTCACCGGCCGGTCGCTCACCACGGCCACTCCTCCGAACAGGTTCTCGATGGTCTTTTGCGCGGCCAGTGCGATCGCGATCCCGCCGATTCCCAGCCCGGCCAGGATGGTGCTGGTGTTATAGCCCCAGCTGCCGATGACGGCCATCGCGGCGAACACAAAAATCGTGATCTTGAGTACGCGTGAAGCCAGCGGCAAAGCCGAGCGGGAGATCGTGCTGCGGCGGGTTTCCAGCCTCAGACGGATCTCCTCGATGACCAGATCCACCGCATTAGCCAGGAACCAAGCCGTGCCGATGATGATCAGGAGCGTACAAAGCCGGCCCAGGTACAGGCGGAGAAGCGCGGGCAGCTCCAGCCATTCCACTCCGCCGCGCAAGAATATGCCTGTCAGCAGAACCTGTCCTGGTCCGATGGCAGCATGAAACAGCGAACTTTCGAGCTTAGGAGCGAAGGTCCGGACCACCGGCCGCAACATCCAGATTCCTACTCGGGCGATGGTCCTGGAAAGAGCGGTCACTACGATCACCAGGAGCAGCAGCGCAATCCACCGCCACGCGGGTGTTCCGGAGAGTGTCCAGTTGACCAGCGCGGTAGGCAGGTATTTTTCGATGGTCGAGTCGCTTGTAACCTGGGTGATCTGGGGAATGAGAGCTACGGTATCCGCGGAAAATATCCAGATCAAAAGCCCGGATCGAAGCGTGCTCCTTTCGAGCTGGAGGTCCAGCGTTTTTCCGCTCACCTGATAGGAACCAACGCGTTCCCGGTCCTGGCGTAGGCCATCTGATAAATCGCCCTGCGGATCCTTGCTGAGGTCGGCCACATCGAAAGACGTATCCCGATCCAGGATCTGACCGAGTTGCTGAGCCAGCCGAGGGCCCTCGTCCCGGCGCTGGTCGCGAGGCATCTGGCGGAGATCGAGGTATCTGGCCGCGCGTTCGAAATTGCCGGACCGGCAGGTTTCGAGAAACGAGATTACCGAACTTTGGGGCGATAAGCGCTGGTAAGGGTCCTGTTCAGACGTGGTCCCTTTGGCGGCTGGCTGGGGGGCAGCCGGGGCTTGTCCACTCAGTCCGCTGACGCAAAGCATCAGGAAGCCCGGCAGAAAGATCCGGTTTGCATTCATGATCATTCCACTGGAAGCAACTCGGACGCCAAACTCCCGAGTCGTTTAATATCCCATCACGTTAATACTTCATGAAGGGTATGGGTCCAATCGCCCTGCCCGAACGTCTTTCAAGTGGAGGTACCCTTCGATGAAACATTTTCATCTTTCAGAACTAGTATTACTGGGCCTTATGGTGGCCTTGACGGCTCCTGCTACCAGGGCGGATCCGATCTACAAGCGCACCGAGGTTACGTTCCATCAGCCGGTGGAGATTCCGGGTCAGGTACTCATGCCGGGGACCTACGTGATGAAACTGCTGGATCCGTACATGGAGCGCAACGTGGTGCGATTCTACAACGCGCAGGAAAACCATATGTACGCGATGGTCTTCGCGATACCCGCTTACCGCCTAACGCCGACCGACCACACCGTGATCACGTTTGAGGAGCGCGCCCACAACTCACCCCAGGCGATCAAGGAATGGTTTCCGGCAGGCGAAAATTGGGGCGCAGAATTCATATACGGCAACGCGAAGCCCATAGCCTCATCCATTTCGGCTGCCTCGGAGCCCGTCCAGCCTCGCGCCGCGGCGGTTGCGCCGGTTCCGGTTGCTGAAGCCAAGCCGATAGAGACCCCGGCCCCGGCAGCGCCAGCCCGGCCTTCGCAGCCGCCAGTTGAGATCGCTCAGGCTGCACCGAATACCGCGACCGCGTCTCCTGCGACTTCACCAAGCACCTCTTCCAACAAGGAACTGCCCAAGACCGCTAGTGATCTTCCCCTGGCAGCCATGATGGGCGGAGCGCTGGTGCTGGCGGGGGCAATACTTCGCCGGAGAACCAATTAAGCCATGCGGAGGCGGCTCGGCATGATTCTTCTGGTGGCGGGAAGCGCCGCTCTCGTCTGGTGCGCCAGTGTCTGGGCCAGCGCCACGTTGTTTGAGAAGTACGAGGGCGGGCGGTGGAATCCTGGCGCGGCCTCGATCGAATTGCCGGCGCCCGCCACCGCCCCTCCACCCAAGCTGCATGACGTGATCGCGTGGCTGGACGTCCCACGACTGCGAATTTCTACAGCCGTGTTGGAGGGTGACGACGATGTTGCGCTGCGCCTGGGCGCAGGCCACATTCCCGGAACTCCTCTCCCGGGCAGCTCCGGGAATGTCGGCATCGCGGCGCACCGCGATTCATTCTTCCGTTCTTTAGCCGGCATCGAGCCGCGCGATCGCATTCGCCTGCGGACGCGCCAGGGCGACGTGAATTACACCGTGGAGTCGACGCGAATCGTGCGGCCTTCCGATGTCGGCGTGCTGGCAAATTCCGGCCAGTTTGAGTTGACGCTGGTTACCTGCTATCCCTTCCGGTATGTGGGTTCCGCGCCGCTGCGTTTCATCGTGCGCGCCCGCCGTACGGGTTGAGGGATGCGGCGGCGCCTCGTAGTCCGTCGGATCGCATCCGGATGATTTCAGGCCTGCACTGCTAGCCAGCTTACCTGGAGGCCAAGAAGCAGACTTGGCTCCCGCTCGGCGCTACCGCGCAAGAAAAACCGACAATAGTCCCACCAGCGGTAGCGTCCTTTGCTGAAACGTTCATCTCGACTCGCGACACGCGTACGCTGGAGGTTTGGGCCTGCGCGGTTATCGGACGAAGCACAAATACATCCACCAGGACAGTAGCCATCGTTAGGCAACAAAGAGCGATCAGGAGTGTGATTTTCATGCGGGAATTTTACAACTGCTGCTCTTCAGGCGAAAGGATAGAAACTGAGACACTACCAACGGTCGCCGCAACGGACGTATGCTGTAAGATCGAGGACCTTAAATGATCACACTCAAAATCAACGGGGCGCAGCGCCAGTTCGATGGCGATCCCGAGATGCCTCTGCTGTGGTACCTGCGGGACGTCGCCGGGCTCACGGGATCGAAATTCGGCTGCGGCGTCGGCCTGTGCGGCGCCTGCACGGTGCACCAGGACGGCGTTGCCATCCGCTCCTGCGTGACGCCGGTCCGGGGAACGGTGGGCAAGGAAATCACCACCATCGAAGGCCTCGGCTCTTCCCTTAACGGCGGAGATCATCCGCTGCAAAAGGCTTGGGCCGCCTTGAACGTTCCGCAGTGCGGCTACTGCCAGGTCGGCCAGATTATGCAGGCCGCCTCCCTCCTGAAGACCAAGCCCAAACCGACGGATAAAGATATTGACGATGGCATGTCGGGCAACATCTGCCGCTGCGGAACCTACCAGCGCATTCGAGCCGCGATTCACATGGCCGCGAAGGAGAAGGCATGAACAGGATCGACAATTCCAGCCGCCGCGGTTTCCTCCGCCAGGTTTTTGGAACCGGGGCCCTCGTGCTGGGCGCGCGGATTCTCCCGACCCGTGCCTTGGCCGCTCTGGAATCCGCCGTCTTCTCTCCCAACGTGTTCGTGGGAGTTAAAGCCGATGGGACCGTGCTGATCGTAGCGCACCGCTCGGAAATGGGAACCAGCAGCAGGACCATGGTGCCCCTGATCCTGGCCGACGAGATGGAAGCCGATTGGAAGCGAGTAAAAATCGAACAAGCCATCGGCGATGAGAAATACGGTGATCAGAATACAGACGGCTCGCACTCCGTCCGCAGTTTCTTCGGCGTGATGCAGGAATGCGGCGCGTCGGCCCGCCAGATGCTCGAGCAGGCGGCAGCCAACCAGTGGAACGTTCCGGTTTCCCAGTGCAAGGCCACTCTGCACCAGGTGGTCCACACATCCAGCGGTAAGAAGCTGGGTTATGGAGAACTGGCGGCTGCGGCAGCAAAGCTTCCAGTCCCGGATAAATCCAAGCTGGTCTTCAAGAAGAAATCGGAATACCGCTACATCGGTAAAGAGATTCCCATTTACGACCTGGCCGATATCACCCACGGCAAAGCCGTGTTCGGCATGGATGCCAAGGTCGACGGCATGGTTTACGCCTCCATCGAGCATCCGCCCGTGCTGGGCGGCAAGGTGCTGTCGTTTGATGACAAAGAAGCGCTGCAAGTGCGGGGCGTGTCCCGCGCCGTCGAGATCCCGGCTTTCAAACCTCCCCATGGCTTTCAACCGTTGGGCGGCGTCGCGGTCATCGCCGACAATACGTGGGCTGCCTTTCAGGGCCGCAAGAAACTGAAGATCAATTGGGATCCCGGCTCCAACGCCAGCTACACCTCCTCGGAATACAAGAAGCAGTTGCAAGCTACGGCGCGCAAACCCGGCACGGTGGTCCGGAACGTCGGCGATGTCGACAAAGGCTTCGCCGCCGCGGCTAAAACCCTGGAAGCGGATTACTATGTTCCGCACCTGGCCCACGCTCCCATGGAGCCCGAGGTGGCTGTGGCCGATTTCCGGGACGGCAAATGTACGCTGTGGGCGCCCACCCAGAATCCGCAGGCGGTACAGGATACGGTGGCGGCCGCGCTAGGCATCGACAAGAAGAACGTGATTTGCAACGTCACCTTACTTGGCGGAGGGTTCGGGCGTAAGTCCAAGCCGGACTACTGCGCCGAAGCCGCGATCTTGTCGAAACAGCTCGGCAAGCCCGTCAAAGTGGTCTGGACTCGCGAAGACGACATTCACTTCGATTACTATCATTCCGTCGCCGCCCTGTACATGAAGGCCGGTGTCGACCAAAAGGGAAAGCCCGTGGCCTGGCTGCAACGTTCCGTCTTCCCGTCGATCAATTCCACCTTTGCCGAGGGTGTCAAGTTGGGCAGTGCCGGCGAGCTGGGCATGGGCTTCACCGATACGCCCTACGATCTTCCCAACCTCCGCGCGGAAAACGGCGAGGCCATCAACCACGTCCGCATCGGCTGGCTGCGGTCGGTCGCCAACATTTACCATGCATTCGCCGTTTGCTCCTTCGCCGACGAGCTGGCCAGCGCCGCCGGCCGCGATTCGAAGGACTATCTGCTGGAACTAATCGGTCCGCCTCGCCTGGTCGACCTTAAAGCGCAGGGCGTCGACTACCCCAACATGGGTCCCATCGAGCAGTATCCGGTGGACACGGGACGCTTACGCAAAGTGATCGAGCTGGTGGCCGAGAAATCCGGCTGGGGCAAGCGCAAACTCCCCAAAGGCCACGCGCTGGGCATCGCCGCGCACCGCAGCTTTCTTAGCTACATTGCCACGGTGGTCGAAGTCGCCGTCAGCCCCGCCGGGAAGATCTCCATTCCGCGCGTCGACATGGCCGTGGATGCCGGCATGATTGTCAACCCGGATCGCGTTCGCTCACAATTCGAGGGAGCGGCCGTCTTTGGAGCCTCTCTGGCGCTCATGGGCGAAATCACCGCCACGGCCGGCAAGATCGACCAAAGCAACTTCAACAACTATCCCGTAGTGCGGATGAACGAAGCCCCGCTCGAAACTCGTGTGTACATCGTGGAGACGGACGCTCCGCCCGCTGGAGTCGGCGAACCCGGTGTCCCACCGTTCGCGCCGGCGCTGTGCAACGCCATCTTTAAAGTCACCGGGAAACGTATTCGCGAGCTGCCCATCGGCCGGCAGAAGCTGGTTTAGAAACGCATCATTCCGGATAGTACTCCTCGCGCGCGCGAATCTTCAGGCCGCGCTGGCCGTTGACGATCACCTGGATCGGCCGCATCGCAGAATTGTCGGTGGCTGGAGGCTGGAACATCAGCAGGTAACCGTGCGTCAGGTCTTCGGAAACTTTCTCGAACACACGGCCTATCTCGCTGGGCTTCTCGATGGCGAACGCTTCGCCGCCGGTTGCCTTCGAGATTCCCGCCAATTGCTCCAAAAGGTCGCGATGCCCGATGGCTTCCCCTTGGGCCACCGTATAGATGGGAACTCCATTGGTTTTGGCCCGTTGAATCGCAGACTCGGGATTTAGCGTGCTGGAGTTATCCTTGCCGTCGGTGAACAACACGATGACTTTCTTTCCCGGTCGGCCTGCCAGATCCTGCCCCACCCGCGCCAGAGCGTCGTACAGCGCAGTGTCCCCGAAAGCCTGGGTGTGCAGCACCGCGCGCTTGGCGGACGCCTTGTCGGTAGTGAAGGGCTGAAGTTCGGTCACCATGTCGCTGAAACTGTAGACCGCGATGGAATCCTGCGGGCGCAGTTCGCCGATCAGCCGTAGCGCGGCGTTCTTCAGCGCTGGAAGCGCCAGCTGCATGCTTCCGGTGGTATCGAGCAGCAGCACGCAGGAAACCTCTCTGGACTGAGGCTCGAATTCCACAATACCTTGGGATGTGCCCTGGTCCATTACTGTGAACCGATCCCGGGTCAGATCGTCCAAATACTGACCGCGGCCGTCGGTGACCGTGACGGGAACCTCTACCAGCCGCCCCGAGACCTTGAAGTCGGCCTCGATGGGAGACAAATCCGTTGCAACCGGCGGCGTGCCGGCGCCCACGCCCAAGCCCGATCCGGACGCCGCGTCGCGAGGCGTGGATCGCGTCACGCTGCGTCCCGCCGGAGCGAATCGCTTGCCGATTTCCGCCAAGTTCACAAAGCCGCCCGTCAGATACGCCCCGGCAGGGGAGGGAACCAGCGCCGCTGGGGAAAAAATCGACGCGCGCCGCTTGTCCGCGGCGACGAACTGGTGCTTGACCAATAAGCTCGGATCCGCGTTTATCAGCAACCCATCCGCCTCCAGGGCAGCGGCGTAGACCAGCCCGCTGAGAGCCGTGGCCATCGCCGCGGGGTCCGATCCTTCCGCCAGTTCTTCGTTGAGTACGGGAACGTTCTGCAGCTTGAGAACCCGGTCGAAGGCCGCGCGCCGTTCTTCGCTCAAGCGCAACAGATTCACGGCCACGGCTTCACGCAGTTCGCCAGCGCCCGCGATTTCCCGGAGCACTGCCAGCGCCTTAACCGAATGGTCGCGCGTAAGCAGATCCTGGCAGACACGCCGGAATTCCGCGGCTCCTTCTATTTGGCCGATCGAGCCCGCTTGTACGCCGCGCGAGATCAGCTCCATCAGCGCATGCCACTCGCCCAGTGCAGCGTTTTGAGAGGCGGCCGGACTCGGGCTCACGCCGTCCGCGAAAAGCTCCAGTGCACGGAAATCCTCTTCGCCCAGCGCCGTCAAAACCGCGAAATACGGGAACAGGGAACTCCACTCGGAGTAATGCCGCGCCAGGAGCTTCACCGAACCAATGTCCAGGGGGCGTTCCCGGCGCTGTTCGAGTTCGGCGATGGGGACCAGCGTTTCCAGCGTCGGCAAATTCAGCAAAACATCGTCGTCCGATCCAGCGGAAGCTGTCCACGCGGCTTGGCCCCCTGGATATCGCACCTTACCGGCCTCGTCACCTGCATCGAGCAGCGGTAGCTTCAGCAGGAGTTCGGTCCTCCAACCCTCTACTTGCCGGGACTGGCCGTTGCGGAATTCGTCGCCCTGGCGGTACCAGGCATAGAATCGCTCGGCCCGCGACGCGGTCTTCGTGAAGTAGCGCTGGTGGGCCGCATCCGATCTCGCCAGTACCGAGTAGAAGGCCGCCAGCGTTCCGAAAGGCTTGTCCAGGAGCGCGCGGAAGAAAGGCCCGGAGTTGCGAGGATTCTCGCCCGCCAGTTTCTGCCACGCCGGCGCCGCCTCGGCGCCTCCCGGAAGAACAACCACGCCGCCCGAGAGCGAAAACGTCCCGCCATGGCGCGCCAGCTGATCGGAATAGCGAGTCGCCAACGTCCGCAAATCGGCGGCAGACAGAAGCGCCGAGGCTGCGTCTTCGCTCATCGAATTCAGACCCGCGCAGGTCTTGGCCAACCGCCAATCGCTGGCGAAGCTTGCCGCCACGCCGCCGGGCGGCACGGGAGCATCTTTTAATAACGCGCTCCAAGCCTCGCCGCCCGCAAGCCGAACGTTTTCCGTGGGGATTTCGAACGGGTACTCGCGGCCCGCCTCGAGCGTCTCCTGCATTTGAATCTCGTCGATTCCCAAGGCCCCGGGGATGGCCTGACGCAGGCCGTCCTCCGGTTGATCGCCCGGCTCGACGGTTACCGAAGAGTCCTTCTGGCCCAGCTTCCAGCCCATCAGCCGAAGGACCCTTTCCGTTTGCAAGCGCTGTTCCGCGGTCGCCAGCGAAAGTGTGATGCGAGTGCCGTCCTCGCTGCGCTCTCCCAGCGGCGACATCTCCGAGATGGAAGCAAAGTAGGTCCGCAGGGTCTGGATAAATTGCGGTCTTCCCGTGGTAGTTCCTATCGAGACCTCGCCGACAATGGCGCGGCAATAGTTGGAATAGAATCCAAAGTAGGTCAGAGGCTCATCCAGATGCGCGATCGCAGCCAGGGCCTTCATTCCGCCGGGAACCCAGGCCTCTTGGATCCCGGACGATGACTTAGTCGCTTGCAACTGCAGCCGAGGCGCCAGACGTGCCTGCTGCGATCCGGCTTGCGCCGGCGGTTGCGGCTTGCCGAGATTATCCATGCGGGCTCGAACTTCGGCGGCATCGGCCGCCTTCGAATCCAGAGCCAGGTACTGGCTCATGTGCTCCCGGGCTCCGGTGTAATCGCCGCGGGCTTCGAGAATCACGCCCAGCACGTACTCGATCCTCGGAACTTCGCGCCTGCGGTCCAGGCGGATGCCGTTCCGCGCGCTGGCGTCCGCTCCCTCCAGATCGTTCAGGTAGTAGCGCGCCGTTGCCTGATGCAGGTAGATCTCCGGATAACGCTGCTTGGTGTCCCGCTCGATCAAGGCCGCGGCGGACTTCTCCGCTGTCTTCCAATCGTCCGCGGCGATACTTTCGCGCGCCACGTCCAGAAGAGCGTCCAGGGACTTGGGATCCAACTCCACCACGTGCTGAAACGCGTCCCGAGCCTCGGCTGGCTTATCTTGGTTTGAGCAGACTACGCCTAGCGCATTCCAGCCCCGGGTGAATTTCGGAGCGAGTCGCACGGCGGTCCGCAATTCACGCTCGGCGGCCGGCCAGTTCTTCTTCTGAACCAGCTTTTGCGCATTGTTCCAGGCGTTCCGCGCCGCCAGCGGCGCTCCGTCCTCATAAAAGATGTTGGCGTCCTCGTTCGAGCTTCCGGCCTCGCGGCGTCGAAGCACCAGCGGCGGCAGGTTGGGATCCGTGGACCAGTTGAATGCGGAGATATCGACCACCG
>Ga0068852_100001380_pt1 | contig 16305 bp, 16 predicted proteins | sample KBSCornC22_FD_66594 | JGI IMG/M metagenome (GOLD analysis project Ga0068852, IMG submission 66594) | Corn rhizosphere microbial communities from Kellogg Biological Station, Michigan, USA - KBS Corn C2-2 | ecosystem: Host-associated > Plants > Roots > Rhizosphere > Soil ... | reverse complement strand
GGGCGCGAACATGCTGAACGTCCCCCTCTCGCCCGGGACCCGCGGCGCTCGATTCCGGGAGGTCGTGCAGGAGCAATTGCTGCCCGCGCTCGACGCGCACGCGCCGCAGCTCATCCTCGTGTCGGCGGGTTTCGACGCGCATCGCGAGGATCCGCTCGCCAACCTCGAGTTCGAGGACGACGATTTCGCCTGGATCACGCGCGAGCTCGTTGCCGTTGCGCGTCGGCACGCGCGAGGTCGCATCGTGTCGTCTCTCGAAGGCGGTTATGCGCTGTCGGCGCTCGGTCGCAGCGCGGTGGAGCACATACGCGTGCTCGCCGGGCTCGCGGCGTAGCGCGCTGCCTCGCGTCGCTGACGGATGGAACGGCGAGCTTTCCTAGGCGCCTGCGCGGCCCTCAGCGGCGCTGCGCTTTCCTCGGCCTCGCAGGCCGGTGTCCCGCCGCGCCTCTACGCGCGCGCCCGGCTGATCGATGTCCACGGCGCGCCCATTCGCGCCTTGACGCTCGCGCGCAGCACGAACTACATCTTCCAGTATCCGTACGCGGCGACGCCGTGTTTCCTCCTCCGGCTCGATGCGCCGGTGCGCGCCGCGGACGGACTGCGCCGGCGTGACGGCTCTCGCTACGATTGGCAGGGCGGCGTCGGCCCGGATCGCAGCCTGGTCGCGTTCTCGGCGATCTGCGCGCACAAGCTCGCCTATCCCACGCGCGAAGTCTCGTTCATCCGCTATCAGCGCGACCGCTCGGCGACGTCGAGCGGTCACGTGATCCACTGCTGTGCCGACCACAGCGTCTACGATCCCAGCGAGGGTGCCCGCGTGGTCGCGGGACCTGCCCCCCAGCCGCTCGCGGCCATCGTGCTCGAGCACGATGCGTCGACCGACGCGCTGTACGCGCTCGGGACCCAGGGCGCCGAGCAGTTCGATGCCTTCTTCGCGCGATACGACATGAAGCTCGTGCTCGAATACGGCAGCACGGCCAAGGCGCACGCGCGCGTCGAGGACACGACGGTCGTGCGCGAGCTCACGAGCTATTGCCGCAACACGATCCAGTGTTGACGCTTTCCACGCGCGACGATCCGGCGATCGTCGTGCGCGACTTGCGCAAGCGCTATGCGCAGGTCGAGGCGGTGCGCGGCATCAGCTTCACGGTGCAGCGTGGAACGACCACGGCGCTCCTCGGCGGCAATGGCGCGGGCAAGACGACGACGCTGTCGATGCTGCTCGGCGTCCTGACGCCGACCGCGGGCAGCATCCAGGTGCTCGGCGAAGACATGACGCGGCATCGCTATCGCGTGCTGCCACGCCTCAACTTCACGTCACCTTATGTGGACTTGCCGAAGCGCCTCACCGTTCGCGAGAACCTGCGCGTGTTCGCCGACCTGTATGGCTTGCGGCGCCCGGACGAACGACTTGCAGAGCTCGCCGAGGAATTCGACCTCCACGGCCTCATGAAGCGGCCCTACGGCGAGCTTTCTGCGGGCCAGCGCACGCGCGTGTCGCTTGCCAAGGCACTGCTCAATCGCCCCGAAGTGCTGCTGCTCGACGAGCCGACCGCGTCGCTCGACCCGGACGTCGGCGACCGCATGAGGAGCTATCTCGAGCAGTACCAGCGGGCGAGCGGTTGCACGTTACTGCTCGCCTCGCACAACATGGGTGAAGTCGAGCGCATGTGCCGCGACGTGATCATGTTGCGCGCCGGCGTAGTCGTGGACCGGGGATCGCCACGCGCGCTCGTGGAACGGTATGGCCGCGAGAGCATGGAGGAAGTGTTCCTGGATGTCGCGCGCGGCACGTCGATCGAGCGCGACGTTGCGCCGCTGCAGGCCGGACGGTATGAGTAGCCACCTCGTCGACGCGGCCCTCATGTACCCGCAGAGCGGTGCCGCCGCTTCGCTGCGCCGCGTGCGCGCGCTCGTCCGCCGGCACGCTTACCTGCTGCTCAAGTCCTGGCCGCGGCTGGTGTCGATGATGTACTACCCGACGGTCACGATGGTCCTGTGGGGCTTCGTGACGCGCTACCTGGCGCCCACCAATTCGTTCCTGCAGAGCGCGCCGGGATTCTTCATCGGCGCCGTGCTGTTGTGGGACGTGCTCTTCCGCGGACAGCTGGGCGTTTCGCTGACGTTCATCGAGGAGATGTACGCGCGCAACGTCGGCAACCTGTTCGTGAGCCCGTTGCGCCTGTACGAGCTCATCATCGGACAGCTCACCATGAGCCTCATCCGCGCGCTGATCGGCGTGGGCGGCGCGTGCATCTTCGCCTACCTGCTGTTCCGGTATTCGATCTTCTCGCTGGGCTTCGCGCTGATCGCCTTCTTCGCCAACCTCACGGTGTTCGGCTGGGCGATCGGCCTCGCCGTGTCGGCGATGATCCTGCGCTGGGGCCTCGGCGCCGAGGAGCTGGCGTGGGCCGCGATCTTCCTCTTCGCGCCGGTGTCCGGGGTCTACTATCCGATCGGCGTGCTGCCGCCGGCGTTGCAGGCCATCGCGCACGCGCTGCCGTCGGCGTACGTGTTCGAAGGCATGCGCGGCGTTCTGTTGCGCGGCGAGTTCTCGTGGACGCAATGGCTCACGGCGTTCGAATTGAACGTCGTGTACCTGGCCGCCGGGTGCGCCCTGTTCGCATGGGCCGTGCGCCATGCGCGCAACCGGGGGCTTCTGCTGCAGATGGGCGAGTGAGGACGGCCGTGTCCCGCTTCGACGCGCCGTCGACGACCAGAGGCGCGATCAGACGATCACGGCTGCGACGACGCGCCGGCCTTCGCCGACGAGGATGTTGAAGGTGCGGCACGCTGCACGCGTGTCCATTACCTCCACGCCGACGTGAGCGCTCGTCAGGGACTTGAGCAGTCGGGGATGAGGGAATCGTTGCTGGCCGCCCGTGCCGAGCAGCACGACCTCCGGCTCGTACTGGAGCAGCTGTGCGAAGTCGGATGCGCCCAGTGCATCGAAGCCCGCCGGCGCGAAGCCCGGCTCGACCTTTTCGGGCGTGAGCACCACGCTGTCGCGATATTCGACCCCGCCCACTTTGATCCAGCCCTCGCCGAGGCCGGTCACCAGGCTCGAGGATGGCACCTGAAGGTGAAATTTCACGCTTGTGCGTTGCGGTAAATCGGTGAATTGGCTAGCATTGTAGCGATCTACGTCGCTCGGACGGTTCCGGGCGCTTACGCTAGAGGTCCGCGATGTCCGCACCCCCGCAAACGCAGTTCGCCCGCATCGAGCGGCTGCCGCCGTATGTCTTCAGCATCACCTCCGAGCTCAAGATGGCCGCCCGCCGCCGCGGCGAGGACATCATCGACTTCGGCATGGGCAACCCCGACGGTCCGACGCCGCCGCACATCGTGGCGAAGCTCGTCGAGACCGTGCAGCGCGGCGACACGCACGGCTATTCCGTCTCCAAGGGCATTCCACGCCTTCGCCGCGCGATCTGTCATTGGTACGACCGGCGCTGGGGCGTGCAGTTCGACCCGGAGACCGAAGCCATCGTGACGATCGGCTCGAAGGAGGGAATCGCGCACCTCGCGCTCGCCACGCTCGGCCGAGGCGACACAGTGCTCGTGCCCAATCCGAGCTATCCGATCCATATCTATGGCCCGGTCATCGCCGGCGCCGACATTCGCCAGGTTCCGCTCACGCCCGATGTCGACTTCTTCGAGGAGCTCGAGCGAACGATCAAGCTCTCGGTCCCCAAGCCGAAGATGCTGATCGTCAATTTCCCGGCGAACCCGACGGCACAGTGCGTCGAGCTGCCGTTCTTCGAAAAGCTCGTCGCGCTGGCGCGCGAATACGGCATCTACATCGTGCACGATCTCGCCTATGCCGACATCTGCTTCGACGGGTGGAAGGCGCCTTCGATCATGCAGGTCGACGGCGCGCGCGATGTCGCGGTCGAGTTCTTCACGATGTCGAAGAGCTACAACATGGCCGGATGGCGCATCGGGTTCATGGTCGGCAACCGCGACCTGGTCTACGCGCTGTCCCGCATCAAGGGCTATCACGACTACGGAACGTTCACGCCGATCCAGGTGGCGGCAATCGCCGCGCTCGAAGGACCGCAGGACTGCGTGGGCGACATCGCGACGAAGTACCAGAAGCGGCGCGACGTGCTCGTGAAAGGGCTGCACGAAGCGGGATGGGTGGTCGACGTGCCGAAGGCCTCCATGTACGTATGGGCGAGGATTCCGCAACCGTACGAGAAGATGGGATCGCTCGACTTCTGCAAGAAGCTCCTCGCCCAGGCGAAGGTCTCGGTATCGCCCGGCATCGGCTTCGGCGAGTTCGGCGACGGTCACGTGCGCTTCGCGATGATCGAGAACGAGGCGCGCACGCGACAGGCGATCCGCGGCATCAAGCAGATGTTCCGGGAGGACGCGCCAGCGTGAAACCGCTGCAGGTGGGTCTTCTCGGCTTCGGCACCGTGGGGCGCGGCACCTGGGAAGTCCTGCGCCGCAACGAGGAGGAGATCGTGCGCCGCGCGGGCAGGCCGATTCGCATCACGTGGGTCGCGACGCGCACGCTCGATCGTGCGCGCGAAGGCCTGCGCGGCATCGACGGGGTCAATCTCACCAACGACGCGCAGGTCGTCACCCGCCATCCGGATCTCGACATCGTGTGCGAGCTGATCGGTGGCATCGACACGGCCAAGGCTGCGATCCTCGACGCGATCGCCCATGGCAAGCATGTCGTCACCGCCAACAAGGCGTTGCTGGCGCACCACGGCACCGAAATCTTCGCGGCCGCGCACGCCAGGGGCGTGATGGTCGCGTTCGAGGCCGCGGTCGCCGGCGGTGTGCCGATCATCAAGGCGCTGCGCGAAGGCCTGACCGCCAATCGCATCGAGTGGATCGCCGGCATCATCAACGGCACGTCGAATTTCATTCTGTCGGAGATGCGGGCGCGCGGCGCCTCGTTCGAAGCCGTACTGAAGGAGGCGCAGGCGCTGGGCTACGCGGAGGCCGACCCGACGTTCGACGTCGAAGGCATCGACGCAGCGCACAAGCTCACCATCATGTCGGCGATCGCGTTCGGCGTCCCGATGCAATTCGACAAGGCCTACGCCGAGGGCATTTCGAAGCTTCACCGCGAGGACATCACCTACGCGGAGGAGCTCGGATACCGCATCAAGCTGCTCGGCATCACGCGCCGTGCGCGAAACGGCATCGAGCTGCGCGTGCATCCCACGCTGATTCCCGCGAAGCGGCTGATCGCCAACGTCGAGGGCGCGATGAACGCCGTGCTGGTGAAGGGCGACGCGGTAGGGTCGACCCTCTATTACGGCGCGGGTGCCGGCGCGGAGCCCACGGCGAGCGCGGTCATCGCAGACCTGGTCGACGTCACGCGCATGCACACGGCCGACCCGGAGCATCGCGTGCCGCATCTCGCGTTCCAGCCCGATCAGCTCACCGACCTGCCGTTCCTGCCGATGAGCGAGGTGGAGACGAGCTACTACCTTCGCATGCGCGTCGAAGACCGGCCGGGCGTGCTCGCGGACATCGCGCGCATCCTGGCCGATCGCGAGATCTCGATCGACGCCATGATCCAGAAGGAGCCCTCGGAAGGCGCGTTCCAGACCGACATCATCCTGTTGACGCACCGCTCCATCGAGCGCCAGCTCACCGACGCGATCGACAAGATCGAATCGCTCGATACGGTCCGAGGCAAGGTCGTGCGAATCCGCATGGAAGCGCTGAACTGATGCGCTACATCAGCACGCGCGGCGCCTGGCACGACGACCCGCGACCCTTCCGCTCGATCCTGCTGGAGGGCCTCGCGCCGGACGGCGGGCTCGCGGTGCCCCAGGAGTATCCGCGTCTTTCCGCGGCGGACCTCGCACGGCTGCGCCCGCTCGATTATCGAGGCCTCGCCTTCGAGATCCTGTCGCGGTTCATCGACGACATTCCCGCGGACGATTTGCGCGCCATCATCGCGGCGACGTACAACCGCGAAGTCTTCGGTAGCGACGAGGTGACACCGCTGCTGACACTCGAGCCCGGGCTCCATCTGCTGCGCGTCTCCAACGGCCCCACGCTGGCATTCAAGGACATCGCCCTTCAGCTCCTCGGCCGGCTGTTCGATCATGTGCTGCGCGCGGATCGGCGAACGCTCAACATCCTGGGCGCGACGTCCGGCGACACGGGCAGCTCGGCGGAGCACGCGCTGCGCGGCGTGCCGAGCATCGCGGTGTTCATGTTGTCGCCCAACGGACGCATGAGCCCGTTCCAGCAGGCGCAGATGTACGCGCTGCAGGACGCGAACATCCACAACCTCGCCATCGAGGGTACGTTCGACGACTGCCAGGACATCGTCAAGACCATCGCCGGCGATCCCGGTTTCAAGGCGCGCTATCGGCTCGGCGCGGTCAATTCGATCAACTGGGCCCGCGTGGCCGCGCAGATCGTCTACTACTTCAAGGGATACTTCGCAGCGACCCGGTCGGACGACGAGCACGTCACCTTCGCGGTGCCGTCGGGCAACTTCGGCAACATCCTCGCCGCGCACGTCGCACGCGAGATGGGCCTGCCCATCGATCGGCTGATCCTCGCGACCAACGAGAACGACGTGCTGCACGAGTTCTTTCGAACCGGCCGGTATCGTCCGCGCGGCGCCGCCGAGACGCACGCCACGTCCTCACCGTCCATGGACATCTCGAAGGCCTCGAACTTCGAGCGCTACGTCTTCGACATGGTGGGGCGCGATGCCGTGCACCTTCGCGCGCTGTGGGACGCGCTCGCACGCGAAGGCGGGTTCGACCTCGGTGCGACGGCGGCGTGGCACAGCGTGCAGGCATCGGGGTTCGTGTCGGGAAGCAGCACGCATGCCGATCGCATCGCCACCATTCGCGCCATTCACGAGCGCTACGGCCTGCTCATCGACCCGCACACTGCGGATGGCGTGAACATCGGGCGATCGTTCTCCCTGCCCGGTGTCCCGCTGATCTGCATCGAGACGGCGCTGCCGGCCAAATTCGCCGCAACCCTGCGCGAGGCCATCGGCATCGACCCGCCACGCCCGGAGTCGCTCGCGGACCTGGAATCGCGTCCGCAGCGGCGCACGCTGCTGCCGGCCGACGCGCGGCGGGTGCGCGATTTCATCGCGACGCACGCGATCGCGTGACGCGGCCGGCCGCCATGACGTCATGGGATACGCTTTGACTGCGCTCATGCGCAACCTGGCCGCGGGCGCGCGGGTCGCGTCGTTCATGCGGGTCGACCGCAGCGCGTTTCGGTTCGATCTTGCGCAATGGATCCTGGTCGTCGTGTTCTCGGCGCTGCTCGATATCGCGCTCGATGCGCTACGCGCTTCGCCCGGCGCCTCCTGGTCTCCGCTTGGCGTGAACGGCGAGCTCTTCGCCCTGGGCCTGCTCATGCTGACCAGCGCGGTGGTCGCGATGCTGTGTCGTGACGCCGCCATCTTCGTCGCGCTGCCTGTCGTCGTCCTGGCCGCGTTCCCGCTGCTCCAGGTCGTGCACACGCTGCCCGCCGCCGCGCATCTGGAGCTCGCGTCCCCGTGGGATACGGTGTTCGAGCTCGCGATGTTCGGCTGGATGATCGCGGTCTGCGTTCGCGCGGTCCACCTCCTGAGCGATTCCCCGCCGCGGCACCGGATCGCGCGGGCGCTGCTCGGCGGCCTGCTGCTGTCGCTTCCGCTCTGGTTCGCGCCGCTGGGCGGACCCCTGGACGGCTGGTGGACGAATGACGACGACGCGGACGAAGCGATCACAGGAAGCAACCCGGCGTCGGAACCGGTGATGGCCATGCAGGGCTACCTCCTCGATGACGCGCTCGACGACCTCGAAGACGAGCGCAGCGGCGTGACGGATCTGTACTTCGTCGGCTTCGCCCCCGACTCGCGAAACGACGGCTTTCGCAAGGAGCTCGACCTCGCGCAGGACGTCATGGACGAACGCTTCGACACGCGCGGCCGGTCGATCGCGCTGATCAACCATCGCGATACGCTGACGCAGAAGCCGTTCGCTACGCTCACCAATCTTCGGCGCGTGCTGCAGGAGATCGGCGATGCCATGGATCCCGACGAAGACATCGTGATGCTCTATCTCACGGCGGGCCCTGAGGCGGAGGGTGGCCTCGCCGCGGTCCTGCCGCCGCTCGAGCTCGTCCCGGTGACACCCGAGAGCGTCAAGCAGCTCCTCGATTCGGCTGGCATCCGCTTTCGCGTGATCGTCGTGTCGACGTGCGCGGCCGGCGCGTGGATCGATACGCTGCACGATGACGACACGGCGGTGCTCGTATCCTCGCCGGGTCAGGACCGCACCCGCGGCTGCGACGGGTCGGCCGAACCCTCACCGTTCAGCACGGCGCTCTTCGGACGTGTGCTGCGTTCGGCCGACTCGATACCGGCAGCGCTGGCAGATGTCGTAGCCGATCCCGCGCTGAACGGCGCCTCGGGTACCCGTCTTTCGATAGGGCCCGGCATCGATGCACAGCTTCGCCAGGTGAAGCGGGGTGCGCCGACAAAGACAGCGGCGCTGCGCGGCATCGCATTTGACGCAGGGCCCGGCCGCTTCGACAATGGCCGGCTTTGACCACAACGCATCGACAGGAGGAATCGTGGGTCGGATCGTGACAGCTTGTGTGGCGCTTTGCATGCTCGCAGCGGCGAGCGTCGCGTCGGCGCAGGGATTGGAAAAGAGCAAGATCACCATCGGCGTCGGCGGCAAGTCGCTCTTCTACTACCTGCCGCTCACGATCGCCGAGCAGAAGGGATACTTCAAGGACGAAGGGCTCGAGGTCGAGATTCCGGATTTCCCGGGCGGCGCCAAAGCGCTGCAGGCGCTGATCGGCGGCAGCGCCGACGTCGTGTCGGGTGCGTACGAGCACACGATCACGCAACAGGCGAAGGGCCAGAACATCGAGGCGCTGGTGCTGCAAGGCAAGGACGCCGGCATCGTGCTGGCCATGCCGAAGGCCAAGGCGGCGACGTACAAGTCGCCTGCCGACCTGAAGGGCATGAAGATCGGCGTTACCGCACCCGGCTCGTCGACGAACATGTTCGTCAACATCCTGCTCGCCAAGGCGGCGCTGAAGCCGGATGCCGTCTCGATCATCGGCGTGGGCGCCGGCGCCGGCGCAGTCGCCATCATGAAGCGAGGCGAGATCGACGCGATCGCCAATCTCGACCCGGTGATCGCGACGCTCGAATCGAATGGCGACGCGGTGGCGGTGGTCGACACGCGCACGGCGAAGGGCATGCAGGACGTGTACGGCGGTGCGTACGCCGCCGGCTGCATCTATGCGCCCGTGGATTTCGTCAAGAAGAATCCCCGCACGACGCAGGCCATCGTGAACGCCATGGTGCGCGCGTTGCGGTTCATACAGCAGTCGACGCCCGAGCAGATCGTCGCGGTCGTTCCGACCACCTACTACAGCGACAAGGCGGTCTACACGGCGGCGCTGAAGGCCAACATGGATGCTTTCAAGCACGATGGCGCCATCTCGCTTGCCGCTGCCCAGAACGTCTACAAGGACCTCAAGACGTTCGATCCCGGCCTGCAGAGCGCGACGTCGATCGATCTCGGCAAGACGATGGACATGTCGTTCCAGCAGAAGGCAGCGCAGAAGTACAAGTGAGCGCGCGGGGCGAGGCGATCGCCGAGCCGGGCCTCGCACGGCCCGTCGCGCGCGAGCGCGCCCAGGCCGGCCGCCGCGAGCGCGCCCAGGCCGGCCGCGCGGCGCGTTCGGCGGATGTCGTGCGCGGAGGCCGGTAAGTGACCGCGGCGCTGTCGCTCGAGCGCGTCACGTGCACGTTCTCGGGTGCACGCGGGCGCTACACGGCGGTGCGCGATGCCTCGCTCGACGTGGCCGCGGGCGAGTTCGTCTCGGTCGTGGGCCCCACCGGATGCGGCAAGTCGACGCTGCTGAACGTCGGCGCCGGACTGCTCGCGCCGTCGGCCGGCGAAGTGTATGTGCATGGCGTGCCGCTGCAGGGCATCAACCCGCGTGCGGGCTACATGTTCCAGGCCGAGGCGCTCATGCCCTGGCGCAACGCGCTGCGCAACGTGATGGCGGGACTCGAGTTTCGCGGTGTCGCCTCGGGTGAAGCGCAAACGCGCGCGCGCGAATGGCTCGCGCGCGTGGGCTTGTCCGGTTTCGAGGATCGCTATCCTCACCAGCTTTCGGGGGGGATGCGCAAGCGCGTGGCGCTCGCGCAAACGCTGATCCTCGATCCCGAGATCGTGCTCATGGACGAGCCGTTCTCCGCGCTCGACGTGCAGACGCGTCAGCTCATGGAGAACGAGCTGCTCGACCTGTGGGCCGCTGATCGACGCTCGGTGCTCTTCATCACCCACGACCTCGAGGAGGCGATCGCGCTCTCGGACCGCGTCATCGTGTTGTCGGCCGGTCCGGAGACGCATCCGCTCGGGGAGTTCGCGATCGACCTGCCGCGGCCGCGCGACGTCGCCGAAATCCGCCTGTCGCCGCGCTTCGTCGAGCTGCACGAGGCGATCTGGCACGTGCTCAAGGCTGAAGTTCTCAAAGGGTATGCGCAGGGCAAGCGCCAGTGAGCCGCGCTTGTCGCGCACGCGACTGGCGCTGTATCAGGTCGTCCTGATCGCGGCGATGCTCGCGTTCTGGTTCGCGATGACCACGCCCGGGCTCGTGTCGGCTCCGTTCGCGCGCAACACCGCATTCTTCTTCGGCAAGCCGGTCGAAGTCGCAAAGGTCATCGTCGACTGGTTCGCCAGCGGAAAGATCTATCCCCACCTCGGCATCACGCTGATCGAGACGCTGCTTGCGTTCGCCGCCGGCAGCGTCCTCGGTCTCGCCATAGGCCTCTGGCTCGCGCTCTCGCCGACGGCCTCTGCGCTGGCCGATCCCTACATCACGGCGCTCAATGCCATGCCGCGCGTGATACTCGCGCCCATCTTCGCGGTCTGGTTCGGGCTCGGCATCGTGTCCAAGGTGGCGCTCGGCGTCACGCTCGTGTTCTTCATCGTGTTCTTCAACGTGTACCAGGGGGTGAAGGAAGTGAGCCCGGTGGTGCTCGCGAACGCTCGCATGCTGGGCGCGTCGTCGCGGCAGCTTCTGACTCACATCTATCTCCCGTCGGCGACGTCGTGGGTCTTCTCCAGCCTGCACACGTCCGTCGGGATGGCTTTCGTCGGGGCAGTCGTCGGCGAATACCTCGGATCGGCCAAGGGCGTCGGGTACCTCATCCTCCAGGCCGAAGGTGTCTTCGACATCAACACGGTCATCGCCGGCATCGTCGTCCTGACGGCGTTCGCCCTGCTGCTCGATTACGCGGTGACCAAGATCGAGACGCGGCTCCTCGTCTGGCGGCCGCGCACGGCGGAAACCGAGCAGCTCTAGCAGCACCTCCATACCGGCGTCGTCGTCGCGTTATTCCCGCGGGAATAGGCGCGCGGCCGTGCGGGTCAGGCTTGCAGGCACGGAGCCGATCGAGGCGATCCGGCCGATATCGCCCTTCACGATGGAGGTTGTCATGGATTCGCAAGAAAGCAATCGTTCGCGTTCCGCAATGACGCGGCGCCAGGCGCTGGCGTGCCTCGCGCAGTGGAGTGGCGCGGCCGTCGTATGGACCGTCTCCGGTGGCGTGCCGCGCGCGCTCGGTGCAACGGGCTCGAATACACCGCCCGCCGGGACGAGCGATCTGACGTTCGTGCAGATCAGCGACACGCACATCGGCTTCCGCAAGGACGCCAATCCGGACGTCGTCGCGAGCTTGCGCAGCGCGATCGCCGACATCCATGCGCTTCCGCAGCCGCCGGCCTTCGTCGTGCACACCGGTGACGTGAGCCACCTGTCGAAGCCCGAGGAGTTCGGTCGTGCGCGTGAGCTCCTGGGGGAGATTCGCGTCGACCGCGTGCACACCATTCCCGGCGAGCACGATACGATCGACGACGGCGCGACCGGCTACCTGCGCTATTTCGATCACGACGGCAAGGGCAAGTCCTGGTACAGCTTCGATCAATCCGACGTGCATTTCGTCGGGCTGAACAACGTGCTGAACTTCAAGGCCGGCACGCTCGCGGCGCTCGGCGACGAGCAGCTCGACTGGCTGAAGAACGATCTCGCCGGCGTACCGCGCTCGCGTCCCGTCGTCGTGCTCGCGCACATCCCATTGTGGACCGTGTGGGAGCCGTGGGGCTGGGGCACCGCGGATTCGGCGCAGGCGCTGGCGCTCCTGCGTCCCTTCGGATCGGTCACCGTGCTGAACGGGCACATCCACCAGGTGCTTCAGAAAGTCGAAGGCAACGTGGCGCTGCATACCGCCATGTCGCTCGCGTATCCGCTCCCGACGCCGGGCCAGGCGGGCATCGGAGAGCCCGGACCGGTCACGGTTCCTGCGGGTGAGCTCGGCAAGGTGCTTGGCACGCGGCAATTGCGTGTCGCGCACGGCACCGGCCAGCTCGCCATGGTCGACTCACCCCTCGTGCGTTGATGGACACCGGAGGCGACATGGTCAGCACAATCGACAGTGCCGGGCGCCGTCTCGGCGTCGCGGCGATGTTCGTCGTTCTTGCAGCGGCCGGTGCGTATCGTCATGCGGCAGCGGCTCCGCCGGCGGCGGTGCGGGTGGAGATCACCAAGTTCGCGTTCGCGCCGAAGGAGATCACCGTCCCGCCGGGCACGCACGTGATCTGGACCAACCGCGACGAGACGCCGCACACGGTGTCGAGCAACGACAAGTCGTTCGCATCCAAAGGCATGGACACGGACGACACGTTCGAGCAGACGTTCGCGCAGGAGGGCGATTATCCGTATCTGTGCACGGTCCATCCGTTCATGACGGGTGTCGTGCACGTCCGCAAGCAGTAGCCGCGCGCAATAAAAAGGGCGGCGACCTTTGCGGGGCGCCGCCCTTTCGTCGTGGTTACTGGCCGGTGTCGTTGCGAAACGGATTCTGCAGCGTCACGCGCGGCCCCGTGCGAGGCATCTCTGCGGCGCCTGCCGGACCGGGATGGTCGACATCGATCATCGTGTCGCCGCGCAGAGGCTTGCGCGCCGCGAAACGCGTGATCGCCGGCGCTCCATGCGCAACGTTGAAGTTGCCGAGGCTGTAGTCGAGGCCGTTGAAGTACGCGTACGACTCGCCGGTCAGGCGGCTCATGCTGTTGTCGTCGGCCGACGCGACGTGCGAGGCGGCAAGCGCCGACGTCGCGAAAAGGATCAGCACGGTTGCGCGCACCGGGGATTGACGGGATGTCATGACTAGGCTCCTGAAGGCAGTTGGGATGGGCGGGCCGCGTCGCCTGTGTCCGATGCTGCAACGTGCACGAGCGCGGCGTCGCTTACTGGTCTGACCGGAGCCGGCCGGGCGTTATGCGAACGGGAATAACGAGCCGAGCTGCCCGGCTCGCGCGGCGTCTAGCGTGACGCGGTCAGCGTGATGTCGATCGACGCGCGCTTGCCGTCGCGCAGCAGGTCCAGCCGGACGCGATCGCCGGGAGCGAAGTCGTCGAGACGCGCCTCGAGCCCGGCTACGCTGCTCACGGGCTTGCCCTGCACGGCGACGATGACGTCGCCCGGGGTGACGGTTCCGTTGCGCGAGATTCGCGCCGGTCGCAGTCCGGCGGCCGCGGCCATGCCGCGCGCACCAAGCACGAATACGCCCACGACGCCGAGTTGCGATGACAACAGCTGGTTCACGTCCTCGTCGGTCTCGATGTCGAGCGATGCGCGCACGTATTTGCCGTGCGCAATGAGCTCGGGCACCACGCGATTGATCGTGTCGATCGGCACTGCGAACCCGATGCCGACCGATGCGCCATTGGGGCTGTAGATGGCAGTGTTCATGCCGACCAGCCGCCCTGCACTGTCGAGCAAGGGGCCGCCGGAGTTGCCCGGGTTGATGGCCGCATCCGTCTGGATGAGGTGCTGGATGCGGTTGCCGTCCTCGCCTTCGAGCGAACGGTCGAGCGCGGACACGATGCCCGTGGTGAGCGACCAATCGAGCCCGAACGGATTGCCGATCGCGTACACCCGCTGGCCGACGCGAAGATCATGGCTCGAGCCGACCGGCAACGCAGGCGGCCGATTCGACGCCACGTTGATGCGCAGCACGGCGAGATCGTGGAACGGGCTGGCGCCGACGAGCGTGGCGGTGAACTCGCGGCCGTCGTTGAGCCGCACGCGAGCCTCCGACGCGCCCGACACGACGTGATAGTTCGTGACGACGTGCCCGAGCTCGTCCCACAGGAAGCCCGATCCGGTGCCGCGCGGAATGCTGTACAGGTTGCGCGAGAACAGCTCGCGTACGCGCTCGGACGTCGCGATGTACACGACCGAGCGCTTCGACCGCTCGAAGATGTCGATGTTGATGCGCTCTTCGGGCGTGAGCTCGCCGCGTGGCGTCACGGGCCGCGCAGCCAGCGCGCCGGGCACGAGCGCGAGCGCGACGAGGCCCATCGTCAGAGAGCGTCGCGAACGCACGACGCCTCGCGACCGCGTCGTGGCATTCATGACGCTAATCGACGTGCGCCCCGACGTCCTTCGCGATCTTCGACCACTTGGCGATCTCCGCAGGGATGAAACGCCCGAAGCTGTCGGGCGAATCGCCGATGGGGTCGAGACCGGCGTCGAGGAGGCGTGCGCGAATGTCGGGCACGGCCATCGTGTCGACGAACACGCGATTGATCCTTTGAACGACGTCCGGCGACATGCCTGCCGGTCCCACGAGCCCGTTCCACGCCACGGCCTGGAAGCCCGGCACGCCCGCTTCGGCGATCGTGGGCAGCTCCGGCGCGCCCGGCGAGCGCTTGGCGCTCGCCACGGCCAGCGCGCGCAGCTTGCCGGATTTCACGTGAGGCATCAGGTTGGCCTGGTCGGCGATGACGAGCTGGACCGAGCCTGCGAGCAGGTCCGTGACCATCGGACCGCCGCCCTTGTACGGCACGTGGATCATGCGCACGCCGGTGAGCGACTTGAAGAGCTCGCCGGCGAGGTGCGGGAGACTTCCGCTGCCCGCGGAGCCGAACGCGAGCTTGTCCGGATTCGCCTTCGCGTAGTCGATCAGCTCGCGCACGCTGTGCACCGGCACCGAAGGATGCACGACCAGCACGTAGTTCACGTCGATCGTGTGCGTGATCGGCGTGAAGTCGGTGACCGGGTTGTAGGGCATCTTTGCGTACAGCCCCACGTTGATCGCGAGCGACGCGATGTTTCCGAGGAGGAGGCTGTAGCCATCGGGCGCGGACTTCGCCACGTTGTCGGCACCGATCATCCCGCTCGCGCCCGGCCGATTCTCGATGACGATCGGCTGGCCGAAGCGCTCGGCGAGCTGCGCCTGCACGACGCGGGCGTAGAAGTCGACCGCGCCGCCGGGCGGAAACGGCACCACCAGGCGAACCGGCCGCGACGGGAACGTGTCGGCCCATGCGGGCGCGACCGCCAGCGCGGCCAGCGTTGCAAGGAATTGTCGGCGATCGAGGCGAGCGTTCATGGTTCCTTTGCGATCTTCATTTGACGGCGCCCGCCGCGAGCCCGCTGGCGAGCCGCGACTGGAGCGGGAGGAACAGCAGCAGCGTGGGAAGCGTCGCGACCGCCGACGCCGCCATGACCGCCCCCCAATCGACGCGATCGTCGCCGAAGAACTGATACAGGCCGAGCGGCAGCGTCTTCATGTCGGTCTGGGTGAGAAACGCCAGGGCGAACAGGTACTCGGTCCAGCACAGCAGGAACGCGTAGGTGGCCGTCGCGACGATGCCCGGCAGCATGATCGGGAACACGATGCGCCAGATGACCTGGAAGCGCGTGGCCCCGTCGATGATCGCCGCTTCATCGAGGCTCTTCGGCACGGTCGCAAGGTAGCCGGTGAGCATGTACACCGAAAAGGGAATCGTGAACGCCGTGTAGCAGAAGATCATCCCCGGGTAGCTGTTGGTCAAGCCCCAGCGCGCGAACACGATGAACAACGGATTGACCAGGATGATCCAAGGGAACATCTGTCCGAGCAGCACGGCGCCGAACAGCGCGGCGCGCGCGCGGAAGCGAAAGCGCGAGAACACGTACGCCGCGCACACGGAGATGAACGTCGACACCGCGGTTGCCGCCAGGCAGATGGCAAGGCTGTTGCGCGTGAACGTGAAGAAACCCGACGCAAAGATGCGGCGGTAGTTGGCCAGCGTGAATCCGGCCGTGTCGCCCAGCAGGCCGCCGCCGGGCTTGAGCGAGCCGTAGAAGATGTACGCGACGGGGTAGACCATGAACAGCAGCAGGATCGCCGTCAGCAGCAGGACTACGACCGCGCCGAGCGCGCTGCTGCGCGTCGCACGAGCCCGGGTGCGTGCCTGCCCGGTGCTCGCCATGTCGAGCGACAGCGCC
>Ga0068852_100001378_pt1 | contig 16324 bp, 12 predicted proteins | sample KBSCornC22_FD_66594 | JGI IMG/M metagenome (GOLD analysis project Ga0068852, IMG submission 66594) | Corn rhizosphere microbial communities from Kellogg Biological Station, Michigan, USA - KBS Corn C2-2 | ecosystem: Host-associated > Plants > Roots > Rhizosphere > Soil ... | reverse complement strand
TCGCCCGCCTCGCCGAGCAGCCAGTACGGCACGAGATCGAGTCCGTCGACGCGCGAACTCGGCAGATTGAACGGATGGAAATAGTGAGCGCGTCCGGATGCTCCGGCCGGCCGGACCCAGTCGACGAAGCGGATGCCCTGTTTGAACGTGGCCTGCGTTTCGCGGATGAAGCGCGCCTCGCTGATGCCGATCTGCGAGAGCGCGCCGCGGATCGACGGGAACGTACCCTCGCCGACACCGAGGATGCCGATTTCCGGCGACTCGACCAGCTGGATGCGTACGGCACCGGGCGCGCGGCTGTTGAGGATCTTCGCGAGGTAACAGGCACACAGCCAGCCCGCCGTTCCGCCACCCGCGATCAGTACGCTCCGCAGCATGATTTCCGCTCCCGATTCGGGCGCGGACAGCGCGCCGGTTGAGACCAAGCCGCGCACCGTACGCCCGAATGACTGCGCTGTCATTTTGCATCGCAGCAGGCTTTTTACCCAAATGACAGCGCTATCAAACTTTGATTGACAGCGCTGCCATCGGTATGCACTCTGCGTCGCCATCGGGAATCAAAAGACGCTCGGGGACTGGCTCAGAGGGCGTCATCATCGGGAGGGTTACACCCATGTTCGTTCGCAAAACCCTGCTCTACCGTTCCATCGCCGCGGTGCTCGCGGCCAGTTCGGCCATGGCGGCGGCACAAGGCGGTGCCAGCGCGGATCCGAAGTCGGCACCGGATGGCGCCGACGCCGAGACCACCGCGCTCGACCTGGTCACCGTGACGGCGACCAAGCGCAGTACGCCGCTGCAGAAGACGCCGATCGCGATCACGGCGATCAGTGCGCAGGCGCTCGACAAGGAACGCGTGATCACGGTGCAGGACATCACGAGCCTGGTGCCCGGCTTTGCCGCAACCACCCAGGGCGACCACGGCGTCATCACGCTGACGCTGCGCGGCATCGGCAACGACAGCGCCAAGACTGAATACGCCGACCCCGAAGTCGCGCTCTTCGTCGATGGCATCTACACGCCGCGCGCCGAAGGTGCTGCGTCGCTGCTGCTCGATCTGGAATCCGTCGAGGTACTGCGCGGACCGCAGGGCACGCTGTGGGGACGCAATTCGACGGTCGGCGCGGTGAACATGCAGACCGCCAAACCCGTGATCGGCGACAGCTCCGGCAATGTGCAGTTTGGCCTCGGCAACTACGCACGCCTTGGTGGCCGCGGCGCGTTCAACCTGCCGATCAGCGAGAGCTGGGCGATGCGTGTTGCCTTCGCGCACGAGCAGCACGAAGGCTACGTCGACTATCAGAATCCCGGCGCGCTGCTGCCATCGCTCGACTCGCAGCGTGCGGCTTACCTCGCGTCGGGCGGCGATCCGGCCGCCTTCCAGGCCATCAATCCGAACCTGTTCGTCGCCGGCGGCGAAAAGTACAACGCGCAGAACCAGACCGCGGTGCGCATCAGCAGCCTGCTCCAGCCGAGCGACACCTTCAGCTGGAACGTGTCCTACGAATACTTCCGCGACACCGGCACGCCGAGCATGAACCTCATGCAGACGCCGCGTGCGGGCCAGGATTTCTGGTCTGCGCTGATCGACACGGCGCCGTCGCTCGATCGCGAAGTGAACAGTCTGCGCAGCCGCATGGACTGGGAGCTCAGCGACTATCTGTCGCTGTCCTACATCGCCGGTCTCAGCCGCTTCGAAGGTTCGGCGGATTTCGATCAGGACGGCGGCGTGCAGGTGCCGACCAGCTTCACGACGGGCGCGACGTACCAGCAGGACCGGACCAACTACTCGGTCTACCGCAATCACAGCCACGAGTTGAATCTGACATCGAACGGCGAGAACACCGTCGACTGGATCCTTGGGCTCTACTACGCGGCCGAAAAGAACAAGATCCGTTTCGATATCCCGATTTTCAACGGCACGCAGCAGGGCACGGTCGCGTGGCAAGGCTCGTTCATCCAGCCCAAGCAGACCGTCGATTCCAAGGCCGTTTTCGGCCAGGCGACGTGGCATCTCTCGGACGAATTCCGCCTGACCGGCGGTCTGCGCTACACCGATGACGCGAAGGAAAACATCGGCGGCCGCGGCTGGGGCTGGCAGGGCTACGGCAATCCCGACATTCCGCAGGTGCCGATCGCGCCGGGCACGATTCCGAGCAACGCAAACGGCTTCGGCTTCGGTATCGGTGGCATCAACGACGGCCAGTACGACCACGGCCAGCTGACCTGGCTGGCGCGCGCGGACTACGACGTGGCGCCGGGCTTCCTGATCTACGGCAGCGTGTCGACCGGCTACAAATCCGGCGGCCTGCAGGACGGCGGCGTGCCGTACCGGCACGAGGAGCTGACCAATTTTGAAATTGGCACCAAGTCGTCGTTCCTCGATGGACAGGTGGTGTGGAACAACGCGTTCTACTACGAGGATTTCAAGGATTTCCAGCTGGCCGCGCCGATCACGTTCGTCGACGGCAGCCGTGGCCTCGGCTTCTCGAACGTCAAGGGCAGCACCAAAGTCTGGGGATTCGAATCGGAATTGAATGCGCGCCTCAGCGACGTCGACCGCCTGCAGTTCGTGTTCTCGGCGATTCCGCACAAGAAGCTCGGCACCCTGCTCTACGCCGGCTCCAATGACTATCAGGGACTGCCGCCCTGCCCTGCGGAATCCGGCATCGGCAACTGTCTCAATGTCTCCGGCAACGAACTCGCGCACGCGCCCGATGCGGCGTTCACGCTGGTCTACGAGCACGATTTCCGCTTCGCCAGCGGCGCACGCCTGACCCCGCGCATCAGTACGCACTACGAAACCGAGAGCTGGCTCAGCGCCTTCAACCTCGGCGACGGCGACAAGCAGTCCAGCTACACGCGCACGGACCTGAGCGCGCGCTATCTCAATCCGGACGGCACCTGGTACGTCGACCTCTACGTCGATAACGCCGAGGACAAGAAGGTACGCACGAGCGCAGGCAGGAGCACCGTCGGCAGCGGCTTTGAATACCTCTCGCAATACCTGCCCCCTCGAACCATTGGCATGAATTTCGGCTTCTGGTTCTAAGCAACCACCGCGCTATTCGTCCGATACACCGGCCAAACCCGTTCCCCGTCGAGGACCGGAATCCGTTGACGCGCCTCCCCTCAACGTCAACGGGTTCCGGTCCGATTTGTACGGCGATGCTCCGGATAGGCGCGCATTCCCTATCGACTCGCCACCACGGCGAGTGTCATACCCCTGCGAAACACGAGCGAGACGATGCCGAAAGACGAAAATCGAATGCAGCCTGCGCGCTTCCCCGCGGACTTCCTCTGGGGTGCGGCGACCGCCGCCTACCAGATCGAGGGCGCGTGGAATATCGACGGCAAGGGAGAATCGATCTGGGACCGCTTTGCGCACACGCCGGGCAAGGTGCGTGGCGGCGACAACGGCGATCTCGCCTGCGACAGCTACCACCGCTTCGCCGAGGACGTGGCGCTGGTCAAGGCCATGGGTCTGCACAGCTATCGCTATTCGATCGCGTGGCCGCGTGTGCAGCCCGGTGGCCGCGGCGGTCCGAACGCGAAGGGTCTGGACTACTACCGGCGCCTGACCGACTGCGTGCTCGAAGCGGGCCTGCGTCCGCTGGTGACGCTGTATCACTGGGATCTGCCGCAGGAGCTCGAGGACGCCGGCGGCTGGGCCCAGCGCGACACAGCCGCGCGCTTTGGCGACTACGCCAACCTCGTCGCTGCGGCACTCGGTGATCGCGTGCGCCATTGGGTCGTGCTCAACGAACCGAAGACCTTCACCTCGACCGGTTACTGGCTCGGCGTGCACGCGCCGGGACGGCGTGATGCGCGCGATTTCCTGCGCGCGACGCATGTGGCCAATCTCGCCCAGGGACACGGCTTCCGTGCACTCAAGGCGCATCGCGCGGATTGCGAAATCGGCAGCGCGTTCGATGTCGCGCCGATGTATCCGCAGTCACACAGCGCCGAAGATGCCGCCGCTGCCGAGCGCTGGCATCGCTTTCTCAATTTGTGGTTTTTGCATCCCGCGCTGCACGGCACGTATCCGGACGGCGTGCTGCCAGTCGAGGAGATCGACGCGCTGCTCGGCTTCCAGCCGGGCGACGAAGTCACCGTACGTGCGGCGTTCGACTTCATCGGCCTCAACTACTATTCGCCGTGGCTCGTGCGTCATGCGCCCGGCGAAAGCGACATTCCGGGCCTGGATTGCATCGGTGAATGGGCGAAGGGACGCGGACGCCTGCCGCAGACCGACATCGGCTGGGACATCGATGCAAACGGTTTTCGCGACATCCTCGTGCGCATGCGCGAGCATACGGGCGACCTTCCGATCGAGATCAGCGAATGTGGCGCGGCCTTCAATACCGGACCCGGCGCCGATGGCGAAATCCACGATGAGGCGCGCATCGATTTTCTGCGCCAGCACCTCAAGGCCATGGCCACCGCAATGGCCGAAGGTGTGCCGGTCCGCGCCTTCCATCAGTGGAGCCTGCTCGACAACTTCGAATGGGCGGAAGGCTATTCGCAGCGATTCGGTATCGTGCATGTGGATTTCGAACGCGACCAGAAGCGCACGCTCAAGGCCTCGGGCCGCTGGTTTGCCGACGTCGCCGCCACCCATGCCGTCGCCTGACCGTCGCCGCGTCGAACACTGGCTACAAACAGCGCGAAACACGCGGGGCGCGCTGCGCTGTCGCGCCGCACCGCCGTACCCGCCCGGAGTAAACCCGACACCATGAACGCCATTCCTCTCGCGGCACTCCCGGAGCGGCTGCCGACGCGACGCTATCTGGGCTACGGGCTCGGCGACTTCGCCTTCAATTTCTACTGGCTGCCGCTGCAGGTTTTCCTGCTCAAGTACTACACCGACGTGCTCGGCCTCGACAGCGGCGCGGCCGGCATCATCGTGATGATCTGCCTGATCTGGGATGGCCTGGTCGACCCGCTGATCGGCATCGTCGCCAACAAGACGCGCACGCGCTTCGGACGCTATCGCCCGTACATGCTGTTCGGCGCGATTCCCCTCGCGGTGAGTTTCAGTTTCGTGTTCCTGCCGGTGCCGTTTCACGACATCGGGCTGATCCTGTATGCGCTGGTCACGCAGCTGCTGTTCCGCACGGTCTACGCCGCGGTGAACATCCCCTACGGCGCGATGATGGCGTCGATGACTCGCGACTCGATGGAGCGCAACTGGCTGGCCGGCGCGCGCATGCTGTTCGCGTTCAGCGGGTCGGCCGTGGTCGGCTATGCGACGCCGCGACTCGTGGCCTGGCTCGGCATCAGCCATCCGGACTCGGCCTACTTCTGGTCGGCGGCGATCCTGTCGTCGCTCGCAACACTGGTCATCTTCGCGAGCTACGCGTTGACCGAGGAACGTCTCGAACCGGTCGCCGAGCAGCAACGTCACCCGCCGCTGCGCGAACTGCTGCGCATGCTCGCCGGCAACACACCGTTCCTGCAGGCGGCCGGGGCCATCGCGCTGTTCGGTTTCGCGAGCACCGTCACGAGCGCGAGCCTGCCGTACTTCGTGCAGTACTACATGCGCGGCGAGGCGACCATGATCGGCGATCTCGCGAGCATGATTCCGTTCGTGCAGATGCTCGCGATCCTGCCGTGGACGCTGATCAGCCGCTACACCGGCAAGCGCGCGGCGTGGATCATCGGCCTGCTCATCGCAACGGCAGCGCTAGGCGTGCTGATGCTGGTCGACAAGCCCGATGCGACGCTCGTGTTCGTACTCGTCGGCATCACCGCATTCGGCTCGGCCGCAATTGCCGTCAACTTCTGGTCGATCGTGCCGGACACGGTCGAGTACGGCGAGTGGCGATCCGGCGTGCGCGTCGAGGGCTTCGTGTTCGGCCTCGTCACCCTGATCCAGAAGTCCGCGCTCGGCATTTCCTCCGCGTTCGTCGGCCTTTATCTCGTCTGGATCGGCTACGTGCCGAACCAGGAACAGGCGCCGTCGACCGTCGACGGACTCAAGCTCATGTTCACGCTGTTCCCGATGATCGGCATGCTGGCTTCGTGCGCCGTCATGCTGTTCTACCGGCTCGACGCGGGCACGCATGCGCGGCTCGTCGCGGAGATCGCCGCGCGCTCACCGGCGCGATCGGCTGCATGACGGTTCGCGCGAGAGCTCAGCCGGGAGCTTGCCTATACAATCAGCGCCTACGGAGCACTTCGGTGTGGAGGCCGGCCCGATGAGCAAGGCGATCATCGACGATGTGGCGGCCAGGGCGGGCGTGTCGATCAAGACCGTCTCGCGCGTCGTCAATCGCGAACCCAATGTGAGGCAGCCGACGCGCGAGCGCGTCGAGGCTGCCATCGCCGAACTCAACTACCGGCCGCGACTGTCGGCGCGCGGTCTCGCTGCGAACCGCTCGTTCATGCTCGGCCTGATCTACGGCAAGCCCGGCGCGCACTACGTGCTCGACATCCAGGAAGGCGTGCTCGAGATGTGCCGGCCGCACGGCTATGAACTGGTGATCCATCCGGGCGAATTCCGCGATGGCGATCTGGCCAATGAAATCTCCGATCTGATTCTCGACCGGCGCATCGATGGCGTGCTGCTGTCGCCACCGATCTCCGACCACATGGAAGCGATCGCGCTGCTCAGGGACGCGGGCATTCCGCTGGTCCGGATCGCACCGACCATCGACAAGGACGCGCATCCGTTCGTCGAGACCAACGATCTCGACGCATCATTCGAGCTGGCCGAAGTGCTGATCGGCCTCGGCCACCGCCGCATCGGCTTCATCACCGGCCATCCCGATCACCGTGCCGTCGGTCTGCGTTTCGAGGGCTACCGCAAGGCGCTGCGCGCAAACGGCATCGCCTTCCAGGGCGAGCTCGTCGTGGTTGGCGACAACCGCTTTCATGCCGGTGAGGAAGGCGCGCGCCAGTTGCTGCAACTCGCATCGCCGCCGACTGCCATCTTCGCTGCCAACGACGAAATGGCCGGCGGCGTCATCAAGACGGCGCTGATCCACGGACTGCGAATTCCCGAACAGCTGTCTGTGGTCGGCTTCGACGATGCACCGATCGCGCGCCAGGTCTGGCCGTCGATCAGCACGATCCAGCAGCCGATCCGCGAGATGGCCAAGACGGCGACGAGCATCCTGCTCGAGCAGTTGCGCGCCGGCGAGGCCGAGGAACATCCGAGCATGCATCCGGCGCGACTCGTGCTGCGCGAATCGATCGCGCCGCCACCGGCCGGCAAAGCCTGACGCCATGTCGACGCGGATCATCGCGAGCTTCGACATCGGCGGCACGAACATGCGTGCAGCCATTGTCGCCGTCGATGGGCTACGCGCCGAAGTGCTCGAACAGCAGCGCCGGCCGACACCGAATCACCTGCTCGCGCCGGCCGTCACGGCGCGCGAGCGGCTCGATGATGTGATCGATTTCATGGCGACGTTTGCCGATCAGGCGCGGCAACGCGTGGGCGCCGATGCGGTCGCTGCGGCCTTTCCCGGACCGATCGATGCACAGGGCCGCGTCGCTGCGCTGCCGACCCTGTGGGGCAGCGAAGGCGCGAGCCTGTGCCCGCTCGCGCTCGACCGCCTGCTGGCCGAGCGTCTGCCGGGCATGCCGGTGCGCATCTACAACGACGTCAGCGCCGCCGGTTTCCGCTTCGTCGCCGAGCATCCCGATTTCGCGCTGTTCACGCTCGGCAGCGGCGTCGGTCTCAAGGTCTTCATCAACGGCCAGCCACAGGTCGGCCCGCACGGCCGTGGCGGCGAACTGACCCACATGGTGTTCGATGCATCCGCCGATGCACCGCGGTGCGACTGCGGCGCTCGCGGCCATCTCGGTGCACTCGCGTCCGGCCGCGCCTGGCAGCGCCGCGTCGAACAGGTCGGCGGCGAACGCGCCGTCGCCGAACTCAATGCCTTCGCCGAGCCGCTCGCGCGAGCAGTCGCGATGATCCACTACACACTCGGCCTGGAAACGTTCCTGTTCGCCGGCGGCCTGGCCGAAGGCCTCGGCGAACCGCTGCGCGCGGCGATCGTCCGCGGCCTTCCCGCACAGGGCTGGCAGCAAGGTCAGGACTGGGACGCGATGATCCGGCTCGCTCCGGCCGATGATGCGCATGCGCTGATTGGTGGCGCGCTTGCGGTTGCCAGGGAAACAACACCGAACGCTGGCGCGTGATGCCTGAACTGCGCGCTCAATCGCTTGCGCGCTGACTGTCCCGCTCGAATGCCGTCTTCCTCACTCCGGATTGCTACGTTGATTCGCTTGCGACAGTTTTTGAGAAGCGAGGCAAGATCAGCATGAAACCATTGCCTGCGCGGGCTCAGTCCCTATTCGTTGGCTGCCGAGCCCGTCAACCTGGCCAAGCGACGCCTCGCGAACAAATGCGTTGAAACGGCAACGCAGGCTCCAAACAGCAAGACAGCGCCACCCAGGGTCTTTTCATGCAACAGCGCAAGGACGCCTGGAGCGAGACCTACGACCGATGCAGTGAATCCGTTTGCCCAGCCGCGACTTGATAACAGCGCGCAGAGCGGAGCGCCGTATAGGAAGGTTGGAATGATGCCGACGAAAATCGCGACAATTGTCATGGAAAAAACCAGCCCGGCCGTCTCCGGGATATGCGCGAACTGGGCAGACTCGGTAAAGAAGAGGTAGAGCCCGAACAGCAAAGCCCCCGCGGCGCAGCCGACGGGCAAGCCAGCCAACGATGACAGTAGTGAATACGACAAGTGCTGGCTGAATTTTGCCATAGGACCCGACGACGTTCTGGCCTGTCACACGGAGCAACAACCCGGCTATCTACGCGCCGGACACGGCGAGCACTTCCGCCAGGGCTTCCAGTGAACCGTGAACGACGTCGGCCCCGGCGGGCCGACGCAGGAACCCATCCCAATCAACCCTCGCGTTCGACGGTTGCGTGCGACGAATGTTTCGTCACGGTCAGTCGCAGCCACCAAAGCCGCACCACTGAAAGTCACAAAGTAAAACCTCACCAATGCACCCCGCGCATCAGCGCTGCCACGGCGATCTGCTCGTTGGTCGGCTGCTCCAGTTCCGAGCGGCCGGCCATGCCCTTGGCCGCGGCGGAATCCGGGAACAGGCGGAAGGCCGAGTTCATGATGATCTCGTAGGCGCGCGGCGCGAGTGAGTACAGGATCGACGCGAAGATGCCCAGGCGCGTGGCGATGCGCACGGGCCGCTCGACGATGGCTTCGACGACGAGATCGGCGGCTTCGTCGGGCGACAGCGTCGGCACGTGGTCGTACATCTTGGTCGGCGCGATCATCGGTGTCTTCACGAGCGGCATGTTGATCGTCGTGAAGTGGATGCCGAGGTCCGAGTATTCGGCTTGAGCGCAGCGTGAGAACGCGTCTAGTGCTGCTTTTGAGGCGACATAGGCCGAGAAGCGCGGCGCATTCGTCAGCACGCCGATGGACGAGATGTTGATGATGTGGCCGCGGCGTTTTTCCGACATGCCCGGCAGCACGCCCATGATGAGCCGCAGTGCGCCGAAATAGTTCAGCTGCATGGTGCGTTCGAAATCGTGGAAGCGATCGAAGCTCAGCGCGATCGAGCGGCGGATCGAACGGCCCGCGTTGTTGACCAGCACATCCACGCCGCCGTGATCGGCGACGACCTGCTTGACGAAGGCATCGCAGCTGCCGAGGTCGGAAAGATCCACGACGTAGGTGAAGCAGCTGCCGCCGGCGGCTTCGATTTCCTTCTTCGCGATGGCCAGTTCGTCTTCGCCACGCGCGCAGATCACGACCTTCGCACCGGCTGCAGCGAGTTTCAATGCCACCGCCTTGCCGATGCCCGACGAGCCGCCGGTCACGACGACGATGCGATTCTTGACCTTGCCGCTGAGCGAGTGGTCGACGAACAGATCCGGATCGAGATGACGTTCCCAGTAGTCCCAGATGCGCCAGGCGTAGTCCTCGAGCTTGGGCAGCTTGATCTTCGAGCCCTTGAGCGCGCGCTCGGTCTCGCGGCAGTCGAAGCGCGTCGGGTAGTTGATGAACTTCATGACTTCGCGCGGAATGCCGAAGTCGCGCAGGATCATGTTGGTCATGCGCTTGATCGGCGGCAGGCTGCTCAGCGCCGTGCGGATGCCGCCGGGTATGAACGCGAACATGCGCGCGTCGAGGCGCATCGTCATCTGCGGCGCATGGCCGGCGCGAGCGAAGATGTTCAGCACCTCGCCGATGCGCCGCGGCGCCGGGTCGGTCAGGTGGAAACAATGGCCGTCGAGCCCGGTCTTGTGCGCGATGTGGTCCATCGCCGCGGCGACCCAGTCCACCGGCACGAGATTCAGACGCCCGCCTTCGAGACCGACGGTCGGCATCCACGGCGGCAGTGCCTGGCGCAGTTTCTTGATCAGGCGGAAGAAGTAGTACGGCCCGTCGATCTTGTCCATCTCGCCGCTGCCGGAATTGCCGATGACGATGCCGGGGCGGTAGATGCGCCAGGGACGCGCGTATTCCTTACGCACGAGGCCTTCGGAATCGTGCTTGGTGCGGAAGTAGGGATTGTCGAGGTCTTCGGCCTCGTCGAACATGTCTTCGCGGAACACGCCCGGGTAGAGGCCCGCCGCGGCGATCGAACTGGTGTGGTGGAAGCAGCCGGCCTTGACCGCCTCGCCGAGTTCCATCGCGTGGCGCGTGCCGTCCATGTTCGCGACGCGCTGGCTTTCGGCGTCGGCGGACAGATCATACAAAGCCGCAAGGTGGAAAAAGTGCTGAACCTTGCCGGTCAGCGTCTTGAGCAGCGCCGGCGTGACGCCGAGGCGCGGCTTGGACAGATCGCCGGTGACCGCGACCAGGCGCTTGTCGTCGGCACCGAGGCTTTCCTTGAGCTGCTCGAACTTGTCGGCGGAACCTTTGCGCACGAGGCAGTAGATCGTGCCCTTGCGCTCGAGCAGCTTGGCGACGAGATGACGACCGATGAAGCCGGTGGCGCCGGTGACGAAATAGGTCATTCGTTTCCCCTTGCGAAATCGCGCCCGCATCATGGCGCGCCTGGACGGGCGTGTCGCCCCGCAGTGATGAGCGACTAGCAATGAGCAGTGAGAGAAGACGGCCGTCGTCTGCTCTCACTGCGCACTCCTCTCCCCTCGGTTCTCTCCTTCCGGGGCATAAGATAGTCCTGCTGCGGTGCGCTTTCCAAGCGGGTTTCAAACGACCGATTGATGAGCGTGTTCATGGCCTCGCCGGTCGCGTTGACCGTCCTGGGGTCGCGTGATACAAGCTCGCATTCACCGCACGCGCCGATGCGGATACCGAACTACCCCGAGAGCGAGCCATGTCCGACCTGACCAGCAAATTCGAGGAAGCGGCGAAGAAGGCGATGAGCCTGCCGGAACGCCCCGACAACGACACGCTGCTGAAACTCTACGCGCTGTACAAGCAAGGCTCCGCCGGCGACGTGTCCGGTCCGAAGCCGGGATTCTTCGATTTCGTTGGCACTGCCAAGTACGAAGCCTGGGCGAAGCTCAAGGGCACGAAGACCGAAGAAGCCATGCAGAAATATGTGGACCTCGTAAAGAAGCTGGGCGGCTGATGCCCGACCTTGCGTTGCGCGGACTGCGCGGAGATCGCTGATGGCCCGACGTACGCGCGAGCGGATTCTTGAAACCGCCCTGGTGATGTTCAACTCCCAGGGCGAGCCCAACGTCACCACGAACCACATCGCCGACGAGCTGGAAATCAGCCCCGGCAATCTGTACTACCACTTCCGCAACAAGGACGACATCGTCGAGCAGCTGTTCACCGCGTACGAAACGCGCATGGACGCCGCGCTGCAGGTGCCGCAGGAACGTCTGCCGAACCTCGAAGACATCTGGATGCAGCTGCATCGCGTTTTCGAGTGCATGTGGGAATTCCGCTTCCTGTATCGCGACCTCGTCGACATCCTCTCGCGCAACCGCAAGCTCAAGCTGCATTTCGGCCGCATGCTCAATCGCGCCGCAGCCAGTGCGTCCGAAGTGCTCAAGGGACTGGCGCAAGCCGAGATCCTGCGCGCGACCGCGGATGAGATTCGCGCCAGCGCCGAAAACGTGCTGCTGCTGACGACGTTCTGGCTCAACTTCAACGCCGTGCGCAATTCGCGCGTCGATCCGAACCAGGAAGATCTGAACCAGGGCATCTATCAGGTCATGCTGTTGATCGCCCCGTTCCTGCGCGATGCGGAACGCCTGCATCTGAACACGCTCGCACAGGCTTATCGGCGCTGAGGATTCGCGGCGGTCCGCGCTTCGTGCATCAAGCCGATCGGCGATGCCACTTCGGAACGGCGCGAGGGGTCGCCCAGCTTGCGTCGGCGCGAAGCGCGGCAGCGAGCTTCGTCAGGCAGCGCTTGCCGCGTCGCACCTCAAGCCCTCAGTCGCGCCGGCTCAACGCCGGCATCGCCAGCACGCGGCTGTGCTCGCGAATGTCTTCGGGCCAACCCGCGGTGAACTGGGCGAAGCGCGCGGCATCGCCCGCGAACAGCGCACGCAGCGCTTCTTCGAAACCCGGCGAGTCGCCGGCCATCGCGGTCATGAACCGGTGCGCCGATTCCTGTGCGCGACGGATCGCACCACCGCTGTCGTTATGGCGCGCCTGGTCGATGAGCCGGCGCAGCGTGACCGACGCACCGCCGCGCTGTTCGGCCAGCCATTCCCAGTGGCGCGGCAGCAGGGTCACTTCGCGCGCGACCACGCCGAGACGCGGGCGGCCTCGCACCGGCGTCGCGCTTTCTTCCATGATCGGTCGCAATCGTTCGATCGCGTCCTCGGGGCCGCCGCGCCAGTCGATGTCGATGGGCTTGCTGGTCTCGGCGTCGAACACCTGGATTTCCGTCACCGCGTCGCCGAGCTGTTCGTGGGCCGAGCGCGCGGCCTCGGCAAGCGGACCGGCGGCGATGCGGCGCTGGCGATGGAAAACGATGCAGTAGATGGGACTCAATGGGTGCATGGCGGGTCTCCTGAAGTGCGCTGAATTTACCCGGGTAATAATTGCTCGTCAATATCATCCGGGTAAATATTTGGCTGCACGCCACTGATGCCCTCGCCTTCCAATACATCGGCGGCCACAACCGGTAGGCTGTGCGGCTAGCGCCAGATCCCAGCGCTTGTGCCTTGGGGCTTTGCAAAGGCTCATCCGGCTGCTATTCTCGCGCGTCTTTTTGCAAGCTGTTTCGAGGAGCTATCCCATGAAAGTACTGAACTCGCTCAAGTCCGCGAAGCAGCGTCACCGCGACTGCAAAGTCGTGCGCCGCCGCGGCAAGGTATTCGTGATCTGCAAGAGCAACCCGCGCTTCAAGGCGCGCCAGCGCTGAGATCACGGCAGATGCCGTAATGCAAAAGGGCCGCTTGCGGCCCTTTTTGCTTTTGAGGGATTTGAGGCCGCTTGCGGCCCTTTTTGCTTTTGAGGGATTTGAGGCCGCTTGCGGCCCTTTTGCTTTTGAAGGATTTGAGGCCGCTTGCGGCCCTTTTTGCTCTCTGTAGTTCTGACGGCCGCTTGCGGGCGTTTTCGTTTGTGCCTTTTTTTAATTATTCTTTTGTAGACCCCACTGCCGGGCCACCGACACGGCCTCTAGCTCCCACCAGCTTCAAGCCTGCCGGAACAGCCCAACTTCCAGCGGATCGGCATAGCCCGGAAATACATCCGGCAACGCCGTTTCCCCGCGGCGCTTGCGCAGCAGCTCGCCGAGCACGGCGCGGTAGTCCGTCGTGATCGCGAGATCGCCTTCGACCAGATCCGCGGAAGCCAGGCCCGGCCAGTCCGCATGGACCTTGCCGCCGACGACACCGCCGCCGAGCACGAACATGCAGTTCGCCGTGCCGTGATCGGTGCCGCCGGACGCGTTGGGTACGACGCGGCGGCCGAACTCGCTCATGCTGACGAGACTGACGCCGGCCATCGCGGCGCCGAGATCCGCGCGGAACGCTGCGAGGCCGCGGCCGAATTCCTCGAGCAGCGGCGCGAGGCGGTTCAACTCGTCGTCGTGATGGTCCCAGCCGCCGATGTCGACGGTGGCGACTTCGAGCCCCACACCCGCCTTGATCAGTTGCGCGACCTGCTGCAGCTGGCGCCCGAACGGCGTCGCCGGATACACCGCCCCGTTCGTGGACTCGTACTGGCCCGGATCGGCCGACTCGAGCGCCGCCATCGCGCTGAATGCCGAACGTGCAACCGCGTCGAGACCGCCCGCATCTGGGTGGAGCAGGTTCAGCGTGGCGGAAAGTTCGTCGGCCCGCGGCGAAGTGGACTGCACCGCGAAATCGTCGAAGGTGCTGATGCCAAGTACGGGCGCGGTGCCGCTCAACGACCGCGGCACGGCCGTACCCATGCCTACGCCCTGAAACTCCGACGCGGCGCCGCGCGACACGAGGTGCCGGTTGAGCCAGCCGCTGGGCACGCCGGAGCCGTCGAACACGGCGCGTTCCATGAGGTCCTGGCAGGAGAAATGCGAGCGATTCCGCGTAGGCCCGCCCACCGCATGCACCAGCGCGAGTTCGCCGGCCTGGTACAGCGGCAGCAGCGAATCGAGCGACGGGTGCAGCCCGAAGCGCGTTTCGCCGGGCAGCGCGATGACGTCGTCCGGCGCAATGGCGACCGTGCCGCGACGGTCGTAGTAGTCGCCGTCGCCATGAGGCACGACGACGTTGAGCCCGTCCATGCCACCGCGCTGGAAAATCACGACGAGTACGTCGCGCGGCTGCGGCACGGACTGCGCAAACACGAGGCGCGAGGACAGCAGCGGCAGGCTGCCGGCGACGCCGGCGATCTTGAGAAAATTGCGGCGGGAATCATTGATGCGCATGGGCCTGCCCTCAGCGGTATTGGTGGTAGGGCGACGCGAGCAGAAGCGCGCCGATTTCGCGCGTCGTGCTGTCGAGCCGGGCCGGCGGCAGTACCGTGTCAGGGTCGCCACCCGCGGCGGCGTAGTCGACGAGCAGCGCGCGCGCGGAATCGGCGAGCGGGCGGCGCAGCACGCGCGCGGCGAGGCGATCGACGAGCGCGGCCGGCGTGTTCGCGTCACCGCGCAGATGGGCCGCATCGACATAGAGCGCCGCCCCGGCGCGGCGCTGCAACAGGGCCAGCGCGAAGTTCCAGCGCAGCAGCAGCGCCGCGGTGTTGAGCCAGTAACCCTGCGCGTCGGGATAGCCGTTAGGAGCCGGCCAGTTCAGCGGCGCCTGCCCTTGCGCGTTCAGCGCGGCCGTCACGATGTGCACGCCGCCCGGCCCGCTGATCGTCGCGGCGGTCGTGCGCAGACACGCGGTGATGTATTCCGCCGGACGCTTGAGCTTGCGGTCGGCTGCCGCGCGAAAGCCAGCCGATTTCAGCACGGCCTCGAGTGTGGCGCGGATATCGCCCTGGCTCTGGCGGAAGACCGCCGCGATCGCGTCGATCTGTGCGGCGGCAGGTGCGTCCTCGACGAACCGGCGCAGCAGCTTCTGCGCGATGAAGCGCGCCGTGGCCGGATGCCCAGCGAGAAGGTCGAGCACCGCCAACCCGTCTTCCTCGCCGCGATTGGCCTGCAGCGGCACGCCGAGCACGGTCTTGGCGCCGTAGTCGTGGCGGTTCGCGAAAAAATGGTATTCGTGATTTCGTATACCCCAGCCGGTGAAGCAGCGCGCGACTTCCTTGACGTCGGCTTCGGTGTAGCCGCCGTCGATACCGAGCGTGTGCAGCTCCATGAGCTCGCGCGCGTAGTTCTCGTTCGGTCCATCGACCACGTTACTGGCGTTGTCGAGGTAGGCCAGCATGGCCGGGCTGCGTGCGCTGGCCCTGAGCAGTTCGCCGAAATGGCCCAGGGCGTGGCGGCGGATCACGTCGCGGTCGTCGCTGGTCTTGTAGTAGCGGCCGCGGCCTTCGCCGAGCGTGACGTTGAAGTGGTTCGACCAGAACTCGACCATGACCTCGAATATCTGGCGCCGGCTGTAGCGCTGGCGCAGCACGGTCGCGTCGCGCAGTTCCTGCTGCGGCACACGCCTGGCGGCCTGCTCACCGGTCGCGTAGGTGCGCATGATCTCGGCATTGCTCATCGTCAGGCTTGCGAACGACGCCAGCCGCGGATCGAGTGCGCTGTCGTCGATGCCGGCGGGATCGAGCTGTTCGTCGATGAATGCGTTGCGGCCAATCTGACGTACGCGCGCGAGCGACTCGTCGTCGACGCCGAAACTGGTGCGGCTCAGCAGATGGATGGCCGCGTCGGGAGACGGCAGGGCCTTACTGTGGGCAGGGGTGGCCGTGAACAACGCGGCCAGCAGCGAACGGCGGGCGAGCTGTGCCTGCATGGCGACTCTCCGGATTGAGTAAGAGGCGGGACATCCGACGCCGCTGCGGCGAACGCTGTCCCGAGT
>Ga0068852_100001369_pt1 | contig 16374 bp, 14 predicted proteins | sample KBSCornC22_FD_66594 | JGI IMG/M metagenome (GOLD analysis project Ga0068852, IMG submission 66594) | Corn rhizosphere microbial communities from Kellogg Biological Station, Michigan, USA - KBS Corn C2-2 | ecosystem: Host-associated > Plants > Roots > Rhizosphere > Soil ... | reverse complement strand
GGCACCGGCACCGTCGGCAACGTCGCGGTCACCGGCGGCACGCTCGCGCCGGGCAATCCGGGTGCGATCGGCACGCTGTCGATCAATGGACCTCTCAGCTTCACCGCCGCCTCGACCTATCTCGTGCAGATCTCCGCGACCGCTGCCAGCCTCGCCAACGTTACCGGCGCCGCCAACCTCGGCGGTGCGACGGTGAACGCGAACTTCATCTCAGGTACGGTCCAGAAACAGTACAAGATCCTGCATGCGACCGGCGGCCTCGGCGGCACCACCTTCAATCCCGCCGTCGTCTCCAACATGCCGACGATCAACGCGACGCTGAGCTACGACGCCGCCAACAATGTCTTCCTCAATATCGGCGTCAACTTCACGCCCAGCGGTGGCGGCCTCAACATCAACCAGCAGAACGTCGCCAACACGCTGACCAATTTCTTCAACAGCACCGGCGGCATTCCCGCGGCCTTCGCGGGGCTGACACCTGCGGGGCTGACGATCGCCTCGGGCGAGCTCGGCACCGGCATCATCCAGTCCGCGATCAACGCCGACGGCCAGTTCCTCAACCTGATGCTGGACCCGACCGTCGCCGGCCGATCGAGCGGCTTCGCCAAGGCGGGCAGCGTCGCGCAATACACCGACGGTGACGACGTCGACGCTTATGCGTCGATGCGTCCGGCCACCGCGCGCGAGCGCGAGGCCTTTGCGATGGCGACCAAGGCGCCGCTCTGGTCGCAGCCGATCAATCGCTGGAGCGTCTGGACGGCCGGCTATGGCGGTTCGGCGCAGGTTGGCGGCAATGCCGTGGTTGGCTCGCAGGATCTGACCGCGCGGGTCTGGGGCGGCGCAGCCGGCGCCGACTACAGGATCTCGATGGATACGCTGGTCGGCTTCTCGCTCGGCGGCGGCGGGCTGAACTACTCGCTGGCGAATGCGATGGGCACAGGCACCGCAGACGTGTTCCAGGCCGGCGTCTATGGCCGCCACAATTTCGGGCCGGCCTATGTCGCAGCCGCGCTCGCCTATGGCTGGCACGACGTCACCACCAACCGCACCGTGGCGCCCGGCGGCTTCGACCAGCTGCAGGGCCGTTTCAAGGCCGACACCTTCTCGGCCCGCTTCGAGGGTGGCTACCGCTTCACGACGCCGCTGATCGGCATCACGCCCTACGCAGCCGCACAGGTGACGAACTTCAACCTGCCGAATTATTCCGAAGTCAGCCTCAATGGCGGCGGCCTGTTCGCGCTGAACTATGCCGCGCAGTCGCTGACCGACACCCGCTCCGAGCTCGGCCTGCGCACCGACAAGTCCTACGCGATGCAGAACGGCGTGCTGACCTTGCGCGGCCGCGCCGCCTGGGCGCACGACTACAATCCGAGCCGCGCCGTCACCGCACTGTTCCAGACCCTGCCCGGCACGAGCTTCGTCGTGAACGGCGCCAGGGTCGACGCGGATTCTGCGCTTCTCAGCGCCAGCGCCGAGATGAAATGGCTGAACGGCTTCTCGATCGCCGGCACCTTCGACGGCGAGTTCTCCGGCAACGTCACCAGCTATTCCGGCAAGGGCGTGTTCAAGTACAGCTGGTGAGCCGCTTGCGCCGCCGCCCTATTTTCCCGCCTGCCACTGGCCGGAAACACCCAGGATCACCCTGACGCGGCCGGTACTGGCCTCGTTCAGGGCGGTTGCTTGCGGTACCTGGACGTCGAGCTGATCGACGAACAGGAACGGCATCCCGGCCTCGAGATCATAGAGCACCTTCTGCAGTGCGGGCTGCTCCAGCTCGCAGCTGACGACGAGGCCGACGAAGCCGTCCTTCACTTGCGCCCCTGTCACGTCGACCTGCGAGGACTGCACCGAGCCGCCGACATTGCCGACCGCTGTCGCCACTCGCTGCAACAAATTGGCGCCCGCGACCGTCACCGTCGGTCCCTCCAGGAAGGGCGTGCCGGGATGTTCCGCCGAGAGGGCCGCGGCAGTCTTGGCCGCGCCCTTGCGGCCGCGCAACTGGTCGAGCAGGTCGGATGTCTGTGCCAGCGCCTGGCGATGGGCGATGACATCGGCGATCGACAGACCCGCCATCAGCAGCAATCCCGATGTCACCGCGACATACAGCGTCACCGCGATCAGTGGCGAGCCGGTCAGCAACCGCACCAGCGCGTTTCCGCCTGCCACCGCCCCGCTGCTCACAACAGTGTTCTTGGTGGTATTCTTGGCGCTGTTCATGGCGCATTCCTCACTTCGACCTGCGCCTCGATGTGGAAGCGCTCGCCGGGATCGGAAGAGCTGCGCGTCGTCGGCGCATAGAAGGTCGCGCGGGTGAAATGCTGGGACTGCTCGATCAGCGGGATCAGCGAAGGCGCATCACGGGTGATACCTGCGATCTGGAGCTTGTTGCCGACCAGATGCATTTCGGTGACGTAGGTATGGTCAGGCAACAATCGGCTGAGCGATTCCAGCACGATCACGCTCGCCGGCGTCTCGTATTTACGACGCTCCAGCAGCGCCAGCGGCGAGCGCTCGCCGCCGTCAGTGCCACGGATGGCGGCACGGCGCTGGGTGATCTGCTGCTCGAGCTCCCTCTCCTGCGCGCCCAGACTGTCCGCCAGATAGCCCGCGACGATCGAGCCGAGAACAGCCGTGACCGCGGCGATGGCCAGCACCATTTGCAGCGTCCGGCTCAACCGCACGGGATCGATCGCGCCGCGCGATTTTTGCTCGAACACCCTGATGCGTCCGCCCTCAGCCGCGTCCGTCAAAACCGCGATCGCAGACGGATGAAAGCCGGACAACGCCGCGACATAGTCCATCGCGAGCCGGCGCGGTGCCGCCGCGATCATCGTGGTGATGCTCTCGCTACCCTGCGCCACCGGCGCGCTGCAACCGAACACGGCCTCGGCCGCGCTCCACGGCGTCAGCCGGTCGATCTGCGCCCGCACGATGCCCTCGAGGAAATCGGCCGCACGCGCCGGCAGCTCCAGCGGACGGAACAGGAAGCGCGTCGGCCGCAGCACGATCTCGACGCGGCAGCCGCGGACAATCGGCGCCAGATTGGCACCGGTGAATTTGCCGTCCTCGAACGCGATCTCCTTCGGGATGGTCTCAGGTTTCGAAGCCTCCAGCGCGAACGCGCCTCGCTCGCCCTCGACCAGCCGCACCAGGCGCGGCCGCACCATCCGCTCCAGCCCGGCGACGGCAGCGCCCGCCACCGTCCCGGTCCAGGCATCGAAAATGGCGCGAAGGCTACCGAGCGAACTCATTTCACAAAGGCTTTCCGGCCGAGCCGTCGAAGGCGTTGTGCCACGACAAGACACGATAGGGCTCATCGCCGCTTTCGAGAAGCAGGATGACGATCTCTGCCGAACTCTGCCGGTGCGACGGCGCCTCGGCGCTGACCGTCACGCGGTAAGTCTTCGCACCCTCGATCGTCGCGGCGGCGCTGCCGGCCAGTCCGACCAGGGATTGCGGATCGACCCGGGGATCGGCGCGGTCGCGCAGCAGCTGTTGCAGCGTCTCCGGCGTCATGCCGGGCAGCGCCGCCACCACTTGCGGCGCGGCATCCAGCACATTCACGGTGCGCATGTTGCTGAACACGGTGATGAAGGGCAGCATGCGATCGATCACGTTAGGCGGAATGCCGCGCACCAGCCACAGCTCGTCACTGTGTTGAAACGGCGCATGGCGTGGCAGATAGGGCGCACCGAGCGTGCGGTAATAGGAGTCCTCGGGATTATCCAGGCCGGGCTCCGTCGACGCCCGCCACGCCAGGATCCGGTCGGCATAGTCAGGCGCATCCGAGGCCGGTACGCCGAGCCCGATCATCAGGCCCGCGAGGATCGCTTTCGGCGCGGCGTTCAGATCGATACGCGCAGCCTCCGAGCGGAACGTCACGGCTATCCGGCCAGCCCCGATGCGGGCGTTGAAAGTGCCACTGGTCGGACGCGTCGCCTCGCTCTGCGCGGTCAACCGATAGGCCGCAAGCTCGAGGCCGGCGTTCGTCAGTGCATCGGCCTGCAACCGGTCGGTGTTCACGGCGACCGTGACCGCGGTGTTGGTGACGTAGGTCAGGTAGATCAGCGCGAGCGTGGCGAGCGCAGCCAGCATCCAGAGCACCACGATGACGATGAAACCGCGGTCGTCGCCGACAGCGGCAAAGCTGCGGCCATGGCCGAGAGCTCCCCGGTCGTGGGCCCCGCCGCTCACAGCTGCGGCTCCTCTTTCTGCGCCTGCTGCGGCCTTGGGCCTGTCACGCAGGTCGTCGGATTTTTGGCGCGGGCACATTCGGCGGGCGCCGTGATGTGCAGCACCGTTGCCGCCGACACCGCCAGCACCTGGCCGGAGGCGCTGTCACGCACGGTGATGCGGATGCGCTCCGGCAATTGCCCCTGGCCGCGCCAGGTCGGCCGCCACGTCCTGTCCGGTCCCGCATAAGCGAAGCTCACCCGGTACGGCGCACGGATCAGGACCACCTGGTCGACGAAACGGATCTGCCCGTCCGTCGGCATCGGCTGAAACGGCGCGCGCTCGCGCACCAGCGCCAGCCCCTGTGCGTCGGCCTTCTCGATCAGGCGGGTGAATTCGAGGCCCGGACGCGCACTCGGGCCCAGTGCCGTGCGCAGGAACGTCACCGACAATTCGGCGCCGTCGAACAATGGCGCCTTGGTATCGCCGTTCACGGTCATCTGCTCGGCGACGGAGAGATCGGCAACGATCCGGTCGAGCCCCGTGGCGAGGCGCTCGGCGCGTTGCACCCGCGCGATACCGCGATTCCAGTTCGGCAGCCACTGCGCCGTCACGGTCGCGAGCGCGGCCAGGATCACCGTCATCAGCAGCGTCGCCAACAGCACCTCGAGCAGCGTGAAACCCGCCTCGGAGGCGAATGCGCGGTGCTGGCGCTTGATTGTAGGGGTCATTGCGCCGGCCTTGGCACCAGCTTCACCGTCGTCACCTGGATGGTGCTGCCGTCGTCACGCTGGAGGCGCAGATTGACCGCAAGCGGCACGAAGCGATCGGTGGCGGGATTGCCGCCGGCGACCCTCATCGGCGCGATATCGGCACGCCAGCGGCTGCCGGCGAGCTGCCCGCTCTGCCGGCCGGGCTTGAGAACTCCGCGCGCGGGCAAGTCTGCCAGCAATGTCTCCGCCGTGCTTGCCAGCGCCAGATGCTGGTCGATCGAGCGCGTGCCTTTCGTCGTCACTGAGATGACCGAGCCGATGGTTCCGAGCACGATGGCGATGATCGCAAGCGCAACCAGCGCCTCGATCAGGGTGAAGCCGGCGGTGCCGTCAGAGCAGCTTCTGCGGGACAATCTCGACGCCTCCGGTCAGCCAGTTGACGCGCACCTCGTAACCCATGCCAGGCCGCGCCAGCGCGATCGTCCCGCCACACGACATGCCCGACGGAAAGAAATCGATCGACCGGCCCGCCGCGCGATCGGCGCAGCGTGCGGCCAGCGTCGCCTGCACGACGACATCGCGTGGCAGGCGGATGATCTGTCCGGTGACACCGGAGCGGATCGCACGTGCCTCGGCATCGACCACCGTTGCGACCCTGACCTGGCGGCGCAGCGCGCTGTTGCGATCAGCCTTGAGTAGCGCAGCAGTCTCGACAGCATTGCTTTCGAGCTTGGCGCGCGTCGTCGAGCGCGGGATCGCCGGCAGGATGATCGCCGCCAGCAACCCGATGATCGCCAGCACGCACAGGATCTCGATCAGCGCAAAACCTTGCGCATCGAGACTCCGCGCATCACGGGGCTCAGCGCGCGCCGCTGACAATGTCGGCTGCCGTTCCACTGCCGCCTTCCTGACCGTCCGATCCGAGAGAGATGATGTCGTAGGGACCGGTCGCGCCCGGTGAACGATAGACATAGGTGTGGCCCCAGGGATCGTTGGGCACCACGCCACCGCGCAGATAAGGCCCGTTCCAACCCGCCTGGTTGTTGCTGCGCGTCAGCCCGGCAAGGCCTTCGTTCGCGGTCGGATAGCGGCCGAGATCGAGGTAGTAGAGATCGAGCGCGCTTGAAAAGCTCTCGATCTGGATTTTCGCCGCCTTGGCCTTGGACTCGCTGAGATAGTTCAGCACCCGCGGGCCAACCAGCGCCATGATCATCCCGATGATGGTGATGACGACGAGCATCTCGACCAGGGTGAAGCCGGCCTCCCCGCGGGCGGCGCGCCGCGGCCGGCGCCTCGACGATGGATATCTGGTCACTTCAAACCCCTCCCATTATCCTGTCGTCTAACCGACAATCTGGCTCACCGACATCAGCGCGGTCATCACCGATGTGATCAGACCGCCGACGACGAGCGAGATCGCGATGATCGCTGCGGGTCCGGCAATGCCGACCGCGCGGTCGAGCGTGCGTTGCAGTTTCGACTCGTAGAACTCGGCGACCCGGCCGGACAGCATCGGCAACTGCCCGGTCTCGTCGCCCAATCTCAGCATGCGCACCGCCATGGGCGGCAACGCCTCCGTCTCGGAGAGCGCCTCGGAAAGTTTTGAGCCATGGCGGACGCGATCGGCGGCATCGCTCCAGACCGTGGACGCCCCTGTCGTCGCCATCATGTCGACGAGAATGCGCAGCGTCGTGGTGAGGTTGACGCCGCTACCGAGCAGCAGGCCGAGATTGCGGCAGAACAGCGCCGTACGATAGGCCCCCATCACGTTGCGGATCGCCGGCAAGCGAACAATCGCATTGGTCAATCCACGGCGGACGCGCTCCTGCCTCAGCACGAGCCACAGCGTTGCAATGATGACGGCAAGGCCGGCCAGCACCGCATCGGAATTGCCGCGCAGGAAGGTCGAGATGTTCAGGAACACGCCGACGATTGGATCGACCTTGGCGCCGAAATCCTGCAGGACGCTGGCAAACTGCGGCAACACGAATGTCAGGAAGAACAGCAGCACGCAGCCGGCGGCACCGAGCACGAACACGGGATAGCGGATCGCATCGGTCAGCCGCCGCCTCAGCGCCTCTGCGCGCGCACGTTCGCCCGCCAGCACCTCCAGCACCTGATCCAGCGACCCCGACGCCTCGCCGACCCGCACCAGCGCGATGTACATTGGCGGAAACAGTCCCTCATGCCGTGCCAGCGCCTCGGCAAAGCTCTCGCCGGAAACGACACGCGCGCGAATGTCGGCCACGACCGGCCGCAAACGTCCGAAATCGGGATCGGCCGCGAGCAGCTCCAGCGCATCGTTGATGCGGGCACCGGCGCGCAGCAGCAGCGCGAGGTCGCGGGTGAGAATGGTGACGTCTTCCGGCTTCGGCCTGTTGAAGAGGCTGAGCACGCTCCGCGCCGCACCGCCCTCCTCCGGCGTGACGTTGTCGACCAACACCAGGCCCAGCCGCTCGATCCGCGACGCCACGTCGCCAGGCGCCGGCGCGGCGATGGCGCCGGAAACCAGTTCGCCGTTGGCATTGATCGCGCGGTAGCGATAGTTCGGCATGGTTCCTAAAGCCGGATGAGTTTGGGTCGAATGGATGGACCGCGCGCTCGGTGGTGCACCTCTCCCGCTTGCGGGAGAGGTCGGCATAGGCGGCCTCCGGCCGCCGTTCTTAAAAGACGCCGATGCTCCGCATCGGCTATGGCGCCGGGTGAGGGTTTTCTCCTCTTGGGGGCTCTCGATTGCGGAGACACCCTCTCCCCAACCCTCCCCCGCAAGCGGGGGAGGGAGCGCACCTCCCTCGTTGCAGCGTTTGAACCTGATCTCATCATGCTCACCGCAAAGTCGTGACGCGGAAGACCTCGGGCACCGTGGTCAAACCGGCCCGGCATTTGGCGACCGCATCCTCCAGCATCGTCGTCATGCCGCCCTGCATCGCGGCAGCGTCAATGGAGTGAGAGTCGGTTTGCGGCCCGATCAGCGCGCGCACCTCGTCGGACATTTCGAGGAGCTCGAACACGCCGTTGCGGCCACGATAGCCGGTGCCGCCGCATCGCTCGCAGCCGCCGGCTTCATGCACGACCTCGCCGCATTTGAAACCGATCACGGCAAAGCGCGGGTCCCTGGCCAGATCCTCCTCGGTCAACGCGTGCGGCACCTTGCAGCGATCGCACAGCATGCGCACCAGGCGCTGCGCCACCACCGCGCGCAGCGTCGACTTGAGCAGGAAACCCTCGATCCCGAGATCGATCAGACGCGGCACGGCTGCCGCGGCCGTCTCGGTGTGCAGCGTCGTCAGGACGAGATGGCCGGTGAGCGCGGCATGAATCGCGATATGCGCCGTCTCGGCGTCGCGGACCTCGCCGACCATGATCACGTCGGGATCCTGACGCACGAAGGAGCGCATGGCCGAAGCGAAGGTCAGGCCGATCGACGGCTTGACCTGGGACTGGTTGATGCCGGGAATCTCGTACTCGACGGGATCCTCGATGGTGAGGATCTTCCGCGTCGGCTCGTTGAGGATCGACAGCATGGTCGCAAGCGTCGTGGTCTTGCCGCTGCCGGTCGGCCCGGTGATCACGATCATGCCATGCGGCATCGCAAGCAAGCGTGTCATCACGCTCTCGTCGCGGGCCCGCAGACCGAGCTTGCTCATCTCCAACAGGCCGCGATCGCGCGGCAACAGTCGGATCACGGCGCTCTCGCCATGCTGGGTCGGCATGGTCGCGACGCGAACATCGAGCTCATTACGGCCGACGCGGACGCGCGCCGCGCCGTCCTGCGGCAGGCGGCGCTCGGCGATGTTGAGACTCGCCAGAATCTTGATGCGCGAGATCAGCGCTTGCGGCGGAATGCCTTGCGGCGATGGCAGCGCGCGCAACAGACCGTCGACGCGCATGCGCACCGTGAGACCGGCGCGGAACGGCTCGACGTGAATATCACTGGCGCGCAGGTCCAACGCCCGCTCCAACAGGTCGTTGAGCGCCCGCACCACCGGCGCGCCGCTGGCGAGATCACGCAGGCTCTCGATGTCGTCGTCGGATCGCTCCGCAGCGCTCCTGTCGCCCTGGTCGACAGTTGCGTCATCGGCATCAGCCCGTTGATCGAGGACCGTCGTAATGTCCTCATATGACGCGACTACGACATCGACCGTCGTACCGAATACGAGCTCGGCGGCGCGCATGGCAGCCGTATCGGACGGATCGGCCACCGCCAGGCGAACACCGCCATTCGGCGCGCTGAAGGGGAAGACGGTGGATTCACGCAGGAATCGACGCGAGAAACCGTCGAGGCGAGGCGTGGTCGCGAGCAACTGAGGAAGACTGAGCCGTGGCAAACCAAAATAGCCCGACACTTCGTCGGCAAAATCGGCTGCAGAGAGGTCGGTGGCTTCCCAAAACTCCCGCAAAGGACGTGTGAGAGTGGCCGTGCCTGACTTCTCCAGACGCGCATGCGCCCGCGGCGGCAGCGCGTATTTCTCAAGAAGGTGCTGCCGGAAGCCATCGACAGAGCGGTCTCGCATCGCATTCACAGCGCTGACCTTGTTACTTGAATGCAACAGCTTCCACGGGCCACAGGGGTCCTTTACTCTTGACTTATTACTTAGCAAAAACATAATCGTGGCGCAAATTATTGCGCGTCCGAACCAAGGGGGATCGGATGCTGTTTCCAGTCACATCTAGCGTTGGCAGGCGTATCTTGTTTGAAGTGGTCCAGCCGCTTTCGCGCCGCCGCTCAGCGTTGACTGGAACGATCCTGCTGTTGTCGTCCGCTTTCCTGCTCACGGCTTGCATCGTCACCGCCGATCAATCGGTCGAAGCCGACCCGAAGGATCCGCGTGCCCAGGATCTCCTCGACAAGGTCCGCGGCATCGACCTCCAACCGCGTCAACCTGCCGATATGGGGGCCAGCGGCATCGGCCAGCCGAAATCGTCGAAGCCTGCAATTTATCTGAGCGATGGTGCAACGCCGCAAGGCGGCGCGCTGGCCGAGCGCGACGATGGCGGTGGCAGCGGATACGACCTCAATTTCGAGAACGCGCCCGTGGCGACGGTGGCCAAGGTCATTCTCGGTGACGTGCTCAATGTCGGCTACACGATCGATCCCCGCGTGCAGGGAACGGTCACACTTGCCTCGGTACGCCCGGTTCCCAAGGCAGACGCAGTTTACGTGCTGGAGAATGCGCTTCGCATGTCCGGCGTAGCGCTGGTGCGCGATCGCACCGGCTATCGTTTGCTGCCGGCACCGGAGGCAGGCCCTGGCGGCATCGACCGTTCGGCGAGCACCGAGGCGGGCCAGGGCATTACCGTCGTACCGCTGCGCTACACGTCAGCGCAAAACATCTTCAAGCTGCTCGATGCCTTCGGCGTGAAGGCCTCGACCATGCGCTCCGACAACTCGCGCAACACCTTGATCGTCAGCGGCAGCGGAAGCGATCGGGCGAGCGCGGTCGACACTATTCTGTCATTCGACGCCGACTGGATGCGCGGACAATCCGTCGGCATCTTCCCGGTGCGCAATTCCTCGCCCGAGCCCGTGATCTCCGAGATCGAGAAGATCATGGATTCCGGCGAAGGCGGGATGGGCCAGAACGTGGTCAAGCTCCAGCCGATCGCGCGGCTCAACTCGATCCTCGTGGTGAGCCAGAAGCCGGAATATCTCAAGCGCGCACAGACCTGGATTGCGCGGCTCGACCGCTCCGACACCGATGGCGTGAACTTGAAGTCCTACCCACTGCGCTACGGCAATTCCAAGCTGGTCGTGGCGATGCTGAGCGACATGCTGCTCAACCAGAGTTCGACGAGCGGCACGACGCTCGACAGCGCGTCGAGCCAGGTCGCCCCCGGTGCGGGCCTCACGACGTCGTCTTCAGGGTCTCCAGGTAATCCGGTCGCGGCGCTGAGCGCACTGCCGACTGCGGCAGCAGGGGCTGCGACGCCGGTAACCGGGCCTGCGGGATCGGCGCTTGGCGCCCGTCCCGCTCCGGCCGCGTCGACAACGCCTGCCCAGGACACCAGTCTCGGTGGACTATCCGGAGGCAGCTCGAAGTCCGGCAACGCGCCTATCCTGCAGAATGTGCGCATCACCGCCGACGTCACCAACAATGCCGTCCTTGTCTATGCCAACCAGGACGCACAGCGCATCGTCGAGCAGACGATCCGCCAGATCGACCGGCCGCAGCGCCAGATCGCCATTGAGGCGACCATCGCGGAGGTCACGCTGAACGACCAGCTGAACTACGGCGTGCAGTACTTCCTGGCGAGCCAGAAGGGCTCGGTCTCCAACACCATCGCAGGTGTCAGCAATTCCGCGACCGTTGGCAGCGGTGCGGTCGAAGCCGCGTCCAACGCCGTCAATGCTGCGGGCGGCGCGCTGCTCGGACGCGTCTTGCCCGGCTTCAACTTCCTTGTCGGCTCCGAGAACTCGCCGCGCGTCATTCTCGACGCTTTGCACGGCATCACCAACGTCAAGGTATTGTCGAACCCGTCGCTGGTGGTGCTGGACAATCAGGCGGCGACCTTGCAGGTCGGCGACCAGGTGCCGTTCTCGACCGGCACCGCAACGGTACTGACCGCCAACAACACCGTCGTCAACACCATCGACTACAAGAACACCGGCATCATCCTGCGCGTGCTGCCGCGCGCCAACGCCAATGGCAATGTCGTGCTCGACATCGAGCAGGAGATATCGAGCGTAGCGGCCGGCAGCACTGGCTCGCTGACGCCGACGATCTCGCAGCGCCGGGTCAAGAGTTCGATCGCGGTGACCAGCGGGCAGACCGTGCTGCTCGCCGGCCTGATCAGCGAGACCGAGAACAAGCAGCGCCAGGGCATTCCGGTGCTCGACTCCATTCCCGGCGTGGGTGATGCCTTCTCGCATCAGACCAATTCGCGCGCCCGCACCGAGCTGATCCTGTTCATCCGACCGACCGTCATCAAGGATGGCGTCGATGCGCATGTCATCGCCGAGGAGATGCGCAGCAAGATGAACGGCCGCCTGGTCGGGACCAGCAATCCGGTGGTCACCGTGCCCAAGGCGGCGCGTTGACGGCGTGGCCGAGGACGACGACGCGCTCGACGGGATAGGCGCCCCGCTGGTGCTCAGTTGCGCGCTGCTCGTTGGTGTGTTCGCGAGCCTCGTGACGGCGCCCGCCACCGAAGGCATTTTTGGTGCGTTCCTCGCCGCACTGATGCTGGCCATCGCCGCGAATGATGCCCGCCACTACCTGATCCCGAACGAGCTGACAGGCGCCGCCTTCGCGCTGGCGATGCTTCGCGCCGCAGCTGATGTGCCTGATATGGGCGCGCAGGCGCTGCTATGGCCGGTCGCACGCGCGCTGGCCGTAGCGCTTCCGCTGCTGCTCCTGATGCTGGCCTACCGGCGCTGGCGCGGCCGCGACGGGCTCGGGCTCGGCGACGTCAAGCTCGCGGCCGTCTGCGGGGCCTGGCTCGATCTGGCGACAGTGGCCGCGGTGATCGAGCTTGCCGCATTGCTCGCGATCGGCGCCTACGTCGCCAACGCCGTGGTGCAAAGGAAACCGCTGCGCGGGACCGCGTTCCTGCCGTTCGGACTGTTCCTCGCGCCGTCGATCTGGATCGGCTGGCTGGGCGAGACCTGGTATCTGAACTGGCTCGGCGGCTGGCCGGGCTAAGGCTCGATACGCGCTCGCGGAATCGTCAGTGCGGCGCAGGCATGCGCCATCCGCCTTCTAATGTGCATAAGGTTGTTTTCGCGTTTTTTTGCCGACGGGGTCGTGGACCCAGGTCAATGCTCGCGGCTCGGCGCCCATTCCAGCGCCCGCAGACGGGCCTGCGCGATCTCCCCACGCGTCATCTTGGTGGTGACGGCGTCGCGGATCCGGGCCCGGGACTCGCGCACCCGCGGCGGCGATGCCGCGGTCGACAGGTTCAGCCATTTCGAGGCTTCGACGATGTCCTGCGGCACGCCAAAGCCGCGGTCGTAGAGCAGCCCCAGCGAATATTGCGCGCGGCTGTCGCCCTGCTCCGCCGCCCGGCGGTACCACATCGCAGCTTCCGTATAGTTCTGCGGCACGCCACGACCGGTCTCGAACAGGAAGCCGAGATAGGACTGCGCCGCCGCATTGCCGCGCTCGGCGAGCGGGATGAACACGCGCGACGCCGCCACATAGTCCTGCCGCTGATAGGCGGACAAGCCCTGGCCGAGCGACTGGGCCTGGACCGGGATCGCCGGCAGAACCAGCAGCACCGCGACAGCACACCCGGCCCACCGCAGCAGCCCGGCGCGGCGCCGGAACTCAGGATCGCATCCGCTGAAAGACCTCATGCAGTTCCTTCCCCACACGCGCACGAGACTAGTCCGGCGATGTGACGGAATCCAGAGCGCGAGCTTCGACGAAGACCGAGGTCGCGCGCGCAAAGCTCTCAAAGTCAGCGCATGGCTGGCTGCGCCAGCCGACGCTTGCCGCATGATCTTTCGGCACTATGGTGGGCCCGCAGTTTGTTGCCGGAGCCACCCCCAGATGCCATTTCCTCACGCCTCGGAAGCCCTGTCGCGCTTCACCGTGCTCGATCTGACCCGCGTCCGCTCCGGGCCCACCTGCGTGCGGCAGCTCGCTGACTGGGGCGCCACGGTGATCAAGATCGACGCGCTGACCGAGGATTCCGGTGGCGAACAGCCGGGCGGGCCGCGCCGGGGCTCCGACTTCCAGAATTTGCATCGCAACAAGCGGGCGATGACGCTGAACCTGAAGGACGAGCGCGGGCTTGCCGTGTTCAAGCGCCTCGCCGCCAAGGCCGACGTCGTGGTCGAGAATTTCCGCCCCGACGTGAAGAAGAAGCTCGGCATCGACTATGAGAGCCTCGCCGCGATCAACCCGCGCATCGTCTATGGCAGCATCTCCGGCTTCGGCCAGGATGGCCCCTATCACAAGCGGCCGGGCTTCGATCAGATCGCGCAAGGCATGGGCGGGTTGATGTCGATCACGGGCGCGCCGGGTGAAGGCCCGATGCGGGTCGGCATCCCCGTCGCCGACCTCACCGCCGGCCTGTTCTGCGCCATGGGCATCCTCACCGCGCTGCTCGAGCGCGAGGTCTCCGGCAAGGGCCAGTGGGTGCAGACCTCGCTGCTGCAGGCCCAGATCTTCATGCTCGACTTCCAGGCCGCGCGCTGGCTGATGGAGAAGGAAGTCGCCAAGCAGGCCGGCAACAACCATCCGACCAGCATCCCGACCGGCGTGTTCAAGACCTCTGACGGCTACCTCAACATCGCCACCACGGGCGGACGGATCTGGGAACGCTGCGCGCAGGCGATCGGCGCACCCGAGCTCTACAGCCATCCCGATTATGCGACCGCGCCGCTCCGCTCCAAGAACCGCAACGCGCTCAATGCGGAGATCGAGAAGCGCACCGTGACCAAGTCGACCGAGACCTGGGTGCGCGAGTTCAACGAAGCTGGCGTGCCCTGTGGACCGATCTACGCCATCGACCAGATGTTCGAGGACGCGCAGGTCAAGCATCTCGGCATCGCGCAGGACGTGCCGAACGACGAGGGCCGTCCCATCCGACTGGTCGGCCAGCCCGTCACGCTGTCGCGCACGCCCAGCAAGATGGTGGCGCGCCCGCCGGAATTCGGCGAGCAGACCGACGAGGTGCTGAAGGAATTCGGCTTCGCCGCCGATGAGATCGCGCAGCTCAGGAGCGCCAAGGTGGTCTGAGGATCAGGGCCCGGCTGCCAGTGCCGAAAAGCAAAGAGGCCCAGCGCAAGCGCCGGGCCTCCAATCGGTTCAGTAGAAGACCGTCAGTACTTGGCGACAACCGGTCCCGAGAACCGGTAGTTCACGCCTACGCGGAGGATGTTGTCGGTGAAGCGCGTGCCGAAATTGCCGGTCGTGGTGGTCGTCGTTACGGTATTGAAACCGACGCCCGGCGTGCTGAGCGCGTTCGTCACCGTCGTCGCGGTCGCGGAAGCACCGTTGAACGAGCCGAGATCCATGTAGAGATATTCGACCTTCACGGACCAATTGCGATCAATCGCGAACTCGCCACCAGCGCCGACCGTCCAGCCGGCCTTTGTGCCGCCCCAGCCGATACCCACGGCAGGTGCGCTCGCGCCGAGATGTCCGTAGGCGAGACCACCGGTCGCGTACAGCAGCACGCGCGGAGATGCGATCCAACCGACGCGACCACGGGCAGTCCCGAACCAGTCGAGGCTGTAGCTGGCCGGAAACAGCACGGAGCCCGCGGGACACCCAATCGCCGAGCAGATATTGTTCGTCGACTTTTCGTTGCTGCCCTGGAAATCGGCTTCAAGACCCCACAGCCAATTGCTCTGCTGCCAGTTGTAACCGAACTGGCCGCCGCCGAGGACGCCATTGACGTTTGAGCGTCCCCAGATCGTCTGCGCCGCCAGTGGTGTCACGACGGGGCCGCCAACCGGGGTCGGGCCAGCCGTGCGGAACACCTGCACGCTTTGCGTACCAGTCAACGAGCCGTCGTCACGCTCGCGGCCCCAGCTGTAGCCGACATTGCCGCCAACGTAGAAGCCGCTCCAATTGAAGGCGGGATCCACCATCGGCGGCGCCTTCACGTAAGGTCTCGCCGCCAAGTCGGCAGCCTGCGCGCCCATTGCAAACAGCGACATTGCCGCTGCCAATCCAATCACGATCCGTTTCATGGAATCCCCTCCGCACGATCTCGTGACCAGATATACGCTGGGGTGCGCTCAAGGGCTGTGCCACCCCTGCAACATCCGGAAACAATCGAGTTGAGGTGGCGTCCGGACCAGAGCACCACCGACCAATTAAGCCATTGATATCAAATAATATTGTTTTCAGGCCTCACGCGACGTCGTCCTGGTCCTATGCATCCAGCCAACACGTGCGAGCACGCCGTCGATCGCCGGCCAGAACAACAGCACGATGGCCAACGTCGTGATCGAGCCGACCAGACCGTTCGACCAGAACACCTTGAGGTCGCCGCCTGAGCCGATCATCGAGAGGCGGAAGGCGTCCTCGGCACGGTTGCCGAGCACGAGAGCGAGTGTAAATGGCGCCAAGGGAATGCCGATCTTCTTGAAGACGTAGCCGACGACACCGAAGCCAAGCATCAGCCAGATGTCGAACATCGCGTTCTGGATCGCATAGGCGCCGATCGCGCAGGACACCACGATCATCGGTGCCACCGCAGCGAACGGCACGCGCAGGATCGAGGCGAAGATCGGCACTGTCGTCAGCACCAGCACGAGGCCGACGACATTGCCGAGATACATCGAGGCGATCAGGCCCCAGACGAAATCCTTGTGCTCGACGAACAACAGCGGACCAGGATTGAGCCCCCACACCATCAGGCCGCCAAGCAGGATCGCGGCGGTGCCGGAGCCGGGAATGCCGAGCGCCAGCATCGGCAGCAGCGCCGCGGTGCCCGAGGCATGCGCCGCCGTTTCCGGCGCGAACACGCCCTCGATGCGGCCCTTGCCGAAGCTCTCGGGATCCTTGGCAAAACGCTTTGCCAGATTGTA
>Ga0068852_100001365_pt1 | contig 16395 bp, 14 predicted proteins | sample KBSCornC22_FD_66594 | JGI IMG/M metagenome (GOLD analysis project Ga0068852, IMG submission 66594) | Corn rhizosphere microbial communities from Kellogg Biological Station, Michigan, USA - KBS Corn C2-2 | ecosystem: Host-associated > Plants > Roots > Rhizosphere > Soil ... | reverse complement strand
ACGCCGTCTGCCCGTCGTAGGCGGCGGCGTCGTAGGAGACGGTGTGGTTGCCACACGAGGTCGGGTTGCGCATGAAGCCCTTCGGCGGGCTGCCTGCCTTCCCCTGCAGGCTGAGGCTGACGTTGGTGATGTCGATCCGCATGCCGCTGACCGACTTCGGGATGTTGTCGAGGGTGGTGTCGAGTCCGAAGTCGCCCTGCCGCAGCGAGGCCGGCGACTGGAGCACGATCGGCGGCAGCACGTTGCCCGCTGTCGTCAGGACGAAGCCGAAGCGGGCCGGCTCGCCCTTGCGGGGGACGACGTTGTAGACGTTGCCGCTCGCGGTGACCGGCAGCGGCAGGCCGAGGACGTTGACGGTGTTGCTGATGTCGCCGACGTCGCTCGCGGCCGGGCAGTTGTTCGCGTTCAGCCGCTGCTCGGTGCAGGTCGGCGTCGCCAGCGGGTTGCCGACCAGCCCGGGCGGCAGGTGAAGGACGAGGCGCTTCATCTGCGCGCTCGGCTCCTGGACGTCGAAGCTGACCGAGAAGCGGCTGTTGGCGCCCGCGTCGTTGTTGGCCGGCTTCGCCGAGAGGTTCGTCAGCGAGAAAGCGGCATCGGCCGTCGGGGCGACGATCAAGAGGCCCGCGAACACGGCCAAGATCGCGCATACGCGCGCACCAACGCTCGTTCCCCTGCCTGCCGGATCCGCCATCCGGCCTATGATTGTGCCACAAGCGATGCCGATCTACGACTACAAGTGCGACAACGGCCACACGTTCGAGGTCATGCAGTCGATGTCCGAGGACCCGATCGACACCTGCGACGTCTGCGGCGCCCCGGCCCGCCGCGTCCTCCACGCCCCGGCCGTCCACTTCAAGGGATCGGGCTTCTATACGACCGACTACGCCCGCAAGGGCAAGGCGAAGGCGGCCAACGGCGCCGAGTCGTCGAAGCCGGATGGCACGGACTCGAAGGGCGGCGATTCGGCGAAGAAGTCGGAGTCGTCCTCGTCCTCCTCGTCGGGCGACAAGGCGACCGCCAAGAAGGACTAGCCCGTCGGCACCTCGGCGTCGCCGCCCGGCGAGCACTGCGGCGGATGCGGGCCCGCCTCGCCGAGCAGATGACGGACGGCGTTCCGGCACTGCTTCGCGGGGATGATCAGCTCGCCGCTGGCGGTCGACCCCGACGGGTTCAGGACCTTCGTGCCCGAGTCGCCTCCGATCGCCGCCGAGAGCGCGACCTGGGGGAGCACGAAGCCGCCCATGTCGCTGACCATCGCCTTCGGCGCGTTCCAGGCGATCCACGGACCCTTGATGAAGTTGATCGGCGCCCGCCACGGACTCGTCAGCTGGTTCTTGATCCCGGCGAGGATCAGCTGCTGGGTCCGGGCGCGGTCGGTGTCGTTGTAACCGGCGGCCTCGTCGGTGTGGGCGAGGTTCTCGCGCGTCCGGGCCAGCGCCAGCGCCTGATCGCCGTTGAGGTGGTTCTCGCCGCGGTCGAGCTTCAGGGTCACGCCGCCGTTCTTGGAGCCGCCGTTGATCTCCGACTTGATCTTCTCGGGGAGGCTGACGGTGACGCCGCCGATCGAGTCGATGAAATCGGCGAACCCCGCGAAGTCGAGGATGACGACGTGGTTGATGTCGATCCCGAGGAAGTCCTCGACGGTCCTGATCTGGAGCGCCGCGCCGCCGAAGGCGTAGGCGGCGTTGATCCGCTGGTCGCCCTGCCCTGGGATCGACGCGAGCGTGTCGCGCGGGATCGAGACCTTGTCGAACGACCCGCCGCCGGCATGGACGACCATCAGCGTGTCCGCGCGCGAGGGCAGGCAGTCGGAAGGCGGCGGATCGCCGTGGGCGGCGGCCTCGAGGCACTTCGGCTTCGTCTCGGCGCCGGCCTCGTTGCTCCCCTCCGGGCGCGCGTCGGTCCCGATCACGAGGATGTTCTGGCCGTCGGCGATGAGCAGCGGGAAGCCGCCGAGCTCGGCGGCCGCCTGGTCGTTGAGCTTCGACTTCTGGATCTGGGCGGAGACCACGAATGCGACGATGCTGATCAGCAGCCAGACCCCGGCGGCGATCAGCGCCCAGCGCAGGACCTTGCGCCAGGTCGGCTTCTCGCCCGGTGCCCGCGGCGTGCCGCCGCCGCGACCGAGCCGCTCGCGCAGCGAGGGCCCGTCGCCGGTGCGCTTGAATCCGCGGCGCGCCTTGTAGACCGTGTAGCCGGGTCCCTCGGCGGGCGCGTCGGCGCTCGCGCCGTCACCCGCGCCGTCAGGCCGGTCGGAGCGGTTCGGCTCGGCCGGTCGCCCGCGGCTCCGGCCCTTCGATCCGGCCCGGTAGACCTTGTATTCGGGGCGATCCGGGCGTTCAGGGTCGCCGGGTGCCATTACGCGGTAATACTGCCGCATGCCCTCCCGGTTTCCTGCTTCGTGACCGCGTCGGACCCCAGGCCGGTCACGGGCCGCGAGACGATCGGCGTCGATCTCGGCGGCACGAAGATGCTCGTCGGCGTCGTCGATGCCGGGGGCGCGGTGATGCACCGGCGGGTGGACGCATCGGTGGGCCTGGGCGCCGATGAGCTCCTGGCGCGCATCGACGCCGAGATCCGGATCGCCCTCGACTCCCGCCCGGGGGTCGCCGCCGTCGGCCTCGGGGTTCCCTGCATCGTCGACCGGGACCGCGAGATCTGCGTGACCTCCAACCACCTGCCCCTGATCGGCGTCCCGCTGCGAACGCGGGTGGCAACGCTCACGGATCTGCCGACGGCGATCGACAACGACGGCAACGCTTCCGCCCTCGCCGAGCAGCAGCGCGGCGCCGCCCGCGGCGCCGAGAACGTCGTCCTGCTCACGCTCGGGACCGGGATCGGCGGCGGTCTCATCCTCGGCGGCCGCCCCTATCGCGGCTCGCGCGGGGCGGCAGCGGAGCTCGGGCACTTCGTCGTCGACATGGACGGCCCGCCGTGCCCGGGCCGGTGCCCGAACAATGGCTGCATCGAATCGCTCGTGTCGGGCACCGCCCTCCGCATCGAGGCCGAGCGCGCGATCGCCGCGAACCCCGGCTCGCCACTGGCCGCCGCGGCGGAGGCCGGCGGGAAGATCGACGGCACCGTCGTAACCGGCCTCGCCCGGGCGGGGGACGAGATCTCGATCCGATTGCTGGAGACGATGGGACGGCGGCTCGGAGTCGCCCTCACCGGCCTCGCGAACGTGTTCGACCCCGACGTCATGGTCATCGGCGGCGGCGTGATCGATGCCGGCGAGCTCCTGCTCGGCCCGGCGCGCGAGGAGTTCGAGCGGCGGGCGCTGACGCCGCAGAGGGAGACGCCGATCAAGGCCGCCGAGCTCGGTGCGGATGCCGGCATGATCGGCGCTTCGATCCTCGGGCTGGAGGAGCTCGCCGCATCCGGGACGGCCGCCTGATGGCGGGCCGTCTGATCGTCTGCCCGTCGCCGATCGGCAACATCGGCGACGTCTCGCCGCGGATCCGCCAGGCGCTCGCCGACGCCGACCTCGTCGCCTGCGAGGACACCCGCCGGGCCGGCCGCCTCTACGAGCGTCTCGACCTCGACCCGCCCCGGTTCGTCTCCAACCACGACAGCAATGAGGAGAGCCGCGCCCCGCAGCTCGCCAAGGCGATCGAGCGCGGCTCCCGGGTGGCGCTGCTCAGCGACGCCGGCACGCCGGTCCTCTCCGACCCGGGCTACCGGCTGATCCGGGCCTGCATCGAGCGTGGCATCGAGATCGAGGTCCTGCCCGGCCCGACGGCGATCACGACGGCGCTGGTCGCCTCGGGACTGCCCGCCGACCGCTGGCGATTCGAGGGGTTCCTGCCGCGCCGCGCCGGCGAGCTCGAGCGCGTTCTCCAGTCGACCGAGACCGTCGTGGCCTTCGAGTCGCCGCGGCGGCTGCCGGCGTCGTTGCGAGCCCTCGCCGCGCTCGCGCCCGATCGCCCGGCCGCGGTCTGCCGAGAGCTGACCAAGCTCCACGAGGAGGTCGCGCGCGGCACGCTCGGCGACCTCGCCCGCCGCTTCCGCGGAGATGTCAAGGGCGAGATCGTCGTCGTCATCTCCGCCTCGAGCAAGCGGGCGGCGGCGCCTGACACGGCTTTCGCGGTCGATGCGCTGCGGCGGCTCGTCCAGTCCGGGGCCCGCCCGCGCGCGGCGGCGCAGGTCGTTGCGGCGCTGACCGGGGCGCGGCCGAACGAGCTCTACCGCGAGCTGACCGGCCGCGAGCCGCGGCAGTGACGCACTTCCCCGATGCTCCGGCGGCGCTCGGCCGCGGCGTCATCGTCGCGCCCGGCGCCGCGGTGCCGGAGCGCTGGGACGGCGTCGAGCGGGTCGCCATCGGCGCCGCCGAGCTCGCCTCGCCTGCGGCCGTCGTCGCGGTGCTCCACCGGCGATGGGCGGCGCGCGAGCCGGTCGTGATCGAGCTCGCAGTCGATCCGGCGGAGTTCCGCGAGCCGCAGCCGGTCGACGATCCGCCCTATGCGCTGGCGGCTGATCTCGACCTGCCGCTGGACCGCCTCCACCACCTGGTCTGGGCGAACAACTACGACGCCCGCTCGGGGACGCCGATCTGGTGGTGGGGGGAGAAGGCGGCGCGGCTCGGGGCGGTGGTCGGCGGCGACGCCGACGTGGCGCTTCACGACGGCCGCGACGCCTGGATCGACGGGGGCCCGCGCTGGAGCGCGCCCGACACCGAGGCGCTGCTGATCGAGTCCGGCGCCGTCGAGGCGGGGTTGCTCGAGCCGATCCCGCGCGAGCGCCCGGACTCGCGCGCCGAGCTCGCGCCGGACCAGCTCGCCGCCGTCCACCACCACGGCGGCCCGGTCCGGGTGATCGCCCCGGCCGGCTCCGGGAAGACGCGGGTGCTGACCGAGCGGATGCGGCACCTGCTCGCCGACCGCGGCTACCGGCGCGAGGCGGTGATCGCCGTCGCCTACAACAAGCTCGCCCAGAACGAGCTCGAGACGCGTCTCGCGGCGCTCGGCCCGCGCACGCGGACCCTGAACTCGCTCGGCTACTCGCTGCTCAACCGCCACCGCGGCGCCCGCGCCCGCGTCCTCAGCGAACCGGAGGCGCGCGATGTGATCGCGCGCGTGTTCCCGATCCCGAAGCAGCGCCGCACCAACACCGATCCGGTCGGCCCCTACCTCGATGCGCTGACGGTCAGCCGGCTCGGGATGGTGCCGCCCGCAGAGGTCGAGGAGATGCGCGACGACGTCCCCGGGTTCGCCGACGGCTTCGACCCCTACCGGGCGGAGCTCGTCGCCGCGGGCGCGATCGACTTCGACGAGCAGATCTACGGCGCGCTCGAGGCGCTGCTCCGCGACGGCGCGTTCCGGCGCCGCGTCCAGCCCGAGCATCGCCACCTGCTCGTCGACGAGTTCCAGGACCTGACCCCGGCCCACGTCCTGATGATCCGGCTGCTGGCGATGCCCGGCTTCGACGTCTTCGGCGTCGGCGACGACGATCAGACGATCTACGACCACGCCGGCGCCGACCCGCGGTTCCTCGTCGACTACGCGGGCTTCTTCCCGGGGGCGGAGGAGGCGGCGCTCGAGGTCAACTACCGCTGCGCGGAGGCGATCGTCGGCGGCGCCACCAACCTGCTCGGCTACAACCGCCTCCGGGTGCCGAAGACGATCCGCGCCGCGGCCGGCGCCGATCCGGATCCGGAAACGCTCGAGATCCGCGTCCGGCCCGCCGCCGAGGCGGCGGCGACGCTCGTCGACCTCGTCCGCGGCTGGCTCGCCGAGGCGGAGGTCGGGCCGGAGGACGTCGCCGTCCTCGCCCGCGTCAACTCGCTGCTGCTCGCGCCCCAGGTGGCCCTGTTCACGGCCGGGGTCCCGGTCGCCTCGGCGGTGCGCGGCGAGATGCTCGAGCGGACCGGCACGGCGGCCGCGCTCGCCTGGCTGCGAATCGCGGTCGATCCCGAGAACCTGCTGCCCGGGGACCTCGAGACGATCCGCCGCCGGCCGAGCCGCGGCTTTCCGATGTGGATCAGCAAGTGGCTCGCGAACTGCCGCTCGCTCGAGGACCTGCTCGTCGTCGGGCGCCGGATCGACGACGAGCGTGTCGCCGGCAAGGTCGACGAGATGGCAGACGACATCGGGATGCTCGCCGGGATCGCGGCCGCGGGCGGCCGGACGCGGGAGCTGCTCGAGGCGGTCCGCGACCGGATCGGCCTCGGCGGCGCGATGGAGATGCTCGACGGCTCGAAGGGCAGCGAGGCGACCGCGAGCCACCTCGACGACCTCGAGGGGCTGATCCAGGTCGCCGACCTCCACGACGAGCCGGGCGGCTTCGAGCCGTGGCTGCGGGCGGCGCTCGACGCCTCCGCGGGCGGCGAGGGCGTCCGGCTCGCGACCGTCCACAGAGTCAAGGGACGGGAGTGGGACCGGGTCGCGGTCTACGGCGCCGTCAAGGGGCTGATGCCGCACCGGCTCAGCGAGACCTGGGAGGCGGAGCGCCGCGTCCTCCACGTCGCGATCACGCGGGCGCGGCACCGCTCCGTCGTCCTCGCCGATGCCGAGCGGCCGTCGCCGTTCCTGGCCGAGATCCGCGGCGACGCAGCCGAGCCGGCGACGAAGCCGGCCGTCAGCGCCGACGCGCTCGGCGCCGCCACCTCGCGCTCGCGCCGCTCGATGAGTCGCGACGCCGAGTCGCCGCTCGCCGGGGCCGGGCCGGTCGCCCAGGCGGCCAACGAAGCGCTCCGCGAGTGGCGGAAGCTCCGCTCCGACTCCGATGGCGTCCCCGCCTACGTCGTCCTCTCGAACCGTCAGCTCGAGGGGATCGCGGCGGCGATGCCGGAGGATGCGCGGGCGCTTCTGGCCTGCAACGGGATCGGCCCCACCAAGCTCGAGCGCTACGGCGAGGAGATCCTCGGCGTCCTGGCGACCGTGCGCTGATGGAGACGGTCGCGCGGATCCTCCTCGCGGCCGTGCTCGCCTGGTCGGCGGCCGCGAAGCTCGCCGACGCCCGCCGCAGCACGGCGGCGATGGCGACCTTCGGATTCGCCACCCCCGCGTCGCGCCGGCTCGCCTGGACGATCGCGGTCGCCGCCGAGGTCGTGCTCGCGATCGGCGTCGCCGCCGGCAGCGACCGTGCGGCCTACCTCGCCGCCGCATTGCTGGCGCTGTTCGCGCTGACGCTCGGCTCGGCGCTGATGCGCGGCCGCGCCGGCGCTCCGTGCGCGTGCTTCGGCGGCGGCACGACGGTCGGACCCGGCGCGATCGCCCGCGACGTCGCGCTTGCCGTCGCGTTCGCGATCGTCCCGGCGCTGCCGTCGTAGCCCGACGGTCTCCGCCAGTGTTCCGCGGAACACTCAGCGCCGGTGGGCTGAGAGGGCAACGAACGGATCGATGCTCGAATCCAGGTTTCCCCTCTATACGAGGGTAAATCTGCCATCGAGCACCGCCGCGGCCCCGCCGCGGTGCTCACCTCCCCTCATCAGCCCAACCCACGCCCCGCCCGGCCATCACGGCCCGGGCGCCAGCCACCACCCCTCAGTGACCGGTCGCCGAGAAGTGCTGGTAGTCGCGGGCTCCGGGCCAGTTGCCGGCCCACTTCCAGCCGATGATCCGCTTCATCGCCCGGGCGGCCGTCCCGTGCCGGTAGAGCATCCCCTTGCGCTTGTCGGAGCGGTCGGCGTAGGGGCGTCCCTCCGGCGGCGAGACGGAGTCGCCGGAGACGTAGGGGTTCTCGCGCGGGTTGATGTCGATCGCCTTGCCGTAGGCGTGCATCGACCAACGGGTCGTGCCGTTGACGAACCGGCAGTTGAAGGCGGAGGTGTTGTCGTGGTGCATCGAGCGATGATCGTCGCCTCCATAGCGGTCGATCAGCTCCATCCTCCGGATCGGGAACCGCTTCGCGTAGAGCCGCCGCAGGACCTTGACCATGCCCTTGGCGTAGTCCCCGTTGACGACGAGCCGGCCCTGGCGGGGACGGCCGTGGAAATCGATCCGGCTGGCCTTGACGAGTCGCAGGTCGCCGAGGCTCACCGGACAGCCGCGGTGCCAGGAGACGCCCTCCATGCGCCGGCGCAGCTTTGCCGGCAGCCGTTCGACCGAGCCGCGGAACTCGCGCGCGGCGCGCTCGCCGGCGGGAGGGCCCGGCACCGTCGCCGGCATCGCGCTCGCGCGTACGCCGAATTCGCCGTTGCCGGCCGCGAGCGCCGCGGCCACGACGACAGCGATCCCTGCAATGCCCATCGGTCCCTTCACGCCGCGAATAGTCTTGCGCGCGATGTCCTTCTACGTGACCACGCCGATCTACTACGTCAACGCCGAGCCCCACCTCGGCCACGCCTACACGACGATCGGCGCCGACATCCTCGCCCGGCACATGCGCCAGCGCGGCGAGGACGTGTTCTTCTTGACCGGGACCGACGAGCACGGCGAGCCGGTCGCGCAGGCGGCCGAGCGCGAGGGCGTCTCGCCGCGCGAGCTCGCCGACCGCAACGCGCAGCGCTTCCTCGACCTGATGCCGAAGATCGACGTCTCCAACGACTTCTTCATCCGCACCTCCGACGAGCGCCACGTCGCCCGCGTCCAGGAGGTGATGCAGCGCGTCCACGACAACGGCCACGTCTATGAGGGCACATACGAGGGCTTCTACTGCCCGCGCTGCGCCGACTTCAAGACGCCGACCGAGCTCGGTCCTGGCAACACCTGTCCGATCCACGAGATCGTCCTCGAGGTCGTCACCGAGGAGAACTGGTTCTTCCGGCTGTCGAGCTTCGAGGGCGAGCTGCTGCGCCTCTACGAGGACAATCCCGACCTGATCGCGCCGGACTTCCGCCGCAACGAGGCGGTCTCGTTCATCCGCGGGGGCCTCCAGGACGTCTCGCTGTCGCGGCCGAAGCTGAATTGGGGGGTCCCGCTGCCGTGGGATCCCGGGCAGGTCATGTACGTCTGGTTCGACGCCCTCCTCAACTACTACACGGCGCTCTCGTTCGCGCGCCCGGGAGAGGACCTGACCGACCGCTACTGGCCGGCGAGCCTGCACGTGATGGCCAAGGACATCCTCAAGTTCCACTCGGTCTACTGGCCGGCGCTGCTGCTCGCCGCCGGCCTCGAGCTGCCGAAGCGGATGTACGTGCACGGCTTCCTGCTGATGGGCGAGAAGAAGATGTCGAAGTCGCTCGGCAACGTCCTTGACCCTTTTGAAGTGATTGAGATGTACGGCTCCGACGCGCTCCGCTTCTACTGCTTCCGCGAGGTCAGCTTCGGGCAGGACGGCTCGATCTCGACCGCCGGCTTCGAAGCGCGCTACGAGACCGAGCTGGCGAACGACTTCGGCAACCTGGCGAGCCGGGTTCTGGCGATGATCGACCGCTACCGCGACGGCGTCGTGCCGGACGGCGCCGACGTCGATCCCGGCCTCGCCGACGGGGAGGGCGGGCTCGGCGGGATCGAGGTGCTCGTCACCGGGCTGCTCGACCGGACCGAGATCACCCGGGCGCTCGAGGTCTGCTGGGGCGCGGTGCGGCGGCTGAACCGCTACGTCGAGGAGCGCAAGCCCTGGGAGCTCGCCCGCGACGAGGGACGGGCGGAGGAGCTCGACGCCGTCCTCTACAACCTCGCCGAGGGGTTGCGGGTCGTGACGCTGCTGCTGCTTCCCTACGTCCCGAAGTCGGCCGAGCTGCTCCTCGCCGCGCTCGCCGAGGACTCGCGGGAGATCGCCCCGTTCGGCTCGCGTGGCGGCGGCCAGCGGGTCGAGCGGATCGCGCCGCTGTTCCCGAAGCTGGAGAGCGCGTGATCGACAGCCACGCCCACCTGACCCTCGCCAAGGTGCCGGCGGCCGAGCAGGTTGCCGAGGCGCGACGGGTCGGGGTCGAGCGGATCCTCACCGTCGGGATCGACGAGCGGTCGAACGCCGATGCGGTCCGGGTCGCGCATGAACTCGAGGGCGTCTTCGCCAGCGTCGGCCGGCACCCGAACTCGGCCGAGGGCTTCGACGACGCCGCCGCGGAGTCGATCGAGGAGCTCGCCGCCGACCCGCAGGTGCGGGCGATCGGCGAGACCGGCCTCGACTACTACCGCGAGGGCGCCTCCGAGGCGGCGCAGGTGCGCGCCTTCGAGGCGCAGATCGGGATCGCCCGCCGGACCCGGCTCCCGCTCGTCATCCACGTCCGCGACTCGAGCGGGCCGGGGTCGGGCCGGGCGGTCGCCGACTGCTTCGAGATGCTGGCCGTCGAGGCGGAGGGGATCGAGGTGATCCTCCACTGCTTCTCCGCCACCCCGGAGCGGGCCGAGGAGGCGGCCGGGCAGGGCTGGCACGTCTCGTTCGCCGGCAACGTCACCTATCCGAAGTCGGAGGAGCTGCGGGTGGCGGCGACGCTGGTGCCCGAGCGGCTCCTGCTCGTCGAGACCGACAGCCCCTTTCTGGCTCCGCAGGTCGTTCGCGGCAAGCCGAACAGCCCGGCCAACGTCACCCACACGGCCGAGGTCGTCGCCGAGGCGCGCGGGATCGGGTACGAGCGGCTCGACGCGATCGTCTCCGAGAACGCGGCGAGGCTGTTCGGTTGGTCCGGCTAGGGCAGAACTTCCTCGCCGACCCGAACCTGCTCGAGGCGATCGTCGCCGACGCCGCACTCGATCCCGGCGACGTCGTTCTCGAGGTCGGGGGAGGAGAGGGGGTCCTGACCGAGCGCCTCGCCGCGAAGGCGGGAACGGTGCAGGTGATCGAGCTCGACGAGCGGCTGCGGGAGCCGCTCGAGCGGGTCGCGGCCGAGCACGACGGGGTCACGATCGTGTGGGGCGACGCGATGAAGGTCGATCTCGGCGCGCTCGATCCCGCTCCGACCGCGATGGTCGCCAACCTTCCCTACTCGGTGGCCACGCCCCTGATCCTCCGTACGATCGCCGAGCTGCCGTCGCTCGAGCGCTGGACGGTGATGGTCCAGCGCGAGATCGCCGAGCGGCTGCGCGCCCGCTCCGGCTCGCGGTCGTACGGCTCGCCGAGCGTGCTCGTCCAGCTCGCCTGCGAGGTGAAGATGCTGCGGACCGTCGATCCCGCCGTCTTCACTCCGCGCCCGCGGGTCGAGTCGGCGGTCTTGGCGCTGCGGCGCCGCGGGCCGGCGCCGGCGCCGGCGGCTGCGCGGCTGATCCGCGATGCCTTCGCGCACCGCCGCAAGGCACTGCCGCGCTCGCTCGAGCTGGCGGTCCGAAGGCGCGAGCGCGAGGCGGAGCAGCAGGGGTTGCCGGCGCCGCGGCCGCGCTCGGCGGAGGTTCGCCAGCTCGGCCGTGAGGCGCTCGCGGCGGTGGGGCTGCCGGAGGGCATCCGGGCCGAGATGCTGACCCCCGAGCAGCACCTCGCGGTCGCGGAGCGGCTGACGTGACGAAGGCGTTCGAGATCTTCGCGCCGGCGAAGCTGAACCTCTGCCTCTACGTCGGGCCGTCGCGCGACGACGGCCTGCACGAGATCTGCTCGCTGTTCGTGCCGCTCTCGCTGGCCGACCGGCTGGTCGTGAGCGACGCCGGCGAGGACGAGGTGCTCGTCCCCGGGATCGAGGGGCCGGAGCTGACCGCCCGGGCGCTCGCGGCGCTACGTGCGGAGGGCTGGTCGCGCGGGCCGGTCCGGATCGAGGTCGAGAAGGTGACGCCGGTCGCGGCCGGCCTCGGCGGCGGCAGCGCCGACGCCGCCGCGGTCCTCCGGCTCGCGCGCGGCGCGGTCCCCGAGGCGCGGCTCGAGGCGATCGCGAGGGCGCTCGGCGCCGACGTCAGCTCTCAGCTCGATCCCGGCTTCGCGCTGGTCGGCGGCGCCGGCGAGGAGATCGAGCCGTTGCCGGCTCCGCATCCGTTCGCCGCGGTGCTGATCCCCGACCCCGAGGGACTGTCGACGGCGGCCGTCTACGCCGAGGCGGACCGGCTCGGCTCGACGCGGAGCGGCGAGCGGCTGGCCGAGGCGCGGCGGCGGGTGCTCGGCGCCGCGGTCGCCGGTGCGCACCCGCTCGAGTACTCGTCGCTGCTCGTCAACGACCTGGCGCCCGCCGCGCTCTCGCTGCGGCCGTCGATCGCGGCCGCGCTCGAGCTGCTGCACGAGGTCGGCGCTCCGGCGTCGTTCGTGACCGGCTCGGGGCCGACCGCGGTCGGGCTCTTCCCGGGGCGCGACGAGGCGGTCGGGGCGGCGACGGAGCTGCGGGCGGCCGGCCACGAGGCGCTCGTCGCCAGCTCCGTCGAAGGCATCTGATGGAGCTCCCGAAGGAGCGCAAGAACTGGCTCAAGATCGTCGCGATCGTCGTCGCGGTGATCGTCGTCTACCAGGTCGGCAAACGGTTGCTGCCCGACATCGACGCCCAGAAGGTGCTCGAGGACGTCTCGGGCTCGCTCGGCTCGTGGACGTACCTGATCGTCGGCGCCCTGGCGTTCCTCGAGACCGGCGCGTTCGTCGGCCTCGTCGCGCCCGGCGAGACCGTCGTCGTCCTCGCCGGCGCGGTCGCCGGGCAGGGGGACACGTCGGTGATGCTGACGATCGGGATCGTCTGGCTGAGCGCCTTCCTCGGCGACACCTGCAGCTACGTGCTCGGCGACCGGCTCGGCCGCGACTGGGTCGTCAAGCACGGGCCGCGGCTGCGGATCACCCCGGAGCGGTTCAAGCAGGTCGAGGAGTACTTCAGCCGCCACGGCGGCAAGACGATCCTGATCGGCCGCTTCATCGGCCTCGTCCGGGCGCTGGCGCCCTTCATCGCCGGCAGCTCAGGGATGCCGTACCGGCAGCTCGCGCCCTACAGCATCCTCGGCACCGGCATGTGGGCGACGCTGTTCACGCTGCTCGGCTACTTCGCCTCGAAGAACATCGACGCGGTCCTGAGCAACTCCGAGCACGCGCTGCTCGCGTTCGCGGTGATCGTCGCGCTGATCGTCGGCGGGATCGTCGCCTACCGGTGGCTCAGCGTTGCCGAGAACCGCGCCCGGGCGGCCGCCGAGATGGAGAAGCGGCCGGTGCTCCGCAACCTGCTCGCGCTCGGCCGCCGGCTCAGCCCGCAGGCGCGCTTCCTGCTCAACCGGCTGACCCCGGGCGGGCTCGGCCTCGAGTTCACGACGGCGCTCGCAGCCGTCGCGGTCGGCAGCTACGTCCTGATCGCCTACGCGCTCGTCGTCGGCGACTCGCCCGGGCCGACTACCGGGGACTCGACCGCCGCCGACTTCGTCGAGCAGATCAGGACGGGGTGGCTGACGTCGCTGGCGAAGGCGATCACCTTGCTCGGATCCGGGGCGGTCGTCGTGTTTGCCTCGGCAGCGGTCGCGGTGTGGCTGGTCGTCCGCCGCGCCTGGCCGGAGCTCGTGGTGCTCGTCGTCGGAACGGTGGCGATCCTCTGGGGAACGGATCTGATCAAGGAGGAGGTGGCGCGGCCGCGGCCGTCCGGAGGTCTCATCGACGTTGCCGGCTTCTCCTATCCGAGCGGCCATGCCTCCCACTCGATCGTCTACGTCTGGATCGCCGTCACGGCGGCGATCCGGCTCCGCCCGGGGATGCGGCGCGGCACGGCGCTGATCGTCGCCGCGTTCCTCCTCGCCGTCCTGATCGGGCTCAGCCGCGTCTACCTCGGCGTCCACTGGATGAGCGACGTCAGCGGCGGCTGGGCGTTCGGCGTCGCTGTCTTCGCTCTGCTCTCCGCGATCGTGGTGGTCGTCGTCCACTTGCGGCAGAATGAAATCGATGTCGGCTGAGGTGCTGATCTTCGCGGGAGCGGGGCTGGTCACGCTGATCGCTTTCACGACCCTGATCCTCGTCCCGGCGATCGGGTCGTTCGCGCGCGGCTGGGAGAAGGCGACGGCGGCGGCGCTGTCGCTGATCGTGCTCGTCGCGCTCGTCGGCCTCGGCCTCGCGATCGGCGTCGCGATCGTCTACTACTGGGACGATCTGACGACGCTGTTCGGCTGACAACCCTGATCCGAAGCGGCTCACGGCCGCCTTCGGATGGCCGATCCCGCCCTACTATCTGACCCTGCCCGTGGGATCGAAGGCGACACGATCGGCACCGGATGCGGCCGCCCGGGCCGCCGGCGCCGATGCGGGCGCGAACGGCGAGGGCTCGCTGGAGGCGCTCTCGGAGGCGATCGAGTCGGGGGCCGGGCTGCCGGCCGTCGCCCGCGCGGCCGCCGCCGTCCTCGACGCCAGCGTGGCGCTGATCGACCGCTCGAGCACGGTCCTCGCCGTCGCCGCCGCATCGGGGGCCGAGGAGGAGAAGCTCCTCGCCTCTGCGCCCGAGGTCGGCGCCGTCGAGCTGCGGGTCGCCGATGTCGCCGTCGGCGAGCTCCGCTGGCGCCGCCGCGGGGGCGCCGACGGATCGCCGCCCGGCCTGCGGATGGTGACGACGCTGCTCGGCCTCGAAGTCGAGCGGGCCCGATCGCCGGAATGGGCGAGCGACGAGGCGGCGGGCGACTTCGTCCGCGCCGTGCTCGAGCGCCGGCTCGCCGACGCGGAGGAGATCAGCGCCCGCGCCGCCGAGCTCGGCAGCGACCTCGGCGCCGGGGCGGGCGTCGTGATCGCGCGGGCGACGCCGCACACGACCCAGACCGGCGACTGGCGGCCGCGGATCCTGACGCTGACGCTCCGCGCCGTCCGCTCCGGCTCGAGCGGCGCCCTGGCGGCGATGACCGGCGAGGAGGGGGGAGAGGTGGCGGTGCTGCTGCCCGCTGCCGAGCCGGAGTCGATCGAGCGCGCCGCCGGGGCCGTCGAGGACGAGCTGCGCCGCGCCCTGCCGGGGTTCTCGCTCACCGTCGGCTTCAGTCGCCACGCCGGCGACGCCGGTCAGCTCTACCGGGCCGGCAAGGAGGCGCTGATGGCCGCCAACGTCGCCGAGTCGGAGGACCGCTCGCCGCTCGCGTTCGAGGCGACCGGCTCCTACCGCCTCCTGCTTTCGGCGATGAGCGACGACCCGGCCGAGCTCGAGCGCTTCTTCGCCGAGACCGTCGCTCCGCTCGTCGCCTACGACGAGCAGTACGAGACCGAGCTGGTCACCACGGTCGAGGCCTACCTCGACAACGACGGCAACGTCACCCCGACCGCCGAGACCCTCTTCACCCACCGCCACACCGTCCGCTACCGCCTCGAGCGCGTCCGCGAGCTCTGCGGCCACGACCTCAGCTCGACCGAGGGCCGAGAGAAGCTCGGCCTCGGCCTCAAGGCGATGCGCGTGCTCGGCATCCAGCCGCCCGGCGGCCCCGCGAAGGAGGGGCGGTCGAAGGCCGGCAAGGCGTCTCGGAAGGGCGAGTAGTTCCGGGGGGAGGATTTGAACCCACCGCTGCCTGGACCAAAACCAGGAGTGCTACCAGCTACACCACCCCGGAGCGGTGCGTTCCGAACGATAGTCAGAGGCCGGCGAGCGACGAATAATCGCCGACATTTGGTGATGATTCGTCGCTCGCGAGGAACCTGATCGGCTCACGCCAATACGATGCGGGCGGTGAGCGCTGCAACGGTCCTGATCATGGCCGCGGGGCAGGGCACGCGGATGAAGTCCGCGGTGCCGAAGGTGCTGCATCCGGTCTGCGGGCGGGCGCTGGTGGCCTGGCCGATCGCGGCGGCCCAGGAGGCGGGCGCGGAGCGGATCGCGGTGATCATCTCGCCCGAGGCCGACATCTCCGGGGCGCTGCCGGACGGGATCGAGTCGATCCCGCAACAGGAGCCGGACGGCACCGGCGGCGCGCTGCGGGCGGCGGCGGGAATCATCGCCGAGTCCGGCACCGTCGTCGTGCTCTCCGGCGACGTGCCGCTGGTCCCGGCCGCGCTGATCGCCGACCTCTTGGCGGCCCACGACCAGCAGGGGGCGGCGGCCACCGTCGTCACCGCCGTCCTCGACGACCCGGGCGCCTACGGCCGCGTCGTTCGCAACGCCGACGGCACCGAGGTCGAGCGGATCGTCGAGGCGAAGGCCGGCGCCGGCGACGCTACGGCCGACGAGCTCGAGATCCGCGAGATCAACTCGGGCATCTACGCCTTCGACGGCAAGGCGCTGGCGGCGGTGCTGCCGGCCCTCTCGAACGACAACGCCCAGGGCGAGTACTACCTCCCGGACGTGCTGCCGCTGCTGAAGGAGGCCGGCGGTCACGTCGCCGCCCACGTCTCCGACGATCCGGCGGTAGTCCTCGGGGTCAACTCGCGGGCCGATCTCGCCCTCGTCGAGGCGGAGGCGCGGCGGCGGATCCTCGAGCGCCACATGCTCGCCGGGGTCACCATCGTCGATCCCGCCGCGACCTGGATCGAGGTCGAGGTCGAGATCGAGCCCGACGTCCGGATCGAGCCCGGCTGCTCGCTGATCGGAGCGACCCGGATCGGCACCGGGTCGGTCGTCGGCCCGCACACGACGATCATCGACTCGCGGCTCGGCGCCGATGTCAGCGTTCCTCACTCCTACCTGCTCGAGTGCGCCGTCGGCGATCGCTGCAACGTCGGCCCGTTCGCCTACCTGCG
>Ga0068852_100001359_pt1 | contig 16412 bp, 16 predicted proteins | sample KBSCornC22_FD_66594 | JGI IMG/M metagenome (GOLD analysis project Ga0068852, IMG submission 66594) | Corn rhizosphere microbial communities from Kellogg Biological Station, Michigan, USA - KBS Corn C2-2 | ecosystem: Host-associated > Plants > Roots > Rhizosphere > Soil ... | reverse complement strand
GGGGAGCTCAGTCACCCTGAAAGCTCGCGGCTTCAAGGACGGGTACACTCCAAGCAATGTTCATACTGGCAGCTATAGGATCACGGGACTTTTGCGGGGTGGCACAAATAGCGTGATGGCGCTGAAATCTGACCGGTCGCTTTACGGCTGGGGCAACCGGGGTCAGGGACGGTTAGGCTTGGGAAACGCGAGCGCAAATATGACCGGCAACCAGCTCACTCCTGCTCTTGTACTTACCGGGATCATCGACGCGGCGGCTGGACTTCAGCATAGCGTAGTGCTGGATCAGTCGAACAATGTTTGGGCTTTCGGCGATAATTCTTCGAGCCAACTCGGTAACAATTCGACCACAGACACGGGAGTACCCGTGCGTGTTTTGAAAAGTTCAGTAGCGACGAATTACCTGACTCAGATTGACGGCGTAGGGGCGGGGCGTGCGCATTCGGTTGCGGTGGATCATTCCGGCTACGTTTGGGCATGGGGTTCTGCAGCGAGTGGGCGCTTGGGGAATGGAGCTACTACAGGAACGAGCAAGTGGGCGGTGAACGCGCGCAAAGGCGACCCTGGAAATCCACTCCTGGACGGCGTCGTTCAGGTGGTGGCGGGAAAAGCCTTTACTATGGCCTTGGACAAGTACGGACATATCTGGTCCTGGGGCAGCAATTCTAGCGGCCAACTCGGAATCGGAAACTACTACATCGGGGGTAGCACTCCGTACGCGTGGATAATTCCATACTTCGAGAACGTTACCGAGATCGCTGCGGGATATGAACATGGAGTCGCACTGAAAGAGGATGGAAGCGTGTGGTGTTGGGGGCAGCAATCCAACGGAAGGCTCGGCGTCAACGACGAAACCGCAGCCGTGTTGGCTGGCCCGTTTCAGGCTCAGCTGGATGACCCAACGAAAACTCCTCAGCAGCCTGGCACTTTCGTGCAGGGGATTGTCGAAATCGCTGCGGGCCCAAGGCACACGCTCGCACTCGGCTTGGACGGGCACGTCTGGGCCTGGGGCAATAATAAAGACGGGCAACTCGGAGACGGCACCGTCACAAATCGCGGTGGGGCCGTTCGGGTGAAGCTCAATGCAGCGACTGAACTCAGCAACATCGTTGCGATCGGGGCGGGGGGATCTGAAACCTACGATGCAACTACCGGAGCGGTGACGGACATTAACAGCTTCAGCCTGGCCATTGCAGCAGATGGAACAATCTACGCTTGGGGAAACAACAGCAATGGCCAGGCGGCCTCTGGCGCTATCACTCCCGCGACCCTCAAATACGCTACCGCTTCGACCTTTTCTCTGAAGCTTTCCAATCAGCCACCGGTGCTGAACACACTCACGGCCACGGGTGGACCGTACGCCCCGGGCAGCTTTGTCCTCGCTGCGACCGGCAGTGATCCCGATGGCTCCCTTCTTCGAATCGACTTTTACGGAGACGGAGCGTACCTGGGCAGTGCCAGTTCAGCTCCTTATCAAATTCAGTGGAATGGACTGAGCGCAGGTAACCACGTTGCCACCGCCTATGCGGTTGACGACGCGGGTACAGGAAGCTTGCCTCGGACTCTTTCCATCAGTGTCACGGTCAATCCTAACGACACGGACCAGGATGGCCTTCTCGATGACTGGGAGTTGAAGTTCTTCGGCAATCTCAGTCATACCGCAGGGGAGGATTTCGACGAGGATGGCGTATCGAATCTGAACGAACAGGTCAATGGAACGAGTCCACTGGATTATTTCAACAATACCTCTCAAACGCTTCGGATAATTTCGGGTGATCGTCAACAGGGCACTCCTGGGACCTTTCTGAACAGCCCATTAGTGGTCGAAGCCCGGAACTGGGACAACCTGACGCTCCCGAGTAAGGCGATCACCTTTTCTGTCGTGGATGGCGGCGGATTGATCAGTGCAACGAACGCCGATCCAAATCCCAGCGCTGTGGTAACTCTCACTACTGACGCGCAGGGAAGGGCAAGTCTCTATTTCAAACATCCAGCGGAGTCCGATGCGTTGTCTCACGTTAATGTCAGTATGTCTGGGGCGCCTTCCGCGATGTTCACCGAGCAGGCGGGACCCCGGCTTGTGGATCCTACTGTGGCCCTGACTGTGTATACACCCCTCGAGTGAAGCGTTAACAGCAAAACATTATGAATATTCGTGTTTCCATCATAAGCGCCAGTGTTCTGGGACTGGTTTTTATCGCGCACCCTCTGGCAGCGCCTAATGAGCCGGAGAACCCAGTGCGGGCGGCCAGAATCCAGGATCTCTTGGCGAAATATGACGCCAACAAGAATGGCAAGCTGGATCCGGAGGAAGTTGAAAGAGTTGGGAAGGATCGGATGGCAAAGTGGGACGCAAATAAAGACGGCAAAGTGGACATGGCAGAGCGGAAAGCCTTGCGAGCTGCGTCACGGGAACAAGAGCACCCCGACAAGAAGTAGTCAGCCGGCTCAGTGACTTTTAACAAAGAAGACAACCCCTCAGAGGAGCGTCGCATATGAGAATGGGAAATGTTGTGATGGTGGGATTGGTCGTGGTCTTTTGCTGTACCGGATCCGGGTGGGCCGCTAATAGTGATCTGAATACGAGTGCCATCGAAGGACTAACCGTCACGGTACTGGACTCAAAGAACTGTAATGGCACGACAGATGTGCCCCAAGTGGTCACCGCAACGCGCGCGCTCACTGGGGGAGTAAAGGGCGGGTGTCCTTACCGCCTCGCGGTGACCGTCACCGGGTTAGTAGAAACGCAGAACGCGGCTTTCGACTTCGTGTATGTAAATGATGTGTTGTTCTTCAGTGGGGACGAGGCTGGTGGTGGCTGTGTTATGGGCTCGAAGACGATGACGAAGGAGATTGAAGTCAATGCTGGCGATGAAATTACCATCACGTATGACACAGCGGACGAGCTCTTCCACACGGGTGGATATGCCACGATCACCAAGGTAGATGTTGTTGGTGGGGGGTGCGCCGATTGTACGTACCCTGGTAGCGGCCATGTAAAGCTGGGCTCGGTAGACGTGGAGCTCAGTTTAGGAAAAGCCGCATTCGGCTCTTCGGCCGGCATTTTGAAGATTTCAGAAGAGACGCCGTCGCCGCAACTGGCGACTCCGCAATCTCTTCGGTTCGCCGGGTCTAGCGCGTACAGCGAAGTGATCAAAACTGGTACAGTGCTTCGGCAGGTGAAGGCACCGGAAACATTCGTCGATATCGTGACAGTGAGCGCGACCGGGTACGAAATCCGTTTTTATCCTCCCTCAGTGGTCGGACAGAAAGTTGGGGGGATATACCAATTGATTGGCCAGCCCCATCCTTTTGTGACGTGGATCGTGGAGAACCCGGATGCGACTGGAGCCTCGCAGACAGGTCTTCGGGTGACGGAGGTGCGCGATCAATCCTCCTTGGTCAACGAATACACCTCAACGGGCGGGAAGAATTGGGATTTGGTCAAGGCGGGCGGTGCCGTACGGGAAAGCTTCACCACGGGAAGCGATGCGGTGGCGAAAACCACGACCGAAACGCGGAGTGTCTTCTCAGGGGCGGTCTTGGTGGCGAAGACGGCGACGACGTGGAAAGACTTCGCGTGGGGAACAGAGCTGCTGGAGACAGTGGAGGATCCAGACACCAGCGCGCGGCGGACGACGCGGACCTACTATGCAAATAGCGCAACGGACGGCGTGAACTATACGAAGTTGAAGCAGATCGTGAATCCAGATGGCGGCTGGGAGCGGTATGAGTACGATGCAGATGGGCATGTGACGAAACTGGTCACCCCATTTCTCGACGCGGCAGTGGGCGCTGCGGAAAATCTTTGCCGGGTCACTACAACAACCTATCAAGCGGCGGCCCCGCAGGAAACGCGGATCGCCAAGGTCCTGGGTGTAGAGGTTGACCGCTCGTACCGTGTGTACCAGCAGACACAACCGGGCCCTCAAGGAGTGCAGGTAATTCAGGAAACTCGGGACATCCAAACGCAGACGACGGGTGCTGCGTATGATGCCCCCGACAATTTGGTTACGGTGACCCGAAAAGTGGCCAGCGGTCCGTTTACGGGCGAACTGGACTACGTTGTGCATCCCGACAGTAATCAGGAATGGTACCAGTACGCGATGGACGGCGCAAATCGAGTAACGACCTTGAACGATCTGAATTCCATGACCGTGACGAAGACGGACCCCGCTGGTCACGTTCTCTCGAAGAGAACCGAATCCTCTGGTTTTCTGCTTTCGGAAGCAACAGCGATCGCATTTGACGACGCCGGGCGCCCGACGACGATCCAGTATGATGACGGGACGGCGGAGGTGACACAATCCGGCTGCTGCGGGCCGGCGACGACTACCGATCGAAACGGGCTCGCCACTTCGTTCAAGTACGACGATCTGGGGTTCCTGAGCGAGGAAACGCGTGGCGGCATTACGACGGTCTATACGAATGATCCGGTCGGCCGCGTCGTGGCGACCAATCGGCGTGGGAGCGATGACTCCATCATGTCGATCTCGACCTCGAAGTATGATGTAGCGGGTCGACTATATGAATCCGCAGACGCTTCCGGACGAACCACGAAATTCGCCGCAACCTTCGACGCGAACGGACACCCCGTGCGGACCACGACGTATCCGGATCTTTCGACGCGGATCGAAACTTTCGCGCTCGACGGCTCGCTTCTCAGCGTAGATGGGACAGCAGTGCATCCGCTTCAATACCAGTATGGGGTCGACCAGGATGGTCTCTACACAAAGGAGATTCGGGTGGGCTTGAACGGTGCGACAACCGAGTGGACCAAAACTTCCATGGACGCGGCTGGCCGGACCAGGAAAATTGCGTTTGCGGATGGAAGCACTTCGCAGTTCTTCTTCAACACTCTGGGGCAGTTGGCGAGAGAGGTTGATCCGGACGGGGTCACTATCCTCCATCAATACGGAGCTTCTGGCCCGCAGACAATTACAGCGGTTGATGTGAACCGCAACGGGGTCATTGATTACGGCGGGCCGGACCGCGTCACCCAGGTGATTCAATCCGTGGCCCAACGCGCAGCGGTGACGGTCAAACGAACCGAAACACTGGTCTACAGCGACGCAGGCCAGATTTCCGACCTGACCGAGACTTCTCCGAACGGGCGCAATCAATGGCGAACCGTCGGTGGAAACACGACCGCTACTGCCGTGACTGCACAGAATGGCGCAATCACGACGACAGAAACTTCCCCCGACAATTCCTATCGCGTCTCGGTGACCACTGCGGACCGTCCGATCTCGGAAAGCCGTTATCTGCCAGATGGAACGGTGCTCTCCTCCCGCTCCTTTGGTTACGATCCCCATGGCCGGCAGGCGACCGTCACGGATGAAAATGGCGTCACGACAACTGTCTACAATGCCGATGACCGGTTGGCGTCCATCACCACGCCGGTTCCCGGAGCGGGATACGCGGCACAGACCACCTCCTATGGATACGATTGGGCGGGGCGAAAGACGACGGAAACACTCCCCGACAGCGGGGTGGTAAATACCGCTTTTTGGCCTTCCGGTGAATTGAAGCACGTGGACGGCGCCCGCACGTACACGGCCGATTACACCTACGATCCACAAGGCCGGATCAAGACGCTGGTTGCCGGCGGGTCTACCACGACCTGGAACTATAGCGCCGTGCGCGGCTGGCTCGACTCCAAGATCTATGCCGATAACAAGGGGACGACGTATACGCACACCGCCGCCGGGCGCCTGTGGACGCGCACCTGGCAGCGGGGAGTTATCACTACCTATTCCTACACTTCGGCCGGCGATCTGCAGGGCATTGATTACTCGGATGGAACTCCCGATGTGGAGTATCAGTACGATCGCGTCGGCAACGTCAATTTCATTCGGGATGCGGAAGGAGTCCGGCACCTAACCTACCGGCTTGACGGGCAGCTCGGGCAGGAAGATCATACGAATGGCTACCTGGGCGGCATCAGCCTCGTCCCGGGGTACGATGCATTGCAGCGGCGAAACGCTTTGCAGCTCCAGCGCGACGGCGCGGCGTTCTTGCAGCAAAGCTTCGGCTTTGACGAAGCGTCCCGCCTGAGCAGCGCCAGCCAGGACACCACGACCGCAACTTACGGTTATGGGGCTACCGAAACGCAAGTTGCGACCATCACCTTCAGCGAGGCAGGCACTCCCACGGCGGTGACTACCCACGTGATCGATAAGATTGGCCGGCTGCAGAGCACTACCACTACGGCCGCCGTCGGAGGCGCAGTGCTCGCGAAAAGCGCGTATGACTACAACGCCGCCAACTTGCGGACTCGGCAGACGCTGGCTGACGGGACGTACTGGAGCTACAGCTACGATGGCTTGGGTCAGCTGACCTTTGGCGGGCGCAATGCGGCGGATGGAACCCCTCTGCCCGGCGAGCAGTTCGGTTACGGTTTCGATGCGATTGGCAACCGGCTCTCAACTACGACCAACGGGCGTGCAGCCACCTATACTCCAAATAACTTGAACCAGTACACCGGGCGCACGGTGCCTGGAGCCGCAGACCTGATCGGCAGCTCGGCGCCGAATGTGGACGTTGTCGTAAATGGGCAGGCGGCGGATCGCTCACTCTCAAACTTACGCTGGTCGAAAACGCTGACTCTGGACAACTCCGCCGGCCCGATCTTTGCGCCCGTGCATGTGGAGGCGCGGAGCAGCGGCACCACGAATGTGCTGGAAGATGACAACGGCTCAATCTTCCTTCCGCCTGCTCAGGAAGCGTTTCGGTATGACCTCGACGGGAACCTGCTGGAAGACGGGCGCTGGCTTTACAATTGGGATGGCGAGAATCGCTTGCAAAGCATGGAGGCACGGCCCTCTGTGCCGCTTGCGGGGCGTAGTCGCCTCGAGTTCGTCTATGATGAGCAGGGACGGCGGGTGGTGAAGCGCGGGTACCGCCAGCTTTCGGATGGGATGTGGTCGCAGATTTCCGAAAGCACGTTTGTTTACGACGGATGGAATTTGATCGCGGAACTCGATGCTAATCGCTTCCAGCGTTTTACTTTCTTGTGGGGAATGGACGTGAGCGGTACGATCCAGCGCGCGGGTGGCGTAGGTGGGTTGCTAGTTTTTACTACATATCCTGAAGGTGGCAACAATCCTGCGTTCTCGCCGCTCTATGATGGCGACGGAAATGTGGTTGCGATGATGAGTAGTGGGCAAGTGTCCGCATCCTTTGGTTACGGGCCATTTGGGGAGCCGACGCAGGTCAGCGGACTACTTGTCGCTGCGATGGAGAGTCCGGTACGATGGAGTACCAAGTACGTCGATAGGGAGGGCGGAAACGTGTATTATGGCCACCGGTATTATGAGGGGCGGCTAGGTCGCTGGCTTAACCGTGATCTTATCGACGAGAATGAATCTCAGAACGCGAATCCATACTTATTCTGTCTCAATGCCCCCACTGCTTTCCACGATCCCTCCGGATTAGACCCGCTCGGTGTATTCCTATTCCGGCGCTACACCGCTCGGCACGGGATGACTTGGTTCTTTGGTGACGAATGGCTTGGTGAGGATACCGTCTCGATCAGAGACACGTATGGGCTGATGGCGAAATCCCTCGGACCGGACATGGATGCGGTGTACCTAGCCACGGTATTGAAGCTTGAGCGCGACAACCAATTACCGAATGCAGGTTTCGTAAGAGCTTCTCTCTCGAACAGGAATGTGACGAGGTACGGTACGTGGCACGTGAACGAAGATAGGAATACGCCTTTCTTGTTCGATGTCGGATTTTATTTAGGAACTGCGCAGGACGTCCGGTCTCTTGGAGGCACATTCGAAGTTCGATGCGTTAACAAGGGCAGAAAAGTTTATGAGGTTAAAAACACCTTTGGCTCGTTTGTCTGGGCAGACCGCATTGACAGCAATATCAAGAATAGCGACAACGCTTCGCACCCTATACGCAATCCAGTTGAGACAGTGAACCATTACCTCGAGGGAGGTGCTCCGTTTCAGGTTAGAGTATATTGGGAGGACCGACGCTCCCAGGCAAGAAACATTAGCCCCTGATGAAGGTTTTCGCTTTAGCAGTTGGTGTCCTCCTGTGTATTGCCTGCTGTGGGATCGCATATCATTTTCGCGTTCAGCGTGGGCGTTGCGCCGATTTTTCTGACTTACCTTGGGGAGGTCGAGATTTTTCCTCGTTGCATGCTGTCGATGGCGTCGATTTCGAGTATGACCGTTTTTCTGGGTCGCTCCATGCGAAGGCGAAAGTGAGTGGGGAGTTGCTACAACAATTTGGACGGAGCATGAGAGCACAGGTATTTTCAGGTACCGAGCGGTCGGATCCTTCCCATCAGGCCCTCAGTATTGAATTTGAGGCGCCGAAGGACGTGCCAATGTACAGTTTTTCGTGCCGACTTCCCTCCGGCGGCGAGGCCGTTTATTTTGATTTTATTCCCTTCGCCGGAAGATTGGAATGGTCTGATGGCGTTGTGTATCTCCATGGATACCCGTGAGGCGGGTGGCCCGCTTTCGTTTACGCTGCGTGAGTCTTCGTCAACAATCACGAGGCACAGCGAGCCTCGCCATGATTCAAAGTTGGCCGCGAGGCTGGCTGAGTTTGTGGAGACTCGATCGCCGATGAGCCAGCTCGATTGCGCTTGCAGCATGGCATCTACTGGCATTTCGCCGCCCGCAATTTTGACAGGGACTGCTTTTCGAACCTCGCAGGACGCCGCCCGCCGGAGGAAGCGAAACGTCCAAGGGTGCGAATGTACGACTGACAGCTACCCAGGAGAAACCGCGTCGACCGTATTTATCGGAGGTCCGCTCTATGACCATCACGCGTATATTCCGCTGCTTGGACGAGATCTTGGATGCCATTGCCAGCGCCGTCCGCCTCGCGACTGGGTTGGTCCTATCTGCAGCGAGCGTATTCAGGACGATTCGGTGGCGAAGTTTCGCGCTTGGGCAGAGTCGCATCGCCTCACTTGGCGCTTGAAGGAATACGATCGCGGCGGACTGGAGAAGGGCTACACGGTCGTCTTTTCCGAACATGCACCGTGAGCCGCTCACCTTCGAAGCTTTTCCGCCCGCCATTTTGAATAGAACGAATGCATGGGATCTACTCTGGTTACTCTTAGATCACACTGATCGGAAGCGTTTGTCCCGGTCCTAAGCGTTCGGCCCACCTCGGCACTCTCCCGGAGCGATCGCCGCGAGAGGCGTATCGAAGACGTCGCATTACGCTCTATCAGACTTCGAGTCTCCGAGAGGAGCTCACAGACGGATGCACTTTCGCAGTTCCTCGCGGCCGGCGCACTTCGTTTTTCATCGGAGAGGCGGTTCGATCTGAACCATCTGATTCGCCGGAGTGAAAAGGGAGGACACCGCCATGAACTGTACCCCCTTGAACTGGTCATTCATAAATCCGAGGAAGAATCTTGGAGAGCCGTGGATGACGGTGGGCTGGCCGGGGTTGTGGAGTCTCGACCGTAGGTTCGTTCGCTGGGCCATGATGTGACGCAGAGGGAAGGAGGAGCGACGGGCGAACCGATGCGAGCATCAGGCACTGCGAATCGAGTCTCCACATGTGGAGGTTGGTAGGCGCACGATCAGGGCTGTGATGGTGCGCCGGGGCTGCTGGGACGTCAATGTGGCGCCAAGGCGCGATCCGTAAATCCGAAAAATCACAGAACGAAGCTTTTCATGCGTTCCGAGTGGTGAATGTGTTTGCCTTTTTGAAGGAAGTACGAAATGCGGGTCGATATGAAGAAGAGTCACCCGCCCTCGTTCCTCAAGGAATTGCCTTTGCAGGTTTTTCAGCCTGATTCGCGGAGGCGGATGGGCGGCGTACATGTGGTGCGGTTGACATCCCGCGCATGGACATGACCTCAAAACGAAAATCTTGCGCCACTGCTTGCCGGCGGCCGATTCGGCCCATCAGAATCTCGGGACCAGAATTCTCGATCTGCCTTTCGGCCCGCGCAGCTGCGTGGGTCGCCGGGACGGCGCTGCTTATCGAAAAACTTCTTCATGAAATCCTAAAGAGGTGAGACCTCGGCGTTAACCCTAAACACGACACGCGTGTCGTATTTGAGAATCGAGGATTCCTGGTTGTGAGGTTGGCCCGTTGCTGTCTTGTAGTCTGATGTAGGGACTCTAGAATCGCTGTCCTGGGTTCCCAAGGAGCAGCTCACTCGAGGGACCGACCCCGTGACAGTCCGCCTTCCACAAACGGACAAGTTTGTCCGATTTGTCCCCAGTCGGAGAGGCACTTAAGGCCGTTGAGAAAAAGAACTGCCTCTTCTTTGGTGAGGCAAACGCCGGCCAGCGTGGCGCCATCATCTACACGATCATTGAGTCCTGCCGGGCGCACGGCATCGATCCGTACGAATATCTGCGCGATGTCTTCACGCGGTTTCCAAACACGACCAATCACTCAGGTGAAAACCTCACGCCCGCGGCCTGGGCTTTGGGCGCGCCGCGCCACCGGAGATCTGCAACGCGCACCGTAAACGTCATAGCCATTCGGCTATGACGTTTTTGATCCCGACTCGGGGAATTACGCTGGCTGTCAAGAAGCCAAACGAGGCGGTACGGCTGACGCTTACGTTTTTTCCGCGACGGCCGCCACCAGTGCTTTCACGGCAATTCTTCCGGACAGAGGCTCGCCGACGGAACATGCTGGAGCTACGGGTGGGTCGTTCTGCAGCGTTTTTCCCTCCCAACCAGGAGCACCTAACGGCGACGCTGAAAGCTCGACTTACTGTAAACCGCAGCACGAGCGAGTTGGGCATCGATGCCGGTGACGTTCCGGCGCCAGCGCACCATCTCCTCGCTCGCATTGAAATGCGCCGCGATCGCAACGTTATCGAACCGGCGCTGCAAAAACCAGAGCAGGGCCTCCCGCGGAATTTGTAAGCAGCCGCCCAGCCATTTTGCCTCGTCTTCTTGATCCACGTTGAAGCCCCTCATGGCAAACGGGAGTCGCCCGGCCGGTTCGATCGTGTCGGGCTTGTGCTTCAGCCAGATATGAGAGACTTCGTGCATGATGTTGCTCTCCTGGCGCGGCGGCTCGTGCGTGGTGTTGTGGACAATGAATCGCTTTTCGCCGGCCTTGAAAGTGAAGCCAGACCACCGGTCCGCGTGCTGCACGAGCATTTGCGAGGCGAGATGTTCCGGAAAGTCGGGAATGTCGAGCGGCCCTACCACGACCACTTCCAACCGCTTGGCTAAAGCGCGCGCCGACAGAGGAGATCGCGCCGGCAGGCCGACGAGGCGTCGCGCTTCAGCAGCAATTCGCTCGGCTTGGGTCTTGAATCCATGACGCAACACATCATCCCTCCTTCTCCTTCAGCTTGCCTGCGGAGGCTGCCTTGTAAGCGAAGCGAATCATTTGTGAAAGGGCGTCGACGGCGTCGGTGGGAAGAATTTTGTCTGCCCGCAGATTGGCTTCGATCACGTCGGGCATCGCCATCGGTTCCCCAGCCTCAACGGGAACCGACGAGCGAAAGTCGTCGGCCGACACGCTCAGCCACTGGCAAAGCCGCATAAAACTTTCCAGATCTGGGGCATTTCCGCGCTCGATTCTGGAGAGGGTGGAAGCAGTCACGCCGCGGATCTCATCGGCAACCACGCGCAGAGGACGATTTGCGCGCTTTGCTTTAACCATGGCGGATAAGCGATTTACGTCGACGGAGGAGGGATTTGTCATCGGCTGTCCCGCCGACAATACAAGATTCTACTTGCGGCACAAGAGCTCAGCTGTAATATTCGTCGCACATTGTCGCACTCGTGCGATAGGCCCGATGGTGTGGCGCGACGCAAACCACGGCGCAAACCCAAGTCGCGTTCACTAATAATGACAGATGAAAGAATTAATTGAAGTGTTCCTTATCGAAGAGCCGGGAAAAGCTCCGCGCCCGCACCTTCTCGACCCGGAAAAGACTGTCGACATCCTGATCCGGGAAATCTTCCCGGACCGGCACGAAGAGATCGACATTTTCATCGAGGGCGAGGGGATGGCCTGCGACCGTCATCATCGCATCCACGATTGTGGCATCCGTCGCGGCCACCGCCTCCATTTCCGGAAGCGCCCTCATCACGGCGACAGTCACCATGGGCATCAGATCCCGCAACACCCGAAGCTGTTCTTGGACACCAAGGAGGGAGTCAAGGAGTTCACCGCTCCGAAAAACCCGATGAGCGGCAAGGAGCTCCGCGACCTTTTTGGCGTCGCCGCCGACTACGACCTCTGGGAAAAAGTTCCCGGTGAGGACGACATTCGGATCGACCCCAGCGCGCCTGCCATCGTGCTTACCGACTGCGAGCACTTCTACACCGCGCCGAGCGAACTGAATCCAGGCAGCTTCTAAAAATATGCTGCCCGAGGAGGACGAGGAATTCCTAAAAGAGAAGGGATACGCGTACCGTGAGGCCGTGGAAAACGGCTTCACGCACGTGATCATCTCCGACTTTTCCTTCCCTGAGGCGTACACGCCGCGCCAGGCGGAAATGCTGATCCGGCTCCCGCCCCTATATCCCAAGGCGCAGCCGGACATGTTCTGGACACGCCCGAATGTGAAGCTCACGTCCGGCGCGTGGCCCTTGGCCTCGGCGACAATGGAGAACTACTTGGAACTGCCATGGCAGCGCTGGTCTCGCCATTGGCAGCACGCTTGGAGGCCAAGCATCGATGGCCTCCGCACCTTCATCGCCTCGATCATCCGTGAACTTTCAAGGGGACGCTAATGGACTATACCTTCACCTTTCTCGAGTCGATTCGTACCCAGCTCGCCGACCACTTTGCCGCAGGCAACGGCAAGGAAATGGCCGGGTATGTCTTTGCCGGAGTCAGTCGCACCGAGCACGAGACCCGCTTCATCGGGCGCCAGTTCCGCCCGGTAAAGCCGGAGCACATCATCCGCCACGGACCGCTCCACATCTCGATCCGTTCCGATTCCTACTGCCCTGCGCTGCAACACGCCGACCAGACTAAGCATTCCTTCTGGTTCATCCATTCGCACCCGCGCGGCTATCCCGAATTTTCCCCGCAGGACGACTGCGAGGAGCCCAAGCTTTTTTCGACTGCATATGCGCGCATCGGCGGGGACGCGCTTCATGGCAGCATCGTTTTTCCCGAAGGTGCAGCCCCGGTAGGCCGGATCTGGCGACGCGACGACACGAGCGTCCCACTGAAACGCATCAGGGTGATCGGCAGCCGCTTCCAATTTCACGATTTGATTATCGACAGCTCGCCAATCCCAGACTTCTTCGACCGCCAGGTTCGCGCCTTCGGTCCGGACATCCAGCGGCGCCTCGCATCGCTCCATGTCATCATCGTAGGAGGCGGCGGCACTGGTTCAGCGGTTGCCGAGCAGCTCATCCGCCTCGGAGTCGGTAAGCTGACCATCATCGATCCGCAGTGTTTCGAAGGGTCCAACGTAAACCGGGTCTATGGCTCCTCCGTCAAGGATGAGGGGATGCCCAAAGTTGAGATTCTCCGCCGGCTCGCCGCTCACATTAGCCTTGGCACGGTGGTCGAAGTTATCCCAGATTCCATTTACCGAAAGCCGATCGCCGAACGCCTGCGTGAAGGCGACGTCATCTTCGGCTGCACCGACGAGCACGCCGCCCGCAGCATTCTTGGAGAAGTCGCCCTTCATTATGCTATCCCCGTCATCGATGTCGGCGTGCGAATTCATTCCGAGAACCAGATCATCCAATCGATAAGCGGCCGGACGACCGTGCTCTACCCAGGCGCCAGTTGCCTCTATTGCCGCGGGCGAATCGATCCCAGGCGAGTTGCTTTCGACATGACGAGCTTTTTCAACCCCGCCGAAGCCGCCGAAAGGCGGCGCGAGGGCTACGCGCCTGAACTCCTCGAGAATAACCCGGCGGTCATCCCTTTTACGACGACTGTCGCGGCCGGGGCCGTGTCAGAGCTGATCCATCGGCTTACCGGCTTCATGGGCCTGAACCGGCGGACGACCGAAGTCATTTACCGCTTCGATCAAAACGACCTCGGCCGGAATTCTTTGCCGCCCCAGGCGGGTTGCACCTGTGCCGACCACGCCCAGCTTGGTCGCGGCGACACGAAGCTCTTTCTCGGGATGATGTGGCCATGAGAGTGTGGAGATCCCTGGTCGCGAAATGGAAAAAGGCGTGGGCGTGGTTCCGCGGCACACGCCCTCATTTCCACGAGGTTATCTACGTCGCCTCCGCCCTGGACGTATCCGCCATCAAACCTCATCAGATCGCAATTGTCGACGATCGTGGCGCGCTGAAATGGGCGCTAGTTCCATGCCCATGCCAATGCGGCGAGTTGATCCATGCCTGCCTGATGCGCAGCCGTAATCCCCACTGGGATCTTTCGTTGGATAGCGATGGCTATGCAACGCTCAGTCCGTCGCTGTGGCGTTCCTCAGGTTGCCGCAGCCACTTCTTCATCAGAAATGGCCGACTTATTTGGGCCGGCGCATGAAAGGTCAGATAAAAACTACTGCACTTCCGATCGAAAAGCTAAGCTACGTCTGTGCAATTCGAAGAAGGTGAGATTGAGTCGATTCGCTCACCTGCGGATGCCGGAATGGAAGGGCCTGCGCCACAAGGTCGAGGTCGCTAATCTTTTCGTGGTTGGTCCAGACGACTGCGGACGTCGAAGGACGTTGCGTTCCCCTTCGCGGCAATTCCGCGCACCGTCGCGAAATACTATTCACCTCCGGCGCGGGGAGCGAGATCGAGTTTCGAAGGGTCCCCTCAGCAAGTTCGGCGGAGCTGAATGCGGCCAACAAGCCCAACGAGGTCCAACGTTTCGATTGCACCTTCGAGACACTCTTCGACCTTGGGAAGGTTCGACGCTTTCGGTTGGCTGCCGCCGTTTTCCCAACGTTCCACTAGGTCCCGTCCAAAGCCCGCCCGCGTCGCCAGCTCCTCCTGAGTCAAACCGGCGCACTTTCGATAAAACGCCAAGCGCTCCGGAAACGCATGTCCGCTCGAAAAAGGGATGTAGCCTAAAAGCCGAATGATCCCCGGAATTCGGACGGGTAGCGGCTCTCCTTTGTTGCGCTCCCAATTCTGGATTGAGCCGCGATGGACCTCAAGAATGTCGGCGACCTGCTTCTGCTCCAATCCGAGTTCGATTCTGCGCTTCCGAAGGTGCTCGCCGATCGTTGACGGGTGTTCCGGGCAACGCTTCACGAGCCTCTGATAGGGGGAGAGGGGGCGACGCACGCCTCTGATTCGTAGATGACAAAATGGCAACGTACGGCACACCGTGCGTTGCCTTTCAGTCACCATTGTCAAGACATTGTTGTCGACAACGATTTCAACAACTTGTCGGCGTTATTCCAGTCCATCTTGGTCCAGCGAGAATGCAGATCGATCAGCTCGTTGCGGATCTCTGCCAGGAATTCGATCCTCAACACGTCGAGTTCGGGCTTCAACACGCGGTAGCTCGTCCTCGGAGCTAACTTTTCCGAGCATCGAGAGCCCCATACCTCTCCTTGATCTGCTGGACGGTTGAGTCCCTCTTGGTCGGTGAGGCCGAAAAGGCGATCTGCGGGTTTTTGACCTTCTCCGGCTCACGGGCTGAAAGCGTCGTGTAAGGATTGCTTCTCGGCTATCCCAACGCGACGAATGCGAATAGGACAGCAGGCCGCAAGGCTGGCAGACCAGTTTCCGCACGAGCCCAGATAGCAGCACCCGCTCCTCTGCGGGAGATTTGGAGGATTATGCCGCCGGTGTGATGCGAATCGTAGCGATCAGGCCGCAATTGCCTGCAAAGGTCGCGTGGTATCTCTCCGGCATTGGGCGCATCCACTTTACCGCGAAGTCTTGCACCGCGTGGAATAATTCACGGAGGTTCCTTCCGGAGCATGCGATTTCGTGGCTGGCAAAGGTCAGCGTGAGGGTCTCAGTCCCATCCGCATGAATAAGTGCTGCGGAAATGAGCTGCTGGTAGGGAAACAAATGCGCTTCCGCGCCCGTGGGCTCCACCCGAAGGCAGGCCGAAGGAGCTTCACGTTGCCAGCACGTTGGGGTGGTCTGCCCGGCCGGTTTGTTCGTTTCGAGTTTTCGTTTCATATGTATTGACGGTCTGGTGCTTGAGGAAGCTCGCGGTCCATGCGCGCATCGCCAGGCGACAGAGGCGCCTGGTCAGTTCCCGCCCGCGTCGCAGGCCGCGAAGGACCGGTTCGCGGACCGCCTTGCGCTCACCCGTGCGGACCAGATCGAGCGCCAGTTCGCGGTCACCGGCACGCTTGATCGCTTCGCTGAGTTGCTCTTTGTCGGGCGTGAAGATTTGCACACTCTTTCGTCCGCGCGAAATCGAGACGTACCACTGTTGTGAATTGGACGCAGCGCGCACGGCCGCGTCGCCGAAGAGCACGTGGTCGACTGTTTTTCCCTGCGAGCCGTACGAAGTGACGGCGTAGCCGCGGAGGAATTGCCGAAACGACG
>Ga0068852_100001358_pt1 | contig 16423 bp, 13 predicted proteins | sample KBSCornC22_FD_66594 | JGI IMG/M metagenome (GOLD analysis project Ga0068852, IMG submission 66594) | Corn rhizosphere microbial communities from Kellogg Biological Station, Michigan, USA - KBS Corn C2-2 | ecosystem: Host-associated > Plants > Roots > Rhizosphere > Soil ... | reverse complement strand
TCTGGCGGAGAGGGCGGGATTCGAACCCGCGTTGGGCTGTTAACCCAAACACGCTTTCCAGGCGTGCGACTTAAACCGCTCATCCACCTCTCCGTGGAGCCCGAAATTATACCGTGAGGGCCGCGCTCAGGATCGTGACGTGCGGCCCCAGGCAAGCCAGCGGAAGCCGTAGAGCTGCTTCCAGAACATGAGCATGAGCATCGCGAGCATCGTGAGATGCACGGGCCAGAGCCCGACCCACGGCGGGATGCGGCCCTGCGCGGTCCAGACCTGGAAGATCGACAGCAGGTTGTTGTAGAGCGCGTACACCAGCACGGCGAGGACCAGGTTCCACGAGCGTCCGGAGCGCGGGTTCACGAACGACAGCGGCACCGCGAAGAGCCCCATGATGAGCACCGCGAGCGGCAGCCCGATGCGCCAGTGCAGCTCCGCCATCTGCTCGGGCTTGCCCTCGCGCAGGAGCTGCGGCGTGGTCATCTCGCGGCTCTTCGCCTGCTGGCGCTTCGCCTCGCGCGGCTCGATGCGAACGGCGTAGCGGTCGAAGTCCACGGTGCGATAGTCGAGCGTGCCCGGCGTGCCCTCGTAGCGCCGGCCGTGGAGGAGCACCACGAAGCGGTCGCCGTTGGCGGCGGTCTCGATGAAGCCCTTCTGCGCGACCATCACGCCCATTCGGTTGTTCTGCAGCGACTGGACGAAGACGTTGTTCACGACGTTGTCGCGCTCTGAGAGCTTGTCGACGAAGAACACCCGGTCGGAGCTGCGCGACTCGGTGAATACGCCCGGCGTGACCGAGCTCACCTCGTCGCGGCTTTCGAGCAAGCGCTGGTACTCCACGCTCTGCGCCTGCGACCAGGGTGCGACCACGAGCGAGAGGAGCGCGCACACCAGCGCCACGGGCAGCGCGAACTGCAGCACCGGCCGGATCCACGCCGCGATCGACAGGCCCGACGAGAACCACACGGTCATCTCGCTGTCGCGATAGCTGCGCGTGAGCGCGAGCAGGATCGCCACGAACACGGCGATGCCGAGCAGCACGGGCATGTACGTGAGGATGCCGAACGCGATGAGGCCCATCACGGCCTCCGGCAGCACGGCGCCCGCGGCGGCCTTGCCGAGCAGCACGATGAGCAGCCGGGTGAGGATGATCGCGAGCAGCACGCCGATCACGGCGATGGCGATGAGGCTGAACTCGCGGATGAGGCTGCGCTGGAAGATCAATGGCGCGGAGGCGGGCGGGGCGTTTTGCTTAACGCGTGCGAAGCGAGGATAATCCGCCCGATTTCCAACGAGAAAAAAGTCGAGCGCGACGATGGAATTTAGCATAAAGAGCGGCAGCCCCGAGAAGCAGCGTTCCGGGTGCGTGGTGGTCGGTGTCTTCGAAGGACGCAAGCTCTCCGGCCCGGCGCAGGCGATCGACGCCGCATCCGGCCAATATTTAGGGGAGGTTCTCCGCAAGGGCGACCTCGAGGGGGCGCTGGGCAAGACGCTCCTCCTCCACAACGTGCCCCAGGTGGCGGCGGACCGCGTGCTGCTGGTGGGCCTGGGCAAGGAGCGCGAGTTCGGCGAGGCGGCCTACCGCAAGGCGATGGCGGCCGCGGTCGGCGCCCTCAAGTCGACGGGCACTTCGGAAGCGACCATCTTCCTCACCGAGATTCCCGTGAAGAAGCGGGATACCGCGTGGCGCATCGAGCAGGCGGTGATCGCCATGAAGGACGGCGTCTACCGCTTCGACCGGCTGAAGAGCAAGCCGCCGGAGGCGAAGCGCGAGCTGCGCAAGGCGGTGCTGCACGTCGAGAGCCGCACCGAAATCGGCGAGGGCGAGGCCGCGGTCCAGCGCGCCATGGCGATCGCCGACGGCATGGCCTTCGCCAAGGACCTCGGCAACCTGCCCGGCAACTACTGCACGCCGACCTACCTCGCGCAACAGGCGCAGGAGCTGGGCCGCGCGCAGGGCATCAAGGTGGAGGTCCTCGAGCAGAAGGACATCGAGAAGCTCGGCATGGGCTCGTTCCTCGCGGTGGCGCGCGGCAGCCGCGAGGCGCCGAAATTCATCGTGATGGAGTACCGCGGCGGCGGCAAGGACGATGCGCCCGTGGCGCTCGTGGGCAAGGGCATCACGTTCGACACCGGCGGCATCTCGATCAAGCCCTCGGCCGAGATGGACGAGATGAAGTTCGACATGTGCGGCGCGGCGAGCGTCCTCGGCACGATGAAGGCCGTGTCCGCCATGAAGCTCCCGATCAACGTCGTGGGCGTGATTCCCGCCACCGAGAACATGCCCGGCGGCAATGCGATCAAGCCCGGCGACATCGTCACCACGATGTCGGGCCAGACGGTCGAGATCCTCAATACCGACGCGGAGGGCCGGCTCATCCTCTGCGACGCGCTCACCTATGTCGAGAAGTACAAGCCGGCGGCGGTGATCGACATCGCCACCCTCACCGGTGCCATGGTGATCGCGCTGGGCCACGTCGCGACCGGCATGTTCGCCAACAACGATTCCCTCGCCCGCGAGGTGATCCAGGCGGGCGAGGCCTCGTGGGACCGCGTCTGGCACATGCCGCTGTGGGACGATTACCAGGACATGCTCAAGTCGAACTTCGCCGACTTCCCCAACATCGGCACGCGCGCGGGCGGCTCGATCACCGCGGCCTGCTTCCTCTCGCGCTTCACGCGGACGTACCCGTGGGCGCACCTGGACATCGCCGGCACGGCGTGGAAATCGGGCGCGGAAAAAGGCGCCACCGGCAGGCCCGTCGCGCTGCTGTCGCAGTTCCTGGTGCGGCGCGCGGCGGCGTGACGCGCATAGATTTCTACCGCTACGCGGAGGACAAGCTGCGCTTCGCGTGCCGGCTCGCCACGAAGGTCTACCAGAGCGAGAAGCCGCTCGTGGTCTTCAGCACCGATCGCGCCACGCTGCAGCGTTTCGACACGGCGCTCTGGACGCTGCAGGCCACGGGCTTCGTGCCGCACTGCTTCGCGGGCGCCGCCGTCGCGGCCGAGACGCCGATCATCCTCGCCGGGAGCGAGGCGGAGCTGCCGCATCACGACGTGCTCCTCAACCTCGACGACGAGTGGCCGCCCTTCTTCGCCTCCTTCGAGCGCGTGCTCGAGATCGTCTCCACCGACGAGGAGGACAAGCAGCGCGCCCGTGCACGCTATGCCTTCTACAACAAGCGCGGCTACGATATCCAGGTGAACGCGATCGAGGGCGAGCGCCGGACGGCGCAGTGATGGCCGACGAGAAGGATCTCCTCGGCAAGGCGGATGCGCTGCTCAGGCGGCATTCGCTGCCGCCGCCCGCGGACGGCTCCGACACCGGCGGCGTGCCCATCCTCACCGATCTCGTGGACGCGCCCGCCGAGGCGCCGGTCCACGACGTGCTGGCGGAAGAGGCTCTCGCCCGCGACATCCTCGACCACGTGCTGGGAACGGTCGAGGCGCGCATCACGGCCGAGCTGGAACGAAGGCTCGTCCAGCACCTGGAGCCGCAGATCCAGTCGGCGGTCGCGAGCGCCGTCGGCGATCTCCACCAGGAGCTCGCCAACGCCGTCGGCGACGCGATCGCCGAGGCCCTGCGGCGCCGTCAAGTAAAATAACGGTTCCACCGGACGTTGAAAGCGTGGGCCCGCGGCCCGCGGACCCCATGGAACTCGCAAAAGCCTTCGATCCCCACGGCATCGAGTCGCACTGGTATCCCGTCTGGGAATCGCGCGGCTACTTCAAGGCGGGCTTCGATCCGTCGAAACCGTCCTTCTCGATCCAGCTCCCGCCGCCCAACGTCACGGGCACGCTCCACATGGGCCACGCGTTCCAGCAGACGCTGATGGACGTGCTCACGCGCTACCACCGCATGAAGGGCTACAACGTGCTGTGGCAGCCGGGGACGGACCATGCCGGCATCGCGACCCAGATGGTGGTCGAGCGCCAGCTCGAGGCGCAGGGCACCTCGCGCCGCGAGCTGGGCCGCGAGGAATTCGTGCGCCGCGTGTGGGCATGGAAGGAGCAGTCCGGTTCCACCATCACGCGGCAGATGCGGCGCCTGGGCGCGTCGTGCGACTGGTCGCGCGAGTACTTCACGATGGATGCCGCGCGCTCGAAGGCCGTGACCGAGGTCTTCGTGCGCCTGCACGACCAGGGCCTCATCTACCGCGGCAAGCGGCTGGTGAACTGGGATCCGGTGCTGCAGACGGCGGTTTCGGACCTCGAGGTCGAGACGCGCGAGGAGAACGGCACGCTCTGGCACCTGCGCTATCCGCTCGCGGATGGCAGCGGGCATCTCGTGGTCGCGACGACGCGTCCCGAGACGATGCTGGGCGATACCGCGGTCGCCGTGCACCCCGAGGACGATCGCTATGCGCATCTCGTGGGGAGGCAGGTGCGCCTGCCGCTCGCCGATCGCCTGATCCCGGTCGTGGCCGACGAGTACGTGGACCGCGCGTTCGGCACGGGCGTGGTGAAGATCACGCCGGCGCACGACTTCAACGACTACCTGGTCGGCACGCGCCACGGGCTGCCGCTGATCAACATCTTCACGCTCGAAGCCCGCGTGAACGAAAATGCGCCGCTCGCCTACCAGGGCCTCGACCGCTTCGAGGCGAGGAAGCGCGTGCTCGCCGACCTCGAGCAGGCGGGCCTCGTCGAGGCCACCAAGGCGCACAAGCTGATGCAGCCGCGCTCGCAGCGCTCCGACGCCGTGGTCGAGCCGATGCTCTCGGACCAGTGGTTCGTGCGCATGGACGGCATGGCGAAAGCCGGGCTGGAAGCGGTGAAGAAGGGGGGCACGCGCTTCGTGCCCGACGAGTGGACCAAGATCTACAACCAGTGGCTGGAGAACATCCAGGACTGGTGCATCTCGCGGCAGCTCTGGTGGGGCCACCAGATCCCCGCGTGGTACGCGGAGGACGGCACCGCGTTCGTCGGCCGCACGTACGAGGAAGCGCTCGCCAAGGCCACCGCCGCGGGCCGCAAGCTCGCGCCCGAGTCGCGGGACCCGGACGTGCTGGACACGTGGTTCTCCTCCGCCTTCGTGCCCTTCTCCACGCTGGGATGGCCCGACGAAGCGCAGTTCGAGCGCGAGCGCCGTTTCTACCTGCCTTCCACCGTGCTGGTCACGGGCTTCGACATCATCTTCTTCTGGGTGGCGCGCATGATCATGACGTCGCTCCAGTTCGCCGGCGTGACCGCCTTCCGCGACGTGTACATCAACGCCATCGTGCGCGACGCGGAGGGCAACAAGATGTCCAAGTCGAAGGGCAACACCATCGACCCGCTCGACGTGATCGACGGCATCGCCTTCGACGCGCTGCTGGAGAAATCCACGCAGGGCCTGATGCTCGCCTCGCACCGGGAAACGGCGGCGAAGCGCATCAAGCGCGAATTCCCCGAAGGCATTCCCTCGTACGGCGCCGACGCGCTGCGCTTCACCTTCGCGGCACTCTCCACGCTCGGGCGCACGCTCAACTTCGACCTGAAGCGCTGCGAGGGCTACCGCAGCTTCTGCAACAAGCTCTGGAATGCCACGCGCTTCGTGCTGATGAACTGCGAGGGCAGGGACGTGGGCCTGGACGAGAGCCTGCCGCTCGAGTTCTCGTCGACGGACCGCTGGATCATCTCGCGGCTGCAGCGCGCCGAGCGCGCGGTCATCGAGGGCATCGAGGAGTACCGCTTCGACGTCTCCGCCCGCGCCGTGTACGAGTTCGTGTGGGACGAGTACTGCGACTGGTACGTGGAGCTCGCCAAGGTGCAGCTCCAGAACGGCAACGAGGCGCAGCAGCGCGCCACGCGCCGCACGCTCATCCGCGTGCTGGAAGCCACGCTGCGGCTCGCGCACCCGATCATCCCGTTCATCACCGAGGAGCTGTGGCAGATCGTGGCGCCGCTCGCGGGACGCGAGGGCGAGAGCATCATGGTGGCGCCCTACCCCGTGCCCGACGACACGCGCATCCACGAAGAGGACGAGCGCGAGATCGCGACCGTGAAGGAAGTCGTGAATGCCGCGCGCAACCTGCGCTCGACGATGAACCTCTCGCCCGCGCAGAAAGTGCCGCTGTATCTCGCCGAGGCGGCCCCGGAGCTGCGCCGGCACGAGGCCGCGATCGCCGCGCTGGGCCGTTTTTCGGAGGTGCGCTTCATGGAGGCGCTGCCGCAGGAGGACGCGCCCGTCGCGATGACCGCGAACGCGAAGCTCATGCTGCACGTGGAGATCGACCGTGCCGCGGAACGCGAGCGCCTCTCGAAGGAGATCGCGCGGCTCGAGGGTGAAGTGGCGAAGGCGCGCGCGAAGCTGGGCAACGCCTCCTTCGTGGAGCGCGCACCTCCGGCCGTGGTCGAGCAGGAGAAGAAGCGCCTCACCGACTCGGAGGCCCGGCACGCGGACCTGAGCACGCAGTTGTCGAAGCTCGCGTAGCGGCGCCGTGCCGCTGCCCCACAGCCTGCGGGCGCTCGGCTCGCCCAACTTCCGCCGCTATTACACCGGGCAGGCGGTCTCGATGATCGGGACCTGGGTGCAGTCGGTGGCGATGATGTGGCTCGCCTACCGGCTGTCCAACTCGACGTCCTTCACCGGCCTCATCGGCTTCCTGCAGAGCGTGCCGCACCTGGTGCTGGGCCCGTTCGCGGGCGTGCTGGGCGACCGCGTGAGCCGCCGCAAGATGCTGATCGCGGTGCTGTCGCTCATGGGGGTGCAGGCGGCGATCCTGGCGGTGCTCTCCGGGACCCATCTCATCACGATGGGACAGCTCGCGGCCCTCGCCCTCATGGCCGGCATCTGCAACGCGTTCGAGACGCCCACGCGCCAGTCGATCTTCGTGCAGCTCCTCGACAAGCGCGAGGACCTGCCCAACGCCATCGCGATGAACTCGATGCTCATGAACGGCACGCGGCTCATCGGGCCCTCCATCGGCGGGTTCCTGATCGCGGCCTTCAACGAGACCGTCTGCTTCGCGCTGAACGCGGTGAGCTATGTCGCCGTGGTGGCGGCATTGCTGCGGCTCACCGTCACCCGCCGGCCGCCGCGCGCGCCGTCGCATCCGCTCGCGGACCTCGCCGAGGGCTGGCGTTATGCCATGGGCCTGTTGCCGATCCGGCGGATGCTCTTCACGCTCGCGCTCGTGAGCTTCTCCGTGAGCCCCTATTCGACGCTCATGCCGGCGATGGCGGTGCGCACCTTCGGCGAGGGCGCGGCGCTCGTGGGCGTCTTCATCGGCGCCGTGGGGCTGGGTGCCTTCGTCTCCGCCGTGCGCCTCGCGCGCCACCCGAGCGTGCGCGGCCTCGGACGCTGGATTCCGGTCGCGGCGATCACGGCGGGGCTGGGCGCCATCGGCTTCGGCCTCTCGCGCAACGTGTTCCTGTCGACCTTCCTCATGGCGATGGTGGGCTTCGGCATGTTCATGACGGGCGCCACCTGCAACACCATCCTGCAGACGATGGTGGACGAGGAGAAGAGGAGCCGCGTGATGAGCTACTACACGATGTTCTTCATCGGCGTCGCACCGTTCGGCCACCTGCTCGCAGGCTGGCTCGCCGAGATCATCGGCGTGGCGAACACGTTCGTCGTGAGCGGCACGATCTCGCTCGTGACCGGCGTGGTCTTCCTCGCGCAGATGCCGACCTTCCGCTCGCACCTCCGGACCGTGTACGTGAGCCGCGGTATCATCGCCGCCTCGGACGAGCCCACGCGCTAGGAGACGACGATGGCCACCCTCAGGGACCGCACGCTCTTCATCACCGGCGCATCGCGCGGCATCGGGCGCGAGATCGCGCTGCGCGCGGCGCGAGACGGCGCCAATGTCGCCATCGCCGCGAAGACCTCCGACCCGCATCCCAAGCTCGAAGGCACCATCCACAGTGTCGCGAAGGAAGTCGAGGCGGCGGGCGGCAAGGCGCTGGCGCTGCAGCTCGACGTGCGCGACGAGGACGCGATCGCGCAAGCGGTCGCGAAGACCGTCGAGGCCTTCGGCGGGCTCGACATCCTCGTGAACAACGCGAGCGCGATCAGCCTCACGCCCACCACCGAGACCGCCGCCAGGCGCTTCGACCTCATGATGCAGGTGAACGTGCGCGCGACCTTCCTCTGCTCGCAGGCGTGCATCCCGCACCTGCGGCAGTCGCAGAATCCGCACATCCTCACGCTCTCGCCGCCGCTCGCCATGAACCCGAAGTGGTTCGCGGGCCACGTGGCCTACACCATCTCCAAGTACGGCATGAGCATGTGCACGCTCGGCATGGCGCGCGAGCTGGCGAAGGACGGCATCGCGGTGAACTCGCTCTGGCCGCGCACGACGATCGCCACCGCGGCGGTGCAGGTGCATTTTCCGGAGGCGATCCTCAAGGCGAGCCGGCACGCCACGATCATGGCCGACGCCGCGCACGCCATCCTCACCAGCGAGGCGCGCACGCACACGGGGAATTTCTACATCGACGAGGACGTGCTGCGCGCCGCGGGCCGGCAGGATTTCAGCAGCTACGCCGTGACACCCGGCACGCCGCTCTTCGTGGATCTCTTCGTCGATTGACGCCTTGCCGCCGCGCGCAGGCGGGGACGATGGCGCGGTTGCCGCTCAGCGCTTCTTCATGAAGAAGGTGAACTCGGCACCTTCGGTATGCGAGAGAAGCTCGTTGCCGGTCTGCTTGCAGAACGCCTGGAAATCCTTCACGGAGCCCGGATCGGTCGCCATGACCTTCAGCACCTGCCCGGCGTGCAGGTCGCTCAGGGCCTTCTTGGCCCGCAGGATGGGAAGCGGGCAGTTGAGCCCGCGCACGTCGAGCTCGCGGTCGAAAGGTTGGGCTTGCATGCATCGATCTCCGGTAGGTCGCGGATTTTATCATCAGGCTTCGCAGGAAACCCAGCGGAGGTTCCATGGACACCGTCTCGACCCCACCCCTTGCGCTGCATTCCCGCCTCGGCGCCGCGGGAGCGCCGGTCGTGGTCGACGTGCGCCGCACGCCCGCCTTCGAGGCCGACGAGCGCATCGTGCCCACGGCCCTGCGCCCCGCCGGCGACCTCCGCGCGTTCCTCGCACGCGAGGCCCGCGGGCGTCCCGTGGTGGTCTATTGCGTGCATGGCCACGAGGTGAGCCGCGAAGTGGCCGCGGAGCTCTCGCGCGCCGGCTACGACGCGGCCTTCCTCGAAGGCGGCATCGAGGGCTGGAAGGCGGCCGGGCTCGCCACCGTGCGGCGCCAGCCACGCTGGCACGTCCCCGGCGGCTCGCGCTGGGTGACGCGCGAGCGCCCGAAGATCGACCGCATCGCCTGCCCATGGCTCGTGCACCGCTTCATCGATCCGCTGGCACGCTTCGACTACGTCCCGGCGGGGCGCGTGCTCGAGGAGGCCGCTGCGCGCGATGCCATCGCCTACGACACGCCCGGCGCGCCCGTCACGCACCGCGGCGAGCGCTGCAGCTTCGACGCCATCCTCGAGGACTTCGACCTGCACGACGCGGCAATCGACCGCCTCGCCACCATCGTGCGCGGCGCCGACACCGGCCGCCTCGACCTCGCTCCCGAGTCCGCCGAGCTGCTCGCCGTGTCGCGCGAGCTGTCGAGCCGGTTCGCCGACGATCACGCGATGCTCGAGCACGCGATGCCGCTCTATGACGGCCTGTACGCGTGGTGCCGGCAGGCGCTCGCCGGCACGCAGGAGGGGGAGCGCTGGGCGCCGGCGGCATGACGATCGCGTTCCGCGCGGCGCTGCGTTTCTGGCTCTACCTGGGGTTCGTGAGCTTCGGCGGGCCGGCCGGGCAGATCGCGATCATGCACCGCGAGCTGGTCGAGCGCCGCGGCTGGATCTCGGAGCGGCGCTTCCTGCACGCGCTCAACTACTGCATGGTGCTGCCGGGCCCGGAAGCGCAGCAGCTCGCGACCTACATCGGCTGGCTGCTGCACGGCACCTGGGGTGGAATCGCGGCGGGCGGCCTGTTCGTGCTGCCGTCGCTCGCGATCCTGGTGGCGCTCTCGTGGATCTACGTGACCTTCGGGACGCTCCCCGCCGTCGCCGCCGTGCTCTACGGCGTGAAGCCCGCCGTGGTGGCGATCGTGCTGGCCGCGGCGTGGCGCATCGGCTCGCGGGCACTGCGCCATCCGCTGCTATGGGCGATCGCGGCTGCGGCATTGCTCGCGCTCTCGGTCTTCTCCGCGCCCTTTCCCGTCGTGATCCTGCTCGCGGGCGTGCTGGGCATGGCCGGTGGCCGCATCGCGCCACGAGTGTTCGATGCGCCGCTCCATCCCGCCGCAGCCGGAACCGCAGGCGCGCCTGTCATCGACGACGGCACGCCGCCGCCCGCGCACGCGCGCTTTTCGGCCGCGCGGCTCGCACGCGTGATCCTGGTGTTCGTCGCGATCTGGGCGGCGGCCATGGCGCTGCTGCTGTTCGCATTCGGCTGGAAAGGCGACCTTACGCAGATGGGCCGCTTCTTCACGCAGGCGGCGTTCCTCACGTTCGGCGGCGCGTATGCGGTGTTGCCCTACGTGTTCCAGGCCGCGGTGGAAACGTACGGCTGGGTCACCGCCGCGCAGATGATGGACGGCCTGGCACTCGGCGAGACCACGCCGGGGCCGCTCATCATGATCGTGGCGTTCGTGGGCTTCGTGGGCGGCTGGAGCAAGGCGGCGCTGGGGCCGGGCGCGCTCGCGGCGGGCGGCATCGCCGGCGCGGTAGTCGCCACGTACTTCACCTTCCTGCCCTCGTTCCTGTTCATCCTCGCCGGCGGCCCGCTGGTGGAACGCACGCGCGACGAGCCGCACTTCAACGCGCCCCTCACCGCCATCACGGCGGCAGTGGTGGGCGTGATCGTGAATCTCGCGCTCTTCTTCGCCTGGCGCGTGCTGTGGCCGCATGCGACGCGCGCGTCGCCCTTCGGCGGCGGATTCGATCCGGTGAGCGCCGCGATCGCGATGGTGGCGACACTGCTGCTGGTGGTGAAACGGCTCGGCGTGATTCCCGTGGTCCTCGCGAGCGGCGCCGCGGGGCTTGCCCTGTGGGCGGTGGGCGTGCGGGGCTGAGCTCGAGCTCCGCCCGAGGCTACGCCCCGGGCCGAAGCCATTCCCCGGACTTGCCGCCGCGCTTTTCCAGCAGCCGGATGCCGTCCATGGTCATGCCGCGGTCGACCGCCTTGCACATGTCGTAAATCGTGAGCAGCCCCACCTGGACCGCGGCGAGCGCCTCCATCTCGACGCCGGTTCGCGCGGTGCATTCGACCGTGGCACGGCACTCGACGCGGCTGCCGGCCTCGTCGACCTCGAAATCGATCCGGACCGAAGTGAGCGGCACCGGATGGCAGAGCGGCACCAGCTCGGAGGTGCGCTTGGCCGCCTGGATCGCCGCGATCCGGGCCACGCCGAGCACGTCGCCCTTCTTCGCGGTGCCCGAACGGATGAGGGCCAGCGTGGCCGGCTCCATCGTGATGGCGCCCCCTGCCACGGCCACCCGATGGGTCTCGGGCTTGGCCGCCACGTCAACCATCCGGGCCGCGCCCCGTTCGTCAAAGTGGGTGAGTTTTTCCGTCATAATCGGATTTTGGCATAGCGGCAGCGGGTCCCCGGCAACCCTTCGTGACCATTCGCGCGTTCCTCTTCGCAGTCCTCATCGTCGCCACCGCAGCCCCACGCGCGCAAACGCTTCCGGACCTCGGCGATGCCGCCTCCGCGTCGCTGTCCGAAACGCAGGAGCGCACCATCGGCAACCGCATCATGCGCGAGGTGCGGGTCGATCCCGCATATGTCGACGATCCGGAGGTCAACGACTACGTCAACGCCCTCGGCCAGCGCCTGCTGCTCACGGCGGATCCGCCACCGCGCACCATGGACTTCTTCGTGGTGCAGGACGACAGCATCAACGCCTTCGCGATGCCCGGCGGCCACATCGGCGTGCATACGGGGCTCATCACGCTGACGCAGAACGAGTCGGAGCTCGCGGGCGTGGTGGCGCACGAGATCTCCCACATCCTGCAACGCCACGCGGCGCGCATGGCGCACGGCCAGCGCGGCGCGCAGCTCACCAGCCTCGCGGCCCTGGCGCTCGCCATGCTCGCCTCGCGCGGCGGCGGCAACCAGAGCGGCCAGGTCACGGAAGCGGCCATCGCGAGCGCGGGCGCCCTTTCCATCCAGAACCAGCTCGACTACACGCGCGAGCACGAGCGCGAGGCCGATCGCGTCGGCCTCACGCTGCTCGACCGCGCGGGCTTCGATACGCGCGGCATGGCGAGCTTCTTCGAGCGGCTGCTGCGCTCCAACCGGCTGAACGAGTTCCAGGGCGCGCCGTCGTACCTGCGCACCCACCCGCTCACCACCGAGCGCATCGCCGCCATCCAGGATCGCATCCAGCAGCTTCCGCCCCACCTCGTGCCGGATTCGTTCGAATACCGCATCACCCGCGCCAAGCTGCGCGCGACGGCGGGCTCCGCCTCCGAGGCCGTGAACCTCTTCCGCACGATGCTCGAGGACAAGACCGTCGTCCGGCCGCGCGAAGATGTCTTCGGCCTGGCACTCGCGCTGCGCCGCACGCGCGATTTCGAGGCCGCATGGAAGACGCTCGAGCCGCTGCGGCAGGGCGCCTCGTATCCCTCGTTCGAGCTGCTCGCGGCCCAGCTCGCCGCGGACATGGGCCGGGGAGACGAATCCGTCGCCATCTACCGTGCCGCGATCAGGAACTACGGCAACTACCGCGCCCTGCTCTATCCCTACTTCGAGCAGCTCGTCCTCATGGGCCGCGACAAGGAAGCGGTCGCCGAGCTCGACGAGCGCCTGCGCACGCTGCCGGAGGATTGGCACCTGTACGACATCCAGGCGCGCGCCTACGACCATCTCGGCCGCACCATCTCGCAGCATCGCGCGCTCGCCGAGGCGTATTTCCGCAAGGGCAACCTGTCCGCGGCGGTGGACCAGCTCGAGATCGCCGTCAAATCCAAGGGCAGCGATTTCTACGAGGTCTCGAGCGCCGAGTCGCGCCTGCGCGAGCTGCGTGCACAGCTCGAGATCCAGAAGGCCGCCGAGAAGGCGCTGAACATCAGTTGAAGAGGCGCGCCGCCCTCCTCGCCGCATGCTCGGTCGCGCTGGCCAGCTTCGCCCAATCCCCGCCGCCGGACACCTTCACCCGTCCGGAAAAGGGTAATTGCATCGCCTGCCACCAGCTCCCCGAAGGTGCGGGGCGCGCGGGCGGCGGCGACGTGGGGCCGGCGCTCGCGGGTGCACGGATGCGCGAGCTGGGCGCCATGCGCCTGCGCGGCCTGCTCGAGGATCCGATGCAGGCAAATCCCGCAACCGCCATGCCGCCGTATGGCAAGCATCGCATCCTCGAATCCGCGGAGATCGCGCGCCTCGTGCAGTACCTGCAGGCATTGCCCGATGGCGCCCCCGCCGCGTCGCCCCCCGCAGCCGATAGCGCCGCCACGGCGGCTGCCGCGATGCCGGCGTTGCTCGAGCGCGGCCGCGCCATCTGGCAGCGCAAGTTCAAGGACAAGCGCTCGCTCGCGAGCTGCTTCCCGAACGGGGGCCGGCGCATCGCGGCGAGCTACCCGCAGTACGACCCACGGCTGAAGCGCGTCATCACCCTCGAGACCGCGATCAACCAGTGCCTCAAGGCGCACAAGGAGGCGCTTTTCGATCCGGACGATCCGGAGACCATGGCGCTCGCGGTGGGGTACGTGCGATCGCTGGCCGACGGGCAGAAGATCGCCGTGCGCGTCCCGGCCGCGGCGGAGCCGAAGCTCGAGGAAGGCCGGCGGCTCTATTTCACGCGCATGGGACAGCGCAACTTCGCGTGCGCCTCATGCCACGTGCAGGCCGCGGGCAAGCGTTATGCGGATCGCGTGCTGCCCCCGCTCGAGGGGCAGGCCGCGCACGGCCCGCTCACGAGCAACGGCAAGGCGGCCACGATGCAGGTGCGCATGCGCGAATGCCTCGAGCGCATGGGTGCCGCGCCCTTCCTCGCCGGCTCCGACGAGCTGAACCACCTCGAATACTTCATCACGCACGCGTCGAACGGGACGGTGATGCGGACCGCGGTGAAGCGCGAGCCGTGAAGGTCGTCCCCGCGCTGCGCTAGCGGCAGCGCGCCGCCGCGGCAGCCGCCGCCGGATCGCGCGAGACCGAGACCAGGTAGCGCAGCTGCGTGGATTTCTCCCCGCGGCGCAATGCCGTCCCGACCGTGCGGTCCATGACGTCGTTCGCGTGCGCACTTTCGCCCTTGCAGATGAGCGCGGTCACTGTCGCGAGGAACGCGTATTCGGACGCGGCGGAGGGCCCCGGCGTCGTCTGCAGCAGCGCTTCGCCCAGGCTCGCCATGCGAGTGGCGTCGCGTACGGCGACGGCTTCGAAGAGCTGCAGCCAGCGGCGGTCTTCGGCCGGGAGCTCGCGCCCGCAACGCGAGCTGCCGACGGCGTTCCATGCCTTGCTCGCGTAACCCGATTGAAGCTGCGGCGAGATCGTCTCGGCCACGTGCACCATCGTCGGCAGCATCTGCGGGAAGCCCCAATCGGCGCCGCAGCCGCCGGTCCACAGGCGCACCATGCGGCCGGGATCCTGGTCGCCGCGCATGGCCGAAGCGGCCTCGCTCGGGAGGCCGCCCACGAGGCCCTCGTACATCGACCACGCGTTCATCGAAAGCATCCCGGTGGCACTCATGCCGGACCCCACGCGGGGCTGCGAGTCGGGCATGAAGTTGCCGTCGAGCATCTCGAGGATCGGCACGCTGGAGCCCTGCAGCTCGGCGAAGTCCTGCACGCGCACTTTCGTGAACCGGGTCTTGGAGGCCCGGTGGTCCACCAGAGGAAAGTAGTCGGAGTTCGCCGGTGCGCCGTAGGTCGCGAAGAACGGGCGCAACGTCGCCGACGAGCCCACCGCCAGCCGGCGCACCGCTTCCACGTCCGTGAGGCCCAGCTTCGCGAGCGTCGGCTGCAGCTTGGGCAGCGCCAGCACGCGGGGGTCGAGCGGGCCGGGCATGCCGTTCTTGCGCGCGATCACCACCACGTCGCCGTCGATCGGCGTGTACATGATGAAATCGGGGAAGGTCTTCTCGAGCGCGGCGATGATCGAGGCGAACGTGGACGCATCCATCTCGTAGATGTGCAGCCACTGCGACAGCACCGCGCCGTCGTTCATGTAGAGCGAAAGGCGCTTGTAGAACTCTTCCGTGAAGAGCGACGAAACGCCGCTCACCCAGGGGTTCGACGGTTCCGACACGACGATGTCGTACTTGCCATGGCCGCGCGCGAAGTACGACTTGGCGTCGTCGATCACGATGTGGCTGCGCGGGTCGGTGAACGCGGCGTCCACGAACGGGCGGAACTGCTGCGCGCCCTCGACCATGGCGGGCTCGATCTCGATCGTGTCCACGCGCTCGAGCCTGTCGGAAGCGAGCAGCAGCGTGGTCGAGGCACCCGAGCCGAAGCCGATCACCGCGGCGGTGCGCGCGTCCGGCTTGTGCCCCAGCGGCAAGGCCGCGAGCAGCGCCATCGTGTATTCGTCCGCGAGCTTCCTGCCCGGCTGGACGGCCATGGAGGCATCGGTCTTGCCGTTGGTGCGGATGCTGCGGAACTCGCTGGAGCCCACCACGTCCACGGTCGCGGTCTTGCCGTCGCGGTGCGACAGCAGCTCGGAGCCGGTGATACGCGCGACACCCGTGCGGAACACGCCCGATGCGCCACGCGTGGCATCCACCGGGAACGCCACCGCGAGCACCGCCAGCGCGAGCACCGCGACCGCTGCAGGCCACGGCACCATGCGAGGCGCAGCAGCGCGGCCGCGCGGCATGAGCAGCACCACGCCCAGGACCACGTCGATGGCGGCGCCCACGAGCAGGGTATGCCCGGTGCCGAGGTGCGTGAGCAGCAGGTGCACGGCGACGATCACGCCGGCGATGGAGCCGAGCGTGTTGGCCGCATAAACGGTCCCCAGCGAACGCTCGCCCGCGGGGGAGCGCAGCAGGCGGTACGTGATGAGCGGAAGCGTCATGCCGGCGCAGAACGTGGCCGGCAGCATCACCACCAGCGAGATGAGCGTCGAGGCGAGGTTGAAGAGCACGAAGCCCGCGTCGTTGCGCGACAGCGCCGAGAGCAGCCACGCCATGAAGTCGAACGCCGCGTTGTAGAACGGCAGTGTCGCCATCGCGAGCACGCCCATGCAGAGCTGCACCTTCGCGAGGAAGCGCACCGTGTCCGTCGCCAGGTCCACCCGGCTGCGGACCCACAGCCCGCCGAGCGCGATGCCGAGGATGAAGCTCGCCAGCATCAGCTCGAACGAATGCGTGGAGGCGCCGAGCACCAGGCTCAGCATGCGGATCCAGACGATCTCGTAGATGAACGAGGAGAGCCCCGTCAGCATCGCCACCCCGAGCAGCAGGCGGATGAGCCGCCGGTCGTCGAGCGCCGACGCGCCGCCGGGAGCGGCCACCGGCTGGACGGCGAGCGGCGCCACCGGCGCCCTCGAA
>Ga0068852_100001356_pt1 | contig 16430 bp, 13 predicted proteins | sample KBSCornC22_FD_66594 | JGI IMG/M metagenome (GOLD analysis project Ga0068852, IMG submission 66594) | Corn rhizosphere microbial communities from Kellogg Biological Station, Michigan, USA - KBS Corn C2-2 | ecosystem: Host-associated > Plants > Roots > Rhizosphere > Soil ... | reverse complement strand
AGTGGCGCGTGGACGCTGAGTGGATCAAATCGCCGACGGCGCGCCGGATTCTCATGCATTGGGCCGATCCGCGGCCGGCATGGCTGTGGTCGCAGGATGGCGCCACGCTCATCTGGCGCAATGCCGCCGCCCGGCTGTTCAACGCCCGGCTGAAAAAGAGCGGGCTCAAGCTCTCGCCGGAAGCGGTGCCGATTCGCGGCCAGGTTGCCCGGCTGATCCGGCTCGGAAGCCCCGCGCGCTCGAGCCTGGCCCGCGTCCAGTTCCTTGCCGCCGACCATCCGGTGGCGGCCACCTGCTCGTGCACGCCGCTCAATCTGGCCGATGGGCAGATGGCGCTGCTGCTGGTGAGCGTTGATCGCATCGCCCCCGACGTTGTCGAGGCCGCCGGAGGGTTCAGCGACGACTGGTCCAGCCGGCGCCTGTTGCCGCCCGGCGCGAGCTATGTGCTGGTCGAGGATGGCAAGCCGACGCGCGGTGATGCCGAGGCCCTGAGCCGCCATGCCGGCACGATCGAGAAAAACGGCCTGCCCGGCGAGAGCGAGAGCGTGCTTCGGGTCAAGGCCAGCCCAGGCGACAGCTGGCTGCTCGTCTATCTCAACGAGGCCGCGCCGGCGTCGATCGCCGAGGTGCGGGCCGAAGAAGGCGCGAGCGCAGACGACCAGCGCATCGCGCCGGAGGACGATCTCGCTCACATGCCCGAGCCGATGCTGCCGCTCGGACTAGAAGCCCTGCCACCGACCGAGCCTCCGCCGCCGGTGGCCGCCGACCAGTGGGTCGAGCCGATCTCACCGGTACAGGAAGACCGGCAGCTGTCGTCGCTGTTCGACCGGCTGGCCTCTGATACATCGCTGTACGGCGCGCTGTCGGCCGCCGACGAGGTATTCACCGGGCCCGCGGCCGAGCTCAGCGAAGAGACCATCGTGCCGCCTGCCGAAGAGCCTCCCATCGAGGCCGCAACGCAGGCGCCAACGGACGAACCGGGCGACGTGTTGCCCGACGAAGAGCCCCCGCCACTCGACTCCGAACTGCTCGGCTCGGTCATCGAATATGCCGACGATCCTGAAGCGCCACTCGCAAGCCCGCCGCTGCAGGAATCGTCCAGCCTGTGGATGATCACCGGCCGCGGGTTCCGCGCCATCGATCGCAAGCCCGTGGTCCCCCCGCCGGCGGCGCCCGGACCGGAGCCGGAGCCGATCCCGGCGCCCGCGGTGGCCCAGGTTCCAACGTTGGACGCAACCCCGCTGACCGTCGATGCGGCCCCCGATGCCGAAGCCGCCGAACGGGTCTCGCGCTACAATTTCGAGGAGCTCGGACGCATCCTGACCGATCGTGTTTCCGGGGATGCAACGCGTCCCGAGTCGACGCCCGCGGCACCGCCGCTCCGTGCGATCGAAGGTGTCGTCAATCTCAGCGCCGAGACGCTGGTGCTCAACCGCCTGCCGCTCGCCATCCTGGTGTTCCGCGACCAGCAGGTGCTGTTCGCCAACCGCGCCCTCACGGACCTGCTCGGCTACGACAGCGTCGCGACGCTGCGCAACGCCGGCATCGCTGCGATCTTTCCCATCGACGAAGGCGCCAATGCCGGTCCGGTCAACCGCCTGGTCCGCCGCGACGGGAGCTCGTTTCCCGTGTCGGCGCGGCTGCAGTCGGTGAGCTGGCAGGGCCGCGCCGCCCTGATGCTGTCGGCCAGCCCGGCCGAGCCGATCCGGACCCACGAGGTAGCCGTCCGCGCCTTCGCCGAAATCGCCGCCGATGCCCGCGAGGAAGGGTTCGTTGCGGCCGACCGGGCCGGCACGATCACCCTGCTCTCGGGGCATGGCGGGGTGCTGCTGGGCCGCCCGGCAGAGGAGCTCATCGGCAAGCCCTTGGCGCTGCTGGTGGGCAAGCCCGACATGGAGCCGCTGAGGCAGTTCCTCGAGAAACCGGCGCGCTTTGCCGAGACGGCGCGCCCGAGCATTGCGCTCGGCAGCGAAGACGGCAATGCCGACCTGCTGCTGTTCGCCGAGGGTCAGGCGGGCGTCGTCACCGGCTATTTCGGCTTCCTGCGCCGCCGGACCAGGATCGCGCCGGCGCCGGCAGCCGGCACCGACAGCGAGATCGAGCCGGGCATGCTGGGCCGGCTGAGCCGCGGCATCCGCGGCCCGCTCAACACCATCATCGGCTTTGCCGACCTCATCCGCGCCGCCTCGGCCGGTCACCCTGGGCAGGAGCGCCACGCCGAATATGCGCGCGACATCCGCACCGCCGGGCTCGAGATCGCGGTGCTCGCCGACGAGCTCGACGATTTCACCCGGCTGCGCGACGGCCGCTATGCCCCGCGTCCGGCCGACGTGGAGCTCGGGCCGCTGCTCGATTCGTGCATGCTGCGGGTCAGGTCGCAGGCGGCGGGCGCGCGAGTCCTCGTGCGCAGCGCCATCTCGGAACGACTGCCGCGGGTGCGGGCGGACCGGGCCTCGCTCGGACAGGCGCTGCTCAACCTCCTCGCCAGCGCCATCGACCAGACCCCGGTCGGCGGCTCGGTGATCCTGTCGGCGCAGAGCGACGACGAAGGCAACATCGCCGTCCATGTGCGTGACGGCGCCGAGAGCGGGACCGACCTCGGCGAGCGCTTCGTGGTGTTCCGCGACGGCGTCGACAAGGACGGCGAGCAGCTCAACCCGGTGCGCTCGAGCGTCGGTCTCGCCCTCACCCGGTCGCTCCTCGCGGTCAATGCCTGCACGCTCTCGGTCGACCCGACCGCCGGCACCGGGACACTGTTCTCGCTGCTGATCCCCGCCGAGCTTGTCGTCAGAGGCTGAGGCAACCGCCGTGTTGCATTGGCAGAAACGGCGTTCTCCCCTAAGTTTCGGCATCTGGCTCCTCGTTTCGGGATGATCGCGGTGCTGCTGCACAACCGCTTCCGGCACGCCACCAAGGGCGGGCGCTCATGATCTGGTTTGTCGTCGTCCGCCTGGGGCAGTTGCTCGCTACGGTAGTCCTCACCGCCCTGCTCGCGTTCTGGCTCTGCGGTCCGGTCAGCGGTGCACGCGAGATCACGGGCGGCGCCTTCGGCTGGCTCGGCCATCTGCTGGTTGGCGATTTCGGCCGTACGGCAAACGGCGACGTCGGCGCCGCACTTGGCGGAGCGCTCGCCGTGACGTTGCCGCTGGTTCTGTTCGCGCTGATCCTCGCGACAGCGATCGGCGGCGGACTCGGCTGGGCCGCCGCCCTGCGGCCGGGGTCACTGACCGATCGTCTGCTGGCCGCTGTTGCCGAGATCGGCGCCGCGGTCGCCAATTTCTGGCTTGGCCTGCTGCTCGTGCTGGGCTTTGCGGGCGGCCTTCACTGGTTGCCTGCCGCCGGGTTCGTGCCGTGGACCGATGATGCCTTGCAAGCCATCGTCTCGCTGTTGCTCCCGGCGCTGGCGCTCGCCCTCCCCGCAGCGGCCGCCATCGCGCTCGATGCCCGCGCAGCCCTGTCCGAAGCGCGGCAATCGCTGCCGGTCGAGGCGGCGCAACTGCGTGGCCTCGATGCCGAGACGGCCTTCCGCCGGCACGGCCTGCGGCTGGCGCTGCTCGAACTTTCCCCCGCGCTCGCGTTACACGCGGCTGCCCTCATCGCCGGCGCGATGATCGTCGAAGCGGCCTTCTCGCTGCCGGGGCTCGGGCGATTGATCCTCGACGCGGTGAGCGCCCACGATGCCGCGACGCTGCGCGCCGGCCTCTTGGTGCTGGTCCTGCTCATCGCTGGAACGGTGTTTCTGGTCCGCGTTTGCGCCGGCAGCGCCGATCCGCGCCTCACCGTCGAGACACCGGAATGAGCCTCGCAGTCAGCACGCAACCACGAGCCCGGACGGCCGGTTGGCAGATCGGGCTCGTCGTCACGCTCGTGCTGGTGCTCGTGGCGTTTGCGTCGGTGGTATGGACTCCCTATCCGGTGCAATCGGTCGATGCCGCTGCGATCATGCAGCCGCCCACGAACTCCCATCTGCTGGGCACCGACGGGCTCGGCCACGATGTCCTGTCACTGCTGCTGCGGGGGATGTTGACAAGCTTCGTGGTCGCCGCCGTGGCGGTCGCGGTCGGCGCCGTCATCGGCGTACCGCTCGGCCTTGCGGCGGCCGGCTGGGGCGCGGTTGCCGATGCATTCGTCCGCGCCATCGGCGGCTACATCGCCATCGTGCCCGCATTCGCCCTCGCCGCCCTGCTTGCGCTCAGGTTCGGGCCGAGCCCGGGGACGGCGATGGTTGCGCTCGGGTTCGGCATGGTCCCGGCCTTCATCGCGGCGACCCGCGCGACGCTCCGCGCCGCACCGCGTCACGGCTATGCCGTCGCTGCGCAGCTGGCGGGTGCGCTGCCGCTGGAGATCGTCCGCCGCTACAGCCTGCCGGCCTTCACCCGCGCGATCGGCGCGGAAATGGTGGCACAGCTCGCCGTCGGCGTGCTCGGCGAGGCCGCGCTCGCCTTTGTCGGCCTCGGCGCGACAGCTCCGGCGACGAGCCTCGGCCTCATGTTGCGCGAGGCACAACAGGGGGCTGCCGGTCAGCCAATGCTGGTCGTCGCTCCCGGCCTCTTGCTGCTGGTCATCGTGCTGGCGCTGAGCGTCACCAGCCGTGGGCTCAGGGCACAGGGCGCCGTCCCCGCATCGGGAGCAACCGATGCTGCTTAGGGTCGACGGCCTCTCCCTCCGCCTCGATGGAACGGCGCTCCTCGACGACATTTCGTTTAGCCTCGACAAAGGCGAGCGGCTTGGCCTCATGGGCGAAGCCGGTGCGGGCAAGAGCCTGCTGTTGCGCACGTTGCTCGGGCTCATGCCGCGCGGCGCCGAGCTCACCGGCGCCATCGAGCTCAACGGCATCGGCCTGCCGGCGACTGCTGCCGAACGTGCGAAGTGGCGTGGCCGGCAAATCGGGGCGTTGCTGGCTCATGCCGAGTCGTCGCTCGATCCGCTGCGCACGGTGAGCGCGCTGATCACCGAGGCGCAGGCGCTCGCCGGCAGGGCCATCGACGTCGCCGCCGTCCTCGCGGAGCTCGACCTCCCCGCCAAGCTCGCCAATTACCTGCCGCACGATCTCAGCGCCGCCGAGCGCCGCCGCGTCGCGCTCGGGCTGGCGCTGGCGGCGCAACCCGACCTGCTGCTCGCTGACGAGCCGGCGCAGGGGCTCGACCTGATCGACCAGCGGCGGGTGCTCGACCTCATCGCCAGACACTGCAGCGAACGCGGCATGGCGCTGGTCATGGCCTCGCACGACCTCAAGAGCCTCGCAATGCTGTCGGGCCGCATCATGGTGCTGCGCGCCGGCAAGGCGATCGAGGCCGGCGAGAAGGCCGAAATCTTCGGCCACCCCAAGCACGACTTCACCCGAGCTGTCCTGAGCGCCGGCCGCCATCGCGCCAAGACTCTGATGCGCACCCCGATCGGCGGCAAGCTGCTCGATGTCCGCAAGGTGAGCCGCCGCTACCGCCTGCCCGACCGCTCGCTGTTCGAGCCGCGCCGCCCGGTGCTGGCGCTCGACGGCGTCAGCCTTGCGGTCCGCGCCGGCGAGTCGGTGGGAGTCATCGGCCCGCAGGGTGCGGGGAAGTCGACGCTCGCCCGCATCATCGTCGGGCTCGAGCGCGCCACCGCCGGCGAGCTCGAGCTGAACCAGCAGGTCTATACCGGCAGCGACCTGCCGCGGCTGCTGCGGCAAGGCATCAGTCTGGTGGCGGCCGATCCGCGCCCCACCTTCGATCCCAGGCTCACAGTGGGCCAATCGATCGCCGAGCCGCTGCAACTCGAGCTGCAGCGCAGCGTCGACGAGCTCAGCAGCCGGCTGGTGGAGATCGTCGCCTCCGTCGGTCTCGCCACGGACGTGATGGACCGGCCGCCGGGCGAATTCACGATCAGCCAGTTGCAGCGCCTCGCGGTCGCCCGCGCGCTGGTCACGCGGCCGCGCCTGGTGGTGCTCGACGACCCCGTCGCCGCGCTCGACGTCGGCGCCCGCGGGGAGATGCTGGTGCTGCTCAACCGGCTGCGCGCCGATTTCGGCCTCAGCTTCCTGATCATCGGCCACGACCTCGACCTGATGCGGATTGCCGCCGACCGGGTGCTGGTGATGGACCGCGGCAAGATCGTCGAGGTAACGACGCCGGCGCAGCTCCTTGAAGCGCCGCAGCACGAGGTCACGCAGCGGCTGGTCGCGGCGCAGCTGCCGGATGTCGGCATCGTACCGGTGTTCTAGCCGCCGCGTCCGCTCGCTAGTGCAGAATGCCGATGTAAGCGCCGAACGGCGCCAGGCTCAATGCATCGTTGACCGGTTCGGCCACGATCCCGGGCGCGCCGGACTCGGCCAGCGAAAAGCCCTGGGGGATCGGCACGATCGCGGCCTTCGGGCTCATGTTGAAGACGCAGTAGAGCCGCTCCGTGCCGTCCTGGCGCACGAAGGCCAGCACGTCCTCCGGCGCGTCGAGCGTCTTGATCGAGCCCTTGACCAGTGCCGAGTGGCGCCGGCGGAACGCCAGCATGGCACGGTAGTGATGCAGCACCGAGTGCTCGTCGGCCTCCTGCCGGTCCACCGCCTTGGTCAGATGATCGGCCGGCACCGGGAGCCAGGGCCGTGTTGCCGTAGTGAAGCCGCCGGTTGGTGATTGGGTCTGCCAGACCATTGGAGTGCGGCATCCGTCGCGGCCCTTGAACTGCGGCCAGAACTCGATTCCATAGGGGTCGACGAGGTCCTCGAAGGCCAGTTCGGCTTCGGTCAAGCCCAGTTCTTCGCCCTGATACAGGCAGATGGAGCCGCGCATCGACAGCAGCAGCGTACAGGCAAGTCGGGTGAACGCCTCCTGCTCGCCGTGGGTCGCCCAGCGGCTCACATGGCGCACCACGTCGTGGTTCGAGAACGCCACGCAGATCCAGCCTTCGGGCGCCTCTCTCTCGGTCTGGTCGATGGCCTTGCGGAAGTGCGCCGCGCTGAACTCGCCGCCCAGGTAATCGAAAGTGTAGGCCATGTTCAGCTTGTCGCCGCCGGAGGTGTAGGCGGCCATCACCTCCATCTGGTGCTGCGCGTCGCCGATCTCGCCCACTGTGGCCTTGGCGCCGTAGTCGTCCATCAGCTTGCGCAGGCGCTGCAGGAACTTGATGTTCTCCGGCTGGCTCTTGTCGTAGAGGTGCTCCTGGAAATTGTAGGGGTTCACCGCGGGCGCGGTGGTCGCGTTGAAGTCTTCGGGCTTGACCACCGGATTGTTCTGCAGCCCGAGCGAATGGAAGTAGAAGTTCACGGTGTCGAGGCGGAAGCCGTCGACGCCGCGCTCCAGCCAGAAGCGCATGTTGTCGAGCATGGCGTCCTGCACCGCCGGCGTATGGAAGTTGAGATCCGGCTGCGAGGCGAGGAAGTTGTGCATGTAGTACTGCATGCGCCGGCTGTCCCAGGCCCAGGCGCTGCCGCCGAAGATCGACAGCCAGTTGTTGGGCGGCGTGCCATCCGGCTTTGGGTCGGCCCAGACGAACCAGTCGGCCTTTTCGTTGCTGCGATTGAGCCTACTCTCGGAGAACCACGGATGCTTGTCCGAGCAGTGACTGATCACCTGGTCGATGATCACCTTGAGCTTGAGCGTGTGGGCCTTGGCGAGCAGCCGGTCGAAATCGCCGAGCGTGCCGAACAGCGGATCGACGTCACGATAGTTGGAGACGTCGTAGCCGAAGTCGCGCATCGGCGAGGTGAAGAAGGGCGAGAGCCAGATGCTGTCGACGCCGAGATCGGCGACGTAGTCCAGCCGCTCGGTGATGCCGACGAGGTCGCCGACACCGTCGCCATTGTGGTCCTGAAACGAGCGCGGATAGATCTGGTAGATCACCGAACCCCGCCACCAGTCCTTGTCGAGGGGAGGCTCGGGCGGAGTCTTCTGCTCCGTCATCAACGGCTGCGCGACCATGGCAATCTCCACGAAACTGGGCGGTGCCGTCTAGTCTCACGAGCGACCGGCGGTGTCAAAGCGCTTTGGCGCGCAGGCTGCGGCGTCACGGCGGCGGCGGAAACTGCTCCTGCAGAGCCGCAATCGTCCTGACCCGGATGATCGGCGAGCCGATCAGCCAGAGCACCGACAGCGCGCCGCCGATGCCCGAGACCAGCAGGGTCTCGCGCGGGCCGATCCAGCCGCCGAGCAGGCCACCCAGCACCGCGCCGAGCGGCCGGACGCCGAAATTCACGGTCGAGAACGCGCCCGTCACCCGGCTGCGCATGGTGTCGGCGATCACGCTCGCCTGCAGCGACATCAGCGGCACGTCGAAGCACATGACGGAGACCGCGAACACGAATTCTGCGGCGCCGAACTCAATGGCCCGGAGCCACACCGGTCCACTGGCAAAGGCGATGATGGTGAGGGCCAGCGGCAGGGTCACGCTTGCGATGGCGATCAGCGGACCGATGCCGATCCAGCGCGCGATGCGGCCCGCCTGCGTCGCGCCGAACAAGCCGCCCGAGGCGCCGACGCCGAGCGCCAGGCCGATGGTGCCCGGCGACAGCCCGAGATCGCGGCTGGCGAACAGGATCACGAGGGTACTGCCGATGAAGGTGAAGAAGTTGAGGGTCGTCGCGCACGCCAGCGATGCGCGCAGATAGGGGTGCTCCAGCAGATAGCGCATGCCGCTCCACGCCCGCTGGAACAGGGATTCACCGGCCGCGTCGGGGACAATCTCCTCGACCTCCAGGCGGTTCAGCTGCACGGCCGAAAACAGGAACGAAAGCGCGTCGGCGATCACTGCGACCGGCGCCGACACGAACTGCACGAGGGCGCCGCCGATCGCCGGCCCGATCATCGATGCGAGCGAGCGGGTGCTCGACAGCTTGGAATTGGCCTCGAGAAACTGCTCACGCCTGACCAGCCGCACGAAGAACGAAGAGTAGGACGTGCTGAAGACAACCTGCGCGGTCCCCGCAAGGATTGCGACGGCGTAGAGCTGGACCAGCGACATCACGCCGAGCCAGTAGGCGATCGGAAGCGTCAGCAGAACGACGAGCCGCGCCAGGTCGGCGAAGATCATCAGCCGGCGCTTGTCGGGCCGCTGATCGACCCAGCTGCCAATCACCAGCGACACCAGATTGGGCAGCCACACCGCCGCAGTCAGCAAGCCGACCTGCTCGGGCGTCGCGTCGAGGACCGTGACGGCGATCAGCGGCAGCGCCAGTTCGCTGATGCGGTCGCCCAGCTCGGAGACGGTCTGGGCGGACCAGAAGTTGAGGAACCGGCGGTCCCGCCAGAGGCCGGTAAAGACCGCCTGGAGCTTCACCTCGTGTTGTGCAGCATGCCCTGGAACGAGCGATAGCTGCCCTTGGGCGTGCGCCTCTGTGTCTTGTAGTCGACATGCACGATGCCGAAGCGCGACGAATAGCCCTCGCCCCACTCGTAGTTGTCGAGCAGCGACCAGGCGAAGAAGCCCCGCACGTCGGCGCCCTGCTTCTGTGCCTCGAGAACCGCCTTCAGGTGGTCGTCATAGTACTGCACGCGGCGCTCGTCGTTGGTCTCCGACATGCCGGTCTCGGTGATGTAGAGCGGCAGCTTGGTATAGTCGCGCGAGACGCGGACCAGGAGGTTCGTGAGCCCCTGCGGATAGATTTCCCAGCCGAGGTCGTTGGTCGCAAGCGGGCCCTTCACCTGCTTGATGGGCAGGGCATAGTGCGCCGGGTCGTGGTCCATGGTGTAGAGACCGCGCGAATAATAGTTGATGCCGGCCCAGTCGAGCGGCCGGTTCACCACTTCCATGTCCTTGTGCCAGTCTTTGGGCAGGTAGGTCTCGAGCAGGTCGGTCAGCACCTTGGGGTACTGTCCCTTGTAGACGCCGCCGAGGAACCAGCCGTTGAACAGGGCGTCGCCGATGGCAAGAGCGCGCTGGTCCTCCTCGCTGTCGCTCGCCGCCTCCGAGGCCTCGAGGTTGGTGACGATGCCGACATTCTTGACGCCGTTCGCACGCAGCGCGTCCACCCCCATGCCGTGCGCATAGAGCACGTGGTGCATGGCGCGGGCGCCGGCGCGCAGGTCGCGATATCCCGGCGCGTGCCGGCCGAGGATGTGGCTCAGTACCGACACGCACCACGGCTCATTGATGGTCGCCGTGGCGTGCAGCCGGTCGCCGAAGTGGTGGCCGACCAGCGCCGCATACTCGGCGAACCAACCGCCGATGTCGCGGTTCATCCAGCCACCCTTGTCCTGCAGCGGGCTGGGCAGATCCCAATGATAGAGCGTGGCATAGGGCTTGAGACCGCGCTCCAGCATGCCGTCGATCAGCCGGTCGTAGAAGTCGATGCCGGCCTGGTTGACCGCGCCGGTGCCTTCGGGAATCAGCCGCGGCCAGGCCAGCGAAAAGCGGTAGGCCTCGAAGCCGCCGTCGCGGATCAGATCGAGGTCTTCCGGCCAGCGATGATAGTGATCGTCGGCCTCGTGGCCGTCGTCGGCGCCCTTCACATTGCCCGGAGTCGCCGCGAAGGTGTCCCAGATGCAGGGGCCGCGGCCGTCGCCCTGCCCGCCCTCGATCTGGTAGGCGGCAGTGGCGACGCCAAAGGTGAAATTCGGCCCGAACTGGCCGCGGTCAACCGAAAACATCGATCCTCCCAAGCAAGGCAGCCGGCTCAACCCGGCGTTGATGTAATCGATTACCTAGCAGCGGATTCGCCCTGAGTCACCTCAGGCCCGGAGCGCCGGCATCCGGTTGAGGATTTCGCGCGCAATGGCGCGAAAGGCACCGGCCTGCGGTCCTTCGGGGTTGCCGGCCATCACCGGTTTGCCGGCGTCGGAGGTCTCGCGAATGGCCATGTCGAGCGGCACTTCGCCGAGGAATGGCATGCCCATGCCCTCGGCCGCGGCGGCGGCGCCGCCATGCCCGAAAATGTCGTAGCGCGTGCCGGTGTCAGGCGCCACGAAGTAGCTCATGTTCTCGACCAGCCCGAGCAGCGGGATGTTGAGCCGCCGCATCATGTCGACGGCCTTCTGCGCGTCGATCAGGGCCAGGTCCTGCGGCGTCGAGACGATCACCGCACCGGCCAGTTCGGCCTGCTGGAACAGCGAAATCTGGATGTCGCCGGTGCCCGGCGGCAGGTCGACGACCAGCAGGTCGAGCCCGCCCCAGTCGGTTTCGCGCAGCAATTGCCTGAGCGCCGAGGTTGCCATCGGGCCGCGCCACACCACCGCCTGTCCCGGCGACAGCATCGAGCCGATGGAGATGGCGCTCAATCCATAGGCGCGGTGCGGGGAGAAGATGCCGTCCTCGCGGACGGCGGGCTTGCCCTCGATGCCGAGCAGTTTCGGGATCGAGGGACCATACAGATCGGCGTCGAGGATGCCGGTGCGCAGTCCTTCGGCGGCAAAGGCCAATGCGAGGTTGACCGCGACCGTCGATTTGCCGACGCCGCCTTTGCCCGACCCGACGACGATGATGTGCTTGACCCCGGCAACCGGCGAGCGCGGCGGCGGTCCTGGCCGGCCCTGCGCGGCGGCCTGTCCTGTGGCCATGGCCGGCGCCTTGTCGGAGGTGACCGAGACCATGACCTTGCGGCCGCCCGCAACCGTCTCGGCGGCCCGCTGCGCCGCGGCGCGGGTCGGCCCGAACGCCGCCTCCATTCCCGGCCGCACCGCGATGGCAAGCGCCACGGCGCTCTTGGTCACGATGATTTCGGAGAGGCCGGAATAGTCGGCGAGCGTGCCGCCGCCGGGGATTTCGACCTGCGCCAGCGCCGCCTTGACGGCGCCGGCGATCTCGTTTTCCGCCATGGATTAGAGGATCGACTGGCCGGTCGCCTTCCAGTCTTTGACAAAATTCTCGAGCCCGGACTTGGTCAACGGGTGATCGGCGAGCTTGTAGATCACGGCCGGTGGAATGGTCGCGACGTCTGCGCCGGCCAGCGCCACTTCCGTGACGTGGTTTGGCGAGCGGATCGAGGCGGCGAGAATCTGCGTGGTGAAGCTGTAATTGTCGTAGATCTGCCGGATCTGCTCGATCAGCTCGACGCCGTCGAGGTTGATGTCGTCGAGGCGGCCGATGAAGGGGGAGATGTAGGTCGCGCCGCACTTGGCGGCGAGCAGCGCCTGGTTGGGCGAAAAGCACAGCGTCACGTTGGTCTTGATGCCCTCGGAGTTGAGCGCCTTGCACGCCCGCAGGCCGTCCACCGTCAACGGCACCTTGACCACGACGTTATCGGCCAGCTTGGCGAGGACGTGCGCCTCTTTCATCATCGTGTCGTAGTCGACGCTGGCGACCTCGGCGGACACCGGCCCCGGCACGACGCCGCAGATTTCCTTGATCACGTCCTTGAACTGCCGGCCGGACTTGGCGATCAGCGAGGGGTTGGTGGTGATGCCATCGAGCAGCCCCATGGCATGGAGCTTCTTGATGTCCTCGATCTCGGCGGTATCAGCGAAAAACTGCATCGGTCCTCTCCCGGAAAGCCTGAAATTCTCTAGCCCGTAGATAGGCAATTTGCGAGGCGCGGGAAAGGTCCGCCGCCAGCGAAAAACAGCCGATTCGCGAGGATTATTTCATTCGCCGGGATGCATCCGGTCGCGGCGTCTAAGGTCCCACTGCGTCCATTTCAGCGCAACAAGACCCACCAGAAACAAGATGGCCGGCATCCCAACGACAGCAAAGAACTGAAACAGCGTCATCGCAGGCCTCTAATCGCCTCTTGCGCGAGTAAATGTAGGCCGAAACCGAACAAAATCCAACACAGGGTCGCAACGCCATATTGGACACCGGTCAGTCCGAACGACTCGTTGCCAAGGACCAACGCTGCAAATGGCGTTATGCCACCGACACTGAAGCGGCCGTCGACAACCGATCCAGCGCGTTGGCCAGAAGCTTCAGCCGTTCATTCCAGACCAGATTGTCCATGCGCCTTCACCGACAATCTGCCGCGGGGGATTACCCCGCGGCTTTGATCAGATAATCCGCCAGTTCCTCGACCCGGTCCTCGGGGATGCCCGCGACATTGATGCGGCTGTCGTTGATCATATAGACCGCATCGTCGGTCTTGAGTTTTTCGACCACGTCCTGCGGCAGGCCGAGCAGCGAGAACATGCCGGAATGATCGGCAATGAAGTCGAAGTCCTTGCTGTTGGACTTGCGCCGGATCGCCTCGGCCAGCTTGACGCGCAGGCGCTGCATGCGTTCCCGCATCTGGTTGAGCTCGTCCTCCCACTCCTGACGTAGCGCCGGGTCCTCGAGGATGACGCGGACGATCTCGGCGCCGTGGTCGGGGGTCTGCGAGATGGTGCCGCGGATGATGTTCTGCATCTGGCTCGACACCACGTCGGCGGTGGCCGGATCCTTGGCAATCGCGATAGCGACGCCGGTGCGCTCGCGGTAGAGGCCGAAGTTCTTGCTCGCCGAAAACGCGATCATGCATTCGGGCAGCGTCGAGGCGATCTTGCGCACGCCGTAGGCGTCCTGCTCGAGCCCATCGCCGAAGCCGAGATAAGCCAGGTCGATCAGCGGGAAGGCGCCGGTCTTTTTGAGGCTCGCCGCGACGCGATCCCATTGCGCCGGCGTCAGGTTGGCGCCGGTCGGGTTATGGCAGCAACCGTGCAACAGCAGGATGTCGTCCGGCGTCAGGCTGTCGACGACCTGCATCATCGCATCGAAATCGACCGAACGGGTCTTCGGGTCGAAGTACGGATAGGTCTTCGGCGTGAGGTTGGCGTTCTCGGCCAGCGGCCAGTGGTTGGGCCAGCTCGGATCGGAGATGTAGATGTTGCCCTTCGGCCGGGCCCGGCCGAGCACGAACATCAGGATCATCAGCGCGCCGGTGCCGCCGGCGCCGTTGACGCAGCGGATGCGCGAGGTGTCGACCACGCCGCCAAGCGCCAGCTCGACCACGGCGGCGGAGAACTCCTTGTTCCCGACCACGCCCTTGTAGGTCTTGGTCGTCGCCTTGTCGTGGATGCGCTGCTCGGCCTTTTTGACCGCCGACATGATCGGCGTGTTGTTCTTGTTGTCTTTGTAGACGCCCACACCCAGGTCGATCTTGTTGCTGCGCGGATCGGCGGCGTATTCGGCCATCAGCACGAAAATCTTGTCGAGCGTGGCCTTCTGCAGGGTTTCGAACATCTGGTAGGTCCGGTGGGAAAGGCCGCCCTCAGCGGCGGCATCTGGCCTATGACAATGCGGGGTTGCGGCGTCAAGGGTTGACGGATTCGCCCGCAAACCGGCACATTGACGCTTTAGCAGCAGAGTTCGTCATGCCTGTCATCAATCGCGTCGCCGAGTTCCAGCGCGAGATCGCTGAGTGGCGGCAGGATTTCCATCGCAACCCCGAGCTTTTGTACGACGTGGAGCGTACGGCGGGGCGCGTGGCCGAGCTGCTCGAAAGCTTCGGCGTCGACGAGGTCGTGACCGGCCTCGGCCGGACTGGCGTCGTCGCCGTGATCAAGGGCCGGAATGGCGGCGCGGGCCGGGTGATTGGCCTGCGCGCCGACATGGATGCCCTACCGATCACCGAGCGCACCGGCAAGGCATACGCCTCGACCGTGCCGGGCAAGATGCATGCCTGCGGCCATGACGGGCATATCTCGATGCTGCTGGGGGCCGCAAAGTATCTGGCCGAGACCCGCAATTTCGCCGGCACCGCGGTGCTGATCTTCCAGCCGGCCGAAGAGGGCGGCGCCGGCGGCCGCGCCATGCTCGAGGACGGGCTGGTCGATCGCTTCGACATCGAGGAGTTCTACGGCCTGCACAATCTGCCCGGCCTGCCCGCCGGCCAGTTCGGCATCCGCGAGGGCGGCATCATGGCCGCGACCGATGAGTTCCAGATCACGATCGAGGGCAAGGGCGGGCACGCTGCCATGCCGCACAATACCGTCGATCCGGTGGTGATCGCGGCGCAGCTCATCCTCGCGCTGCAGACCATCGTGTCGCGGAATGTTGATCCGATGCGCGCGGCAGTCCTGTCCGTCACCATGGTAGAAGCCGGCACGGCGTTCAACGTCATCCCGCGCACGGTGAAGCTCACCGGCACGGTGCGGACGCTCGACGAAACGGTCCGGAAGTTCATGGAGGAGCGTCTGCGCGCAGTGACCAACGGCCTCGTGGCGACGTTCGGCGCAACTGCCTCGATCCACTACCGCAACGGCTATCCGGTCACGGTCAACGCCCCCGGCCCCACCGCTTTCGCCGCCGACGTCGCGCGCACGATCGCCGGTGCCGAGCGCGTCAACGCCCGTGTCGACGGCACGATGGCCGGCGAGGACTTCTCCTACATGCTGCAGGCGAAGCCGGGTGCCTATATCTTTCTCGGCAACGGCCCGTCGGCGGAACTGCATACCGATACGTACGATTTCAACGACGACATCATCCCCATCGGCGTGAGCTATTGGGCCAGGCTCGTGGAAATGGCCCTTCCGGTGACCCGCAAATGAAGCACCTGCTTGTAACGACCAGCCTGTTCCTCGCCCTGTCCGCCACGGCGGCCTATGCCGTGCCGATGTGCGACGGCCCGAATTTTGCCGAGAAGGACGCGATGGGTAACTACATCTATTCCGAGGATCAGGAATCGCAGATCGCCGAACAGAAGCTGCACGCCATGGGCATTGATGCCACCAACACTCGCTTCTGGAACGGCTGCATCCAGACCTTCGTGACCGACGCATCGGGCCACACCAAGATGCGGTTCTACGATCCCAACACCTATGAGGAAGTGCCGGTGAGCTGACCGGCGCTGGTTGCAATTGGAGGGCGGCATGGCCGCACGACAAATGAAGACATCGATCCTGCTGGGCGCCCTGGCGCTGTTGCTGCTCCCCACCACCGCGACGCTCGCCGCGCCGATGTGCGATCCCCCGCATCTGGGTAACGCGCGTGACGACAACGGCAAGCGTATCTTCTCGCAGGACGAGGTGATCACCTCGCTCGAGAACCGTCTGCGCGGCGAGGGTATCGCTGCCCACGACTCTCGACTCTGGAACGGCTGTCTACAGACCTTCGTGACCGTCGGCGGCCGCGACGTGATCAAGTTCTACGATCCGGACTCGCTGGCCGAGCTGCCGGCCGACTAGACCGGATCGCGCCGGAGTCGCGGCGGTGTGAGAACGCTTGCCGCGAATTCACGCAGTTCATCGCCTTGTAACTGGCGAGGCTGCCCGAGCGGCATGACACTCTCCATGTTCCTCCCAAACGTGAACATGGAGTTCAATCATGAAGAAGCTTTCGTTCCTGGCCGTGGCGGCCGTGCTCGGCGCCACGGGATTTGCAGTGGCGCCGGCGTTCGCAGCCCCCACCGCGAGCGGCCCGCTGATCTGCGACTCGAGCGCCACCAAGGCCGACCAGGAGTTCCAGAATTCGAGCCAGCAGCTCCTGGCGTCGAAGCGCTTCGTCGGCAAGCAGGTGCTCAGCGTCGACGACTGGAACAACTGCATCAAGGTGACCTATGAGGGTAACCACGGCGGCATCACGACGGCATTCTACGATCCCGACAGCTTCAAGCTGCTGCAGTC
>Ga0068852_100001346_pt1 | contig 16488 bp, 11 predicted proteins | sample KBSCornC22_FD_66594 | JGI IMG/M metagenome (GOLD analysis project Ga0068852, IMG submission 66594) | Corn rhizosphere microbial communities from Kellogg Biological Station, Michigan, USA - KBS Corn C2-2 | ecosystem: Host-associated > Plants > Roots > Rhizosphere > Soil ... | reverse complement strand
GAACGCGTCCACGCCGGGTTGTGTTCGATGGCGGTGTCGAGCGTCCGGCGCGCCGCGCCGAAGTCTTCGGCTTCGAGATAGGCGTACATCAGCGACAGCTCGACCTCGGTCGGCGGCGGTGGCTTTGAAGCAAGCGCCGCGACGTACAGCGGAATCGCCTCGCGCGGCCGGCGCAGGTACAGCAGCGCATCGGCCCAGGCGATCTGCACGTAGGCCGGAAGTTCGGCGTTTTCGTCGTGCAGCGCCTGCGCCGCATCGGCCGCTTCCTGCATGCGTTCGAGCATGCGCAGCGCAAGCACGCGGTCCTGGTGCGCGCGCCGGCGCTGCATGGTGGACTGCGGCGACAGCGCCGCGAGGTTGGCGTCGGCCCCGGCGAGCGCGGCACGGGCTTCGGCAAACCGGTCGCCCGGATCTTCGGGTGCGAAGTCGGCCCAGCGGATCGTGGCGGCGACGTGATCGGTATCGAGGCGTTCGCGCTCCTCGCCTGCCGCACCGCCCTGCGCCAGCGCGGCCTGAGCCGCGCCCAGCTCGCGCAGCGCCGCGCGCGAACCGTCGGTCGCTTCGCGCGAGGACGCATCGCGCTGCAATACACGCTGGTAGAGATCAAGCGCGGGCATCGGCTGTCCGCTGTGCAGCCGCACATAGGCGACCGCGAGCCAGATATCCGTCGCGGCATCGCCCGATCGGGCCAGCAGTTCGTCGGCGCGTGCGTTCGCGGCGACGCGGTCGCCGGCTTCGACGAGGCTCATCGCCGCGCCGGCCGCTGCCGCGCGACGCGAGGGATCCAGACGTACGGCGGCGTCGAACCAGGTCACGGCCTTGCGGAAATCGCCGCGATTGCGTGCCGAGCGTGCACCGGCTTCGTAGGCCGCAGCCGGCCACTGCACGGACGAGTGGCTGGTCAGCAGATCGATCGCGAACGCGTCGTCGCAGGCCCAGTTCGCGACGATGGCCGTATCGGCGAGCAGCTGCGTGTCATCGGGCTGCCGGCGCAGCAGGCCGCGCAGCTGTGCGAGCGCGCCGACGGCGTCGCCGCTGCGTGCCATCGCCACGGCGGATTCGCGCGATACGCCCTGTCCCGTCGCAGTAAATGCGATACAGCCGATGATCAGACCGGCGGCAACACGGAACCGCGAGCGCCCTGGAGCCCGGTCGGCCATACCTGTGATTTCCCCCATCCATGCACAGTCGGAATCGACGCGACTGGCGGTAGGCGGCGGAGGGTATAGACATGAGATGACAACAGCAAGCCGCCTGGCGGCGAGAAATTTGTATTTAAGAAATTCGTACAATTAGTGACAGCCAACTTTCGAACCATGGCCCACCGGTGTCATTGGAAAACGCGCGCAAACCGCCGGAATAAGAGGATTTCTACTCAGCGGTACCGGTCGTTTTTACATTCCAGTGACGATTGTCATTTTTTGAAAGCATGCGCCATCGCACGGTGGTACACGACGGCGGCGACTTCACGTAACTGAATGACCCGGTCGTCAGCCTCATAAAGACACCGGCGCCGCGCCCGCCGGTTTTCCGGCCCGGACCTTGCTGAAAAGAACGGCCAAATTTCAGCGGCGTGATCCGACACCGGCGACGGCGTGTTGCACGTTCCGTGTCCGAAGCGGAACCAAGTTGCGAAACCGTGCGGCAGCGGCAGCTCGACACGCCGCCAGCCCGTGGGCATCGCCGTGGCACGGCCGGGTCACTGAGCGCAGCGAGTGCGCCCGATCGCACGGACCGCGCCGCCTTGAAACTTCGCCGCACCGCCGTCAGTCTATGCGCCGCTCCTCCCACATTCGGATCCGCATGCTGCGTTCGTCCGTCACATTGCTGCTTGCGCTGGTGCTGTGCCTGAACGGGTTTCTTGCCCCCGCGGCCATCGCAGCGCATGAGGCCATGGCGGACGCGGCCGTCGCGACCGAAGCACCGTGCCATGGCATGGACGAAGCCGCCGATGACGCACCCGGCGACAGGTCCGCACCCGGGTCGGACACCGCGCATCCATCCTGCTGCAAACCCGGTCACTGCCTCTGCGCTGGCGTGTTCTCGCTGCACCTGTCCGGCAGCGCCTTCGATGGCCCCGTCTCCCGACGCGGCGCCGACCTCGCCTTCCCTCCTGCCGCCGCACTGCATGTGGCGCGCCTGCCGGTACCGTTGAGACCTCCGATCGCCTGATCGTCGCAGTGCGCACGGGCGCGCTGTGTTGACTGATCTTCACGTGCGCGCGCGCGTCGCACTGACTGAACTCTCGGGCATGCGCGCTAGCCCTGATTGCCTTCGCATCGCGCCACGCGTGCCATGCTTTGGCCTCGAACGAGTCCGACGATGAAAACCTTTCCCCTGCGACGGCCGCTGGCCGTCGTGCTGGCGCTGGCGCTGTTGCCCGGCTGCGTCAGCGTGTCGCGGCGCGAAGGCGCTGCGAACATCGAGCAATTGCTCGCGCCGCGCATGACCGGCGCGTTCCAGTGGCGCAACGATGAAGCCGGCCGCGCAGAGATCGATGCGCGCGCCGCCGAGATCACCGCCGCGCCGCTGACACCGGCCAGCGCATTTCAGCTCGCCCAGCTGCGCAATCCCGCCATCGCCGTGCACTACGCCGAGCTCGGCATCGCGCAGGCTGACGTGGTCCAGGCCAGCCGCATCGGCAATCCGGGTTTTTCGGCGTCGACGCTGAACACCCATCCGGCGCGCCAGGTCACGCTGGGTTTCAGCGTGGCGCTGACCGATCTGCTCCTGCTGCCCGCGCGGCGCCGCTTCGCCGAGGCCGAGTACGAACGCGCGCAGTACACGATGGCCGCCGCACTGATGAACCTCGCGGCGGACACCGCCGACGACTGGTATACGGCCGCGGCGGCAGACCAAGTCGCGGCGATGCGCGACGCCGTTGCCGGTGCCGCCGCAGCCTCGGCTGAACTCGCGCAGCGCTTCCATGCCGCAGGAAACATCAGCGCGCTGGAACTGAAACTCGAGCAGGCCGCCGCGAGCCAGGCACGCATCGCCGCCACGACGGCGCGTGCAGCCGCGCAGCGCGCACGCCTGGCGTTGAACACACGCATGGGCCTGTCGGGCAGCGAGGCAACGCGCTGGCGTTTCGATCTTCCCCTCGCCGCGCCCGTCGATGCCGAAGACGATCTCGCCACGCTGACGGCACTCGCGCAGGAGCAGCGCCTCGATCTCGCCGCGGCGCGGCGCGAAGTCGCCCTGCTCGATGACGCGCTCGGCCTGGCCCGGCGCTGGCGCCTGCTCGGCCATGTCGAAGTCGGCGTCGAGCGCGAGAAAGAATCCGATGGCAGCCGAGTGAGCGGTCCCACGCTCGCACTGGCCCTGCCGCTGTTCGACCAGGGCCAGGCCGCGATTGCGCGCGCCGAGGCCCAGCGCGAACGCAGCCGCGCGGTGCTGGCGGGCCTGGAGCTGTCTGTCGACGCCGACGTGCGCCTCGGCGTCGAACGCGTCGCCGCGCTGCGCGCGATCACGCAGGACTACTGCGACGCGCTGATCCCGCAGCGCGAAGCGGTTGTCGCGCGCCAGACCGAACGGCTCAACTACATGCTGATCGGCGCGTTCGAACTGCTGCTGGCCAGGCAGCAGGAATACGACGCCTACCAGGGCTATCTCGAAAGCGTGCGCGACTACTGGCAGGCGCGCGTGGCGCTGTCGCGCGCGATCGGCACGCGCCTGCCCAGCGATGCGCAGGCCGGCGCACGCACGCTCGACATCGACGCGGTCCTCAAGCCGGCCGCCGTGGAAGGGCACGGCGCGCATGGCCAGCACGGCGCAACGAAACCGGCCGATCCGCATGCGGGGCATGGCGGCGGAAACGTCGAAGCCGGCAAGGAAGATCACAAATCGCACGGCATGCAGGAAACCCCGAAGACGGAGCCTGCACCTGCCCGCAGCGACGACGCGCCGCATCACCATCACGACGAAACCGAGGACCAGCCATGACGACGCGACGCGAACTGCTGCAATGGATGGGCGTCGGCAGCGCCGGCCTGCTCGCCGCGACAAAGGCTGTGCGCGCGCAGGGCACGCCCGCGTCGTCCTCGCCGGTCACCGCACCTGAAGAACCCGCCGCGCGCCGCGCGACGGGCTATCGCCCCGTGCAGACACTCAACGGCTGGACGCTGCCGCATCGCATGAACGGCAGCGTCAAGGAATTCCATCTCGTCGCCGAGGAGATCGAGCACGAATTCGCACCGGGCTGCCGCGCGACATGCTGGGGCTACAACGGCACCACGCCGGGCCCGACGATCGAAGCGGTCGAAGGCGACCGGGTGCGGCTCTACGTGACCAATCGCCTGCGCGAGCCAACGACGGTGCACTGGCACGGCATCGACCTGCCCAACGGCATGGACGGCATCGCCGGACTGAATCAGCCGCGCATCCAGCCCGGCGAAACCTACGTCTACGAATACACGCTCAAGCAGCACGGGACGCACATGTACCACCCGCATGCGGACGAGATGACGCAGATGGCGTTCGGCATGATGGGACTCTTCATCATCCATCCGCGTGCGGGCGAAGACGTGGCCATCGATCGCGACTACGCATTCCTGCTGCACAACTACGCGCTGCATCCGGGCACCTACCGGCCCGATCCGTCGATCATGCAGGACTTCGACCTGTGGACCTTCAACTCGAAGGTCTATCCGGCGATCGATCCGATCGTCATGCGCACCGGCGAACGCCTGCGCCTGCGGATTGGCAATTTATCCATGTGGAATCATCCCATCCACATGCACAGCAACCCGTTCTGGGTCACCGGATCGGACGCCGGACGCTGGCCGCGCAGCCAGTGGCGGCGCGAGGTGACCGAGATCGTCGGCGTCGGCCAGATGCGCGATCTCGAATTCGTCGCGACCGAGCCCGGCGACTGGGCGCTGCACTGCCACATGGCGCATCACACGATGGGCCCGATGGGACACGGCGTGCCGAATCCGACCGGCGTCGACCAGAGCGGTGTCGAACAGAAAATCCGCGCGCTGCTGCCCGGCTACATGGCGATGGGACGCGACGGCATGTCCGAGCACGCCGGCCATGTGGCCATGGGCATGCAGGGACCGGAAAACACCTTGCCGATGATGGCCGGCGAAGGCCAGTTCGGACCGATAGAGATGGGCGGCATGTTCACCGTCGTCAAAGTGCGCGACGATCAGCCGCGCGACGACTACCGCGACCCGGGCTGGTACCGCTATCCCAAGGGCAGCGTCGCGCACCGCGTCAGCAGCGACCCGCAGTTCGGCCAGCCGCGCCGGCGCCAGCCCTACGGCGCGCCGCCGGCGACGCGAACCGGGGACGCGGCGCCGGCACCGGCGATGGACCACTCGCAACACGGCAAGCACCACGGAGGCTGATCGATGCAACACTTGGGTCCGGGACTTTTTCGCGCACAGCATTTGCCGAGCGCACGCGCTGGTTTGATGGCAGTGCTGATCGGCGCGGCGTTCGCCTCTGCGGGCTACGCCGTCGCGGCGGAAACGGCGACGGACGCGGCGACGAAGGCTCACAGCGAGCCGGCGATCACGATCAAGACCGACGGCGCAGCCGCGAAAGGAGCCGTCGCCGCGGTTGAACGCTTCGAACACGCGCTGTCCGACGGCGACCGCAACGCGGCACTGGCGCTGCTCGCGCCGGATCTCGTCGTCTACGAAAGCGGTCATGCGGAACGCACGCGCGAGGAATACGCGGCCTCGCATCTCGATGCGGACATCGCGTTCCTCAAGACTGCGAAGACCCGGCTGGTCTCGCGCGACGCAAGCGCCGTCGGCGACAGCGCGCTCGTGCTCAGCGAAACCGAGATCCGCAGCGAACGCGAAGGCAGGACGACGACGCGGATCAGCCTGGAGACCCTGCTGCTGCGCAGAACCGACTACGGCTGGCGCATCGCGCATATCCACTGGTCGTCGCGGGTGAAGTGAAATTATCGAAGCCCTCCCCCGTTCGAGGGGAGGGTCTGCGTCAAGTCCTGTTCAAATGGCTGAGCGTTCTGCCAGATGTCTCGGCAAGGGCTCAAACCGTGCATCCAGCGTGGGCGGTGAACACGCTACGGCACATTGCACCGCGTCAGCGTGTTGACCCACCAGAACGTCGGATAGTGGATCACGTCGTAGACGGTCGAGATCGTCGGATTGCCGCCGAGGTCGACGCAATCGGACTCACCCATGGCGATCGCCTCCGCCTCGGCCAGCGCGTAGTTCGCGTTCTGTCCGAAACCCTCGACCCAGATGACCGAGGCCGACGCCGGCGCGGCAGCCATGGCCAGCAGCAGGATGGCGAGCGACGTTCTGAACTTTTTCATGTTCATGCTTTGTCCCCAAGGCAATTTGTTACCCCCTGTGCCACGGAAATACCACGGATACGCGGCGGACTCAACAAGCTTGCGGCGCGGCCGGAACCGGCGCCGCAGGCGCCGTCTTCGCGCTCCGCCGAACGCGCCCACAGGACGTCCCGCTTGCTGAAAACCGCGCCGCAACGGACCAGCGTTCCGGCGGAAACCGCCATCGCGGTCCGATGCTGCGCTGCGCCGCTCTGCGCCGTCCGCCGGAAGACTGCCGAGGTTTCTCCACCACGGCCGTTCTCGCCAGCGTCAAACACAGTGCGCTAGCGAATGGCGTGATAGGGTGCGTGTGTTGAGCGCACGAGTTCACTTTTCTCGCTGTCACTGCTCGCTCTCCGGTGGCGTCTCGCGAGCCCGTTTGCCGCAGCGTCGAGCGATCGTCTCGCTCTCCCCCCTGCGCGCCATCCTCTTTCTTGCAGCGTACTGGCGATAGCCGTGGGTCTGTGCGGCGTGCGTGACGCGTTGCGCAGGGCAACCCCATGAAATCGACGCTCGCCGCGACCGCTGTAAGAGGCTCGCCGAAAACCCGGACCGGCATTGCCGGTTTCGACGAAATCACCGGCGGCGGGCTGCCGTCGGGCCGCACCACGATACTGATCGGTGGGCCGGGCTCCGGCAAAACCATCTTCGCGTTGCAGTTCCTCGTGCATGGCGCCCACGCCGGCGAGCCGGGCATCTTCATCGCTTTCGAGGAAAGTGCCGAGCGCATCGTCGCCAATGCCGAAGGCTTCGGCTGGAAGCTGTCAAGCCTGAGCAACGAGCGACTGTCCATCATCGATGCGCAGCCCGATCCGGACCTGATCCAGTCGGGCAGTTTCGATCTCAGCGGCCTGCTCGCCGTGCTCGAAGTGCGCACGACCGGAATGGGCGCGCGGCGCATCGTTCGATGCGCTGGATATCCTGCTGTCGCTGCTGCCCGACGCCGCCTCCAAGCGGCGCGAAGTCTACCGGCTGCATGCCTGGCTGCTGGATCACAACCTCACCGGCATCATCACGGTCAAGGCCGGCGGCGACGAAACGGCAGTCGACGGCGAGAAGCTGTTCGGCTTCATGCAATTCATGGTCGACTGCGCGGTCGTGCTCAAGCACGGCGTCGCGCTGGGCATATCGCAGCGCAGCCTGCGCGTGCAGAAGTATCGTGGCTCGTCGTTCGACGAGAACGAGTCGCCCTTCGTGATCGGCGGCACCGGATTCGAACTCGCCGTGACGCGCCCGCTCGGCCGCGGCGTCGGTGTCGTGAGCCAGGAACGCATTTCCAGCGGCGTGGAGCGGCTGGACACCATGCTCGGCGGCGGCTATTACCGCGGCGCCTGCGTGCTGATCACGGGATTTCCGGGCACGGCCAAGACCATCCTGAGCGGCTCATTCGCACAGGCGGCCTGCCTGCGCGGCGAACAGACGGTATTCGTCAGTTTCGACGCGGATTCCAACGAAGTCATTCGCGACCTCGGCTCTGTCGGCATCCGCCTCGACCCGCATGTGGAAAGCGGCTGCCTGCGGATGATTTCCGCGCGTACGGTCACCGGCAGCGCCGAGACATTTCTCGTGCGCATCAAGGCGCTGGCGAGCGAACACCGCGCGCGCTGCGTGGTGATCGACCCGGTATCCACCTGGGCCAAGCCCGGTGATGGCCTGGCCGCGCACAGCGTCGCCGAACGCCTGATCGACTGGGCGAAATCGGAAGGCATCACACTGTTCTGCACCAGCCTGCTCGACGAGCTGACGCATCGCGAGGAAAGCGGCGCATCGCTGCAGATATCGACACTGGCCGATACCTGGATTCACGTCGACTACCTGGTGCAGGCCGGCGAGCGCAATCGCGGCCTGTCGATCGTCAAGTCGCGCGGCACGGCGCATTCCAACCAGGTACGCGAGCTGATCCTGAGCAACGACGGCGTGACATTGACCGACATCTATACAGCCGGTGGCGAAGTGCTGATGGGCACCCTGCGCTGGGAAAAGGAAAACGCGGGACGGGCTGCCGGCGAACTCGCCGAATCGGCGGGCAGGCTGAAATCCCTGCGCCTGGATGCGGAAGAAGCCGAGATCGAGGTGCGGCTGAAATCGCTGCATACGGAGCTCGTGGCGAAGCGCGCGGAAAAAGCGCTGCTGACGCGGACCGCCGCGAGCCAGGAAGACCAGGTCAACCGCGGCGACCACCACGTGCGCGAGTTGCGCGGCGCCGATGCAGCCAGCGAGGACGCGTCATGAACGCCAGCGACAGCCTACCGCGCTTCGACTTCCAGCTTTTCGTTGCCGGCGATGCGACCAATTCGGCGCAGGCGCTCGCGAACCTGCGGGCCATGTGCCAGCAATACGCGGCGAACCGCTACGAGATCGAAGTCGTCGATGTGTTCGTTGATCCGGAACGCGCACTGGCCGGATCCGTCTTCATGACGCCGACGCTGATCAAACGCGCGCCGCCTCCGGTGCGGCGCGTCGTAGGTACCCTGGCCGATACACAACGCATGCTCGATGTGCTCGGACTGAGGGCATTGCGCGCATGAGCCATTCCGACGCCGTGCCGCCGGCCGCAGAGACCGAGATCTCCGCACTCATCGCCACGCTGCATGCGACGGGACAGCGGCTGCAGCAATTGACGTCCGGCGAGGTCGATACCGTCGCCGACCAGTACGGCCACACCTTCGTGCTGCGTGAGGCGCAGGTGCACCTGCGCCATCACGAGGCGGCCAAGCAGGCGTCCATACTCAATGCGCTGCCCGCCAGCATCGCGCTGATCGATACGCGCGGCGTGATCGTGTCGGTCAACGAAGCCTGGAAGCACTTTTCGACCGGCAGCGCGGCGAGCGCACCCGGCGCGGGTGTCGGCAGCAACTATCTGGAGATCTGCGATCGCGCCGAAGGCAGTGGCGCCGCCGAGGCCCTGCGCGCGGCGCGCGGCGTGCGCGCGGTGCTGGATGGCACCGAGAAGAGTTTCTCCTTCCAGTACGCGTGCCACTCGCCGACCCGGCAGCGCTGGTTCCTGATGACGGCGACGCCGCTCGCCGACGGACATACCTCCGGCGCCGTGGTCATGCATCTGGATATCACCGAGCGCGTCGAGATCGCGCACGCGCTCGATCAGCAACGGGCCGAACTGCGCGTGCTGGTCGACCTGCTGCCGGCCATGATCTGGTTCAAGGACACCGCCAACCGGATCCTGCGCATCAACCAGCGGGCCGCGGATGCCGTCGGCAGGACCGTCGCCGACATCGAAGGCAGGCCGTGCGCGGAAATCTATCCCGGCGAGGCCGCGGACTACTACGCGGATGATCGTCTCGTCATCGACTCCGGCGCGGCAAAGCGCGGGATCATCGAAACGATCCGTGATCCGGCCGGCAACTCGCGCTGTATACAGACCGACAAAGTTCCTTACTTCAATCCGGATGGACAGGTCGCCGGCATCGTCGTGCTGTCGCAGGACATCACCGAAAGCCGGCTCGCCGAAGTCCGGATCCGGCGCCTCAATCGCGGCTATCTCGTGCTGAGCCAGATCAACGCGCTGATCGTGGGCGAAAGCGACCGTGCCCGGCTGTTCCACGAAGCCTGCCGGATCGCGGTGGAGACCGGTGAGTTCCGCCGCGCCTGGATCGGTCTCGTGGATCACGCAACCCTGACCATCGTGCCGGCTGCATCGGCGGGCCGCAGCAGCGATGGCCTGCAATGGGCCGGCGAATCGCTGTTGCAGCGCGACGACGCTGCACCGGGTCACGGACCCGGCGCGCTCGCCGTGCATGCGAGGCAGGCCATCATCATCAACGACGTGGCGGGCGATCCGCGCACGCAGAACGCCGGGAAGTACGCCGAAGCGGGCGTGCGCGCGCTCGTGGTATTGCCCGTATTCGTCGCCGGCGACGTCGTCGCCGTCTTCGGTCTGCACGCCGGCGATGTGGACTACTTCGATGCGGCGGAAATGGATCTGCTGCGCGAACTGGCCAACGACATCGGTTTTGCGATCGACCATATCGGCAAGGCGGAGCGGCTGAGCTACCTGGCCTATTACGATGCGTTGACGGGACTGGCCAACCGCACCCTGTTCCTGGAGCGCGCCGGCCAGCGATTGCGCAGCGCCGCCGGCGCAGGCCATGGCGTGGCCCTCGTGCTGATCGATCTGGAACGGTTCAAGAGCATCAACGACAGCCTCGGCCAGACCGCCGGCAACGAGCTGCTGCGGCAGGTCGCCACGTGGCTCAGCGCGAGTCTGCAGGATGCAACCGCCGTGGGGCGCGTGGACGCGGATCACTTCGTGGTGATGCTGCCGGAGGCGGATAGCCCGGGCGATACGGCGCGCTACCTGCAGAAACTCATCGCCGATTTCCACGACCAGGCATTCCCGCTCGAAGGCGCCGTCTTCCGGATTGCCGCCCGGTTCGGCGTTGCGCTCTTCCCCGACGATGCAACCGACGCAGAGAACCTTTTCAGAAAAGCCGAATCCGCGCTCAAGAGTGCGCAGGCCAGCGGCAGCCGACACGCCTTCTACACGCAGCAGATGACCGCATCGGTGGCGCGCCGACTGAGCCTCGAGAACCAGTTGCGGCAGGCGCTGGACAACGACGAATTCGTGCTTCACTACCAGCCGAAAATGAGCGCGGAAGGCCGCGTGACCAGCGCCGAGGCACTGATCCGGTGGAACGACCCGCGCACCGGTCTCACGCTGCCCGGTCAGTTCATCTCCATCCTCGAAGAAACCGGCCTGATCCACGACGTGGGTCGGTGGGCCTTGCGCCAGGCAATCAGCGACTATCAGCGCTGGCGCGATGCCGCAACGCCGGCCGTAAGGCTCGCCGTCAATGTATCGCCACTGCAACTGCGCAATCCCGACTTCGTCGATGAAGTGCGCCAGCTACTGAACAGCAGCAGGAACGGTGCCGAAGGGCTGGAGCTGGAGATCACCGAAGGCATGATCATGGCCGATATCGATCACAGCATCGCGAGTCTCCAGGCGCTACGCGACATGGGAGTGCGCGTCGCCATCGATGACTTCGGCACGGGCTTCTCATCGCTGGCCTACCTGGCCCGGCTTCCGGTCGACTCGCTGAAAATCGACCGGTCCTTCATCAACGACATGACCCAGTCGCCGCAAGGCCTGGTGCTCGTGTCGACGATGATCACCCTCGCCCATTCGCTGAGCCTGAAAGTCGTCGCGGAAGGCGTCGAGAACCCGGAGCAGTCCTCGCTGCTGCGCTTGCTCCGATGCGACGAGGTGCAGGGCAACCTGTATGGCGAAGCGGTGCCGCGGGCAATCTTCGAAGCGACGTATCTCGCCGGTGCGCAGCAATCGGCGACGTCGGTGCCAACGACGTAGCGCCAGCGCGAGGCCCGCGCGGCGTCCCGGTTCACGTCGATCTCACCGCGCGCATGATGTCGTCCGGCTCATGGAGCCAAGCCGCGCAACCCCGGATAGCGCAGGCGCTGACCTCGTCATCGCCACGGCGGCCGGACTGTATTGTCCGGCCGGCGATTTCCATGTCGATCCGTCGCAGCCGGTGCCGCGCGCGATCATCACGCATGGGCACAGTGATCACGCACGCAGCGGCATGGGCTGCTATTACGCCGTGCCCGAATGCCTGCCGATCCTGCGCTGGCGTCTCGGCGAACAGGATTACCGGCCGCAGCCTTACGGCGCGCCGTTCGAGCTGGGCGCTACGCGCGTGTCGCTGCATCCCGCCGGTCACGTACTGGGCTCTGCGCAAGTGCGCATCGAACACGAGGACCGCGTCTGGGTCGTCTCCGGCGATTACAAGCGCCAGCCCGATCCGACCTGCGTGCCGTTCGAGCCGCAGCGCTGCGACACCTTCGTCACCGAAACCACGTTCGCCCTGCCCGTCTATCGCTGGCCCGACACCTCCGAAGTGGCGCGCGAGATCTGCGCCTGGCGCGACGAATGCGCCGCGCAGGGCGATGCGGCCGTGCTGTTCTGCTATGCGCTCGGCAAGGCCCAGCGCGTGCTCGCCGAACTCGCTGCGCATACCGACCAGCCGGTGCTGCTGCATGGTGCGATTGCGGTCGGCGTCGAGGTCTACCGCAACGCCGGTATCCCGCTGCTCGCGACCGAGACCATCGCCGAGCAGGCGCGCGGCGCCGACTATGCGGGCCGGCTCGTACTCGCGCCGCCGGCCGCCGCGGGCAGCGCGTGGATGCGCCGCTTCCGCCGCGTGCAGACCGGTTTCGCCTCGGGCTGGATGCAGCTGCGCGGCAACCGGCGCCGGCGCAATGTCGATCGCGGCTTCGTCGTGTCCGACCACGCCGACTGGCCGGCTCTGCTCACGACGATCGAACAGACCGGCGCCTCACGCATCATCGCGACGCATGGGAACAGCGAAGCACTCGTGCGTCTGCTCTGCGAGCGCGGCCTCAACGCCGGCACGTTCGCGACGGCCTACGGCGGTGAAGACTGATGCGCCGCTTCGCCGACCTCTATCGCCGCCTCGACCGCAGCACCGGCACGCTCGACAAGCGCGCCGCACTCGTCGCGTATTTCCGCGACGCGCCGCGTGACGATGCAGCCTGGGCGCTGTGGTTGCTGGCCGGCGGCAAGATCGGCGGCGCGAAGGCGCGCATCGCCGGCAACCGCGAGCTGCGCGACTGGATCGCCGAAGCGAGCGCGATGCCGGCGTGGCTCGTCGACGAGAGCTACGACCATGTCGGCGATCTCGCTGAGACATTGACCCTGCTGCTCGACGATCCGCCGACGCAGGACGACGCGCCGCTGCATGTCTGGATCGAGCACCGCCTGCTCGCGATTGCGGGCCGCGACGAGGCGACGCGGCGCGAACTCGTCATGAGCGCGTGGTCGTGTCTCGCGAGCGAGCAGCGTTTCGTGTTCAACAAACTGCTGACCGGTGCGCTGCGCGTCGGTGTCTCGCAGCGGCTCGTGCAGCAGGCGCTCGCGGAACTCAGCGGCATCGACATCGCACGCATCGCGCAGCGCATGCTCGGCGCGTGGCAGCCGAGTCCGTCGTTCCTCGACCAGTTGCTGCGCGCCGGCGAAACCGAAAGCGATCGAGCGCAGCCGTATCCGTTCTTCCTCGCCTCGCCGCTCGAAGCCGAGCCGACATCGCTGGGTCCGATCGACGACTGGCTGCTCGAATGGAAATGGGACGGCATCCGCCTGCAGCTGATCCGCCGCGGCAGCGAGATCGCGCTGTGGTCGCGCGGCGAAGAGCGCCTCGACGGCCGCTTCCCCGAGATCGAGGCCGCGGCCGCGCGGCTGCCGCGGCACTGCGTGCTCGACGGCGAATTGCTGGCCTGGCGCGAGGGCGATCCCGCGCCGCTCGCGTTCGCCGCGCTGCAGACGCGCATTCAGCGGCGCAAGCCCGGGCCGAAGAGTCTGGCCGAAGCGCCCGCGCGCCTCGTCGTCTACGACCTGCTAGAACTCGACGGCGAAGACTGGCGCGAACGTCCGCTCGCCGAGCGCCACGCGGCTGCGCAGGAACTGCTCGTGCAGGCGGATGATCCTCGGCTGCAACTGTCGCCCGTACTGACGCCGCCCGACTGGGACACGGCCGCACTCGCCCGCGACGATGCGCGCGAACGCGGTGTCGAAGGGCTCATGCTCAAGCGCCGCGCGTCGCCGTATCAGTCCGGGCGCCGTCGCGGCGACTGGTGGAAATGGAAGATAGACCCGCTGACCGTCGATGCCGTGCTGCTGTACGCGCAGGCCGGGCATGGCCGGCGCAGCACGCTGTACACGGACTACACCTTCGGCGTCTGGCAGGACGATGCGCTCGTGCCCGTCGCCAAGGCGTATTCCGGCCTCAACGATGTCGAAATTCTCGAACTGGACAAGTGGATACGTGCACATACGACGGAGCGCTTCGGCCCGGTGCGCGCGGTGCAGCCGCTGCTCGTGTTCGAACTCGGCTTCGAAGCCGTGAACCGCTCCGGCCGGCACAAGTCCGGCTTCGCCGTGCGTTTTCCGCGCATCCTGCGCTGGCGCCGCGACAAGCCCGCGGCCGAAGCCGACCGGCTTGAAACGCTGCGTGCGCTTGCGCGCTGATGGCGCGCAGGAAGACAACGGACGACGCGCTGATGGCGCGCAGGAAGACAACGGACGACGCGCTGAAGGCGCGCGCGAAGACAACCGACGACGCGCTGGTGGCGCGTGACGCAACGGCCGGGCTAGTGCCGAAGGCGCGCAAGTCGACCGCGGCTCGCCAATCGCCCGTACTCGAAACAAACGCCGCTCGTTCGTCGAGCGGACCGGTTCGCACCGTGCGAAAAAAATCGGGTCAGGCCACCGGCGCAGACGCTGCCGAATCCGTCCTGCTCGACTGGTTCGCACAGCTAGGCTGGCAGGCGTTCCATTTCCAGCGCGAAGTCTGGCGGCGCTGGCGCGCCGGCGAATCCGGCCTGCTGCATACACCGACCGGCAGCGGCAAGACCCTCGCTGCATTCGGCGGCGCGCTGCTCGACGGTCTCGCCGGAAAGACGTCGTCGTCGGCGCGCCTGCAACTGATCTGGATCACACCGCTGCGCGCGCTCGCCGCCGACACGGTGCGCGCGCTGCGCGTGCCGGTCGAGGCGCTCGGGCTGGGCTGGCAGATCGCACAACGCACCGGCGATGCGAGCGCGAAGGACAAGCGCCTGGTCCGCGCGGGCCGCGTCGATGTGCTCGTGACCACGCCCGAATCGCTCGCGCTGCTGCTGTCGTATGCCGATACGGCGGAGCAGCTGCGCGGACTGCGCGGTGTCGTTGTCGACGAATGGCACGAACTGCTCGGCAACAAGCGCGGTGTGCTGCTGCAGCTCGGCCTTGCACGTCTGCGCCGGCTCGCGCCGGGCCTGCGCACCTGGGGACTGTCGGCGACGCTCGGCAACCTCGACGAAGCGCGCGACGTGCTGCTGCCAGGCGCCCAAAACGGCAACGATGCGCCACAGGGTGCGCTCGTCGGCGGCCTCGCACCGCGCGCGCTCACGCTCGACACGCTGCTGCCTTCGGCGCACGAACGTTTCGCCTGGGCCGGACATCTGGGTCTGACGCACCTTGCGCGCGTCACGCAGCGCGTGTTCGAAGCGGGCACGAGCCTGCTGTTCACCAATACGCGCCTGCAGGCCGAGCTTTGGCATGCCGCGCTGTCAGCGGTCTGGCCTGAAGCGCCGGAGACGCTCGCCCTGCATCATGGTTCGCTCGCACCCGCGCTGCGCCAGGACGCCGAACAGGGCCTGCGCGAGCGACGCCTGCGCTGTGTCGTCGCGACGAGCAGCCTCGATCTCGGCGTGGACTTTCCGGCGGTCGACCAGGTGCTGCAGCTCGGCAGTCCGAAGGGTCTCGCACGGCTGCTGCAACGCGCCGGCCGTGCAAGGCATTGGCCCGGCGCGGCGGCCACGATCACGTGCATTCCGACGCATGCGCTCGAACTGCTCGAATACGCCGCGGCGCGGCATGCGCTCGCGAAAGGCCGCGTCGAGGCACGCCCGCCGCCGCGGCTCGCGCTCGACGTGCTCGCGCAGCATTGCGTGAGTATTGCGCTCGGTGGCGGCTTCGACGCCGACGCGCTGTTTGACGAGGTACGCGAGACGCATGCCTATGCCGAGCTGACGCTAGACCAGTGGCAGGCCGTGCTCGATTTCATCGTGCGCGGCGGCAGCGCGCTCGAAAGCTATCCCGACTTCCGTCGCGTGCAGCGCGGCGACGACGGCGTCTATCGCGTCGAGGACCGGCGCATCGCCTTCCGCCATCGCCTGAGCATCGGGACGATCACGAGCGACGGCATGGTCGCGGTGAAGTTCCTGCGCGGCGCGACACTCGGCGCGGTCGAAGAAACCTTCGTCAGCCAGTTGCGCCGCGGCGATGTATTCCAGTTCGCCGGCCGCAGCCTGAGCCTCGTACGGCTCGAGGACATGACCGCCTACGTGCGCGTCTCGCGTTCGCGCGACGGCGTGAGCCCGAGCTGGCGCGGCGGACGTCTGCCGCTGTCGAATGAACTCGGGCGCGAAGTCGAAGCCCTGTTCGCGCGCGGCGACGACTCGCCCGAATGGCAGGCGCTGCAGCCGCTGCTACGGCTGCAACAGCAGCTTTCCGCGCTTCCGGGACCGCAGCATCTGCTGGCCGAAAGTCTGCGCAGCCGGCACGGCCGGCATCTGTTCGTGTATCCCTTCGCGGGCCGACGTGTGCACGACGGCCTCGCCGCGCTGCTCGCGCTGCGCCTCGC
>Ga0068852_100001340_pt1 | contig 16515 bp, 17 predicted proteins | sample KBSCornC22_FD_66594 | JGI IMG/M metagenome (GOLD analysis project Ga0068852, IMG submission 66594) | Corn rhizosphere microbial communities from Kellogg Biological Station, Michigan, USA - KBS Corn C2-2 | ecosystem: Host-associated > Plants > Roots > Rhizosphere > Soil ... | reverse complement strand
GCAAGTGAAAAAATGGTGGAGATAGATTTTGACGGCAATAAAGCTGTGAAGGCAGGCAATCAGTTTGGCATTGGGGGAGCGCAATAAGGTGTTTGGTTGTTTTGGATTACACCTTGGTGCAGGGTATATAAGAAATTGCGTTTACGCAAATTTGATAGTGTAGCATTGTTCGTAATATATATATTTTGCGTAAAAGCGAGCCAGGTAGTGTGGTATATCAAATAGGATTTGTGCTTTTAATTTATGAGTAGAAAGTCGCAATCCTTTAAGTAATTGAGTTATAGACAAGAAGTGTTTATACAAGCTTATCTGTGAGTTTCTTACATATTCGATGGCTTAAGATCAACCAGTTGCGGCTTTAAACAGATGTTAGTGATTGGCAGGCTGCTAAAATCATCTGCACAGCCTGCTTCGCTTCTCTGCGGGAAACAACACCATCGGCGGAATTTTTATTATTTTATATTTGTAGTAGATAGTTAAGCATCTTATTTTATTTTATAAATATTAAAAAACAATTGTTATGGCAGACGAAAAAGAATCTATCAGTCAATCATCTCCATCCAGGAGAGAATTTATCCGTAATGCTTCCCTTACCGCAGCAGGTCTTTATATTGTGCCGCGCCATGTATTAGGAAGAGGTTTTGTGGCGCCCAGTGATAAGCTGTTAATTGCAGGTGTAGGGGCGGGAGGCAAGGGTGGTGATGATGACCGTCATTTTGCCAAAACCGGAAAAGCAGAAATTGCTTTTCTCTGCGATGTAGATGAGCGCCAGGCGGTGCGGAACCGTCAGTTATTTCCCAAAGCAAAATTTTATCATGACTGGCGGGAAATGTTTGAAAAAGAACATAAAAATTTTGATGCAGTAGATGTAGGTATTCCAGATCATAATCACGCTGTAGTGGGATTTCATGCCATGCAATTGGGTAAGCATGTGTACGTACAAAAACCTTTAACCCATGATATATGGGAAGCGCACATGATGGGCGAAGCCGCAAAGCGATATAAAGTGGTTACTCAAATGGGCGACCAGGGCTCTTCAGGTGATGGTGTGCGCCAATTAAGGGAATGGTATGAGGCCGGAACTATTGGTGAAGTGCATACCGTTCACTGCTGGACTAACCGTCCCGTTTGGCCGCAGGGAATTCCCTGGTCACAAAAAAATCCACCCATACCCGCAGGACTTAATTGGGATCTTTGGCTCGGAACTGCACAGGAACATCCTTATGAAGATATGATTGCGCCTTTTAACTGGAGGGGCTGGTGGGATTTTGGCACAGGCGCCATTGGTGATATGGCATGCCATATTGTGGGTCCTGTGTTTAAAGTGCTGGGGCTTCAATATGCTACCGAAGTTGTTAGCAGCGTAAGTACACCTTATGTAGATAACTGGCAGCAGGCCTATTACCCGCAGAGCGGCCCTATTTCATCATCATCTCATCTGAAATTTAAAGGAAAAAGCGGGCAGGATATTGTGCTGAACTGGATGGACGGCGGCATACAGCCTGCACGCCCGGCAGAATTAGGCCCGAACGAGATAATGGGTGGAAAGGGTGACCAGGGAAATGGTGTAATCTTCGAAGGAACTAAAGGTAAAATGATGTGTGGCGTATATGGACAGGACCCGCAATTATTACCAACATCCCGGACAAACGAAGTAAATGTTCCTAAAAAATATCCTAGGATATCCGGTGGTGAAGATGGCCACTATGGACAGTGGGTAGAGGCTTGTATTGCAGGGTACGGAAAGATGGAAGTAGATTCGCCATTTATAGAGTATGCCGTACCGCTAACTCAAAGTATATTGATGGCCAACCTGGCTATACGCAGTTTCGATTACCGGGAAGCTACGGCTGATGGAAAAGGGTTTAATTATCCGGGACGGGGCATTACACTTCAATGGGATGCAGAGAACATGAAGGTAACTAACTTTGATGCAGCTAACCAATTTGTAAAACGTACCTACCGTGAAGGATGGCCGGAATTGAAGTTCTAATATTATTTTTTAAAGAAAGAAGAAGGGTAGAATAAAAATTGCACACGGCTATGCTTAGTATCTTTTAAAAATAAGCAGTCATATTTGCTATTTTTAAATGGCATGTGAGAAGTATGAGCAATTTTTTTGCAGCGGGTTCGTTATAAAAAAAACCGCCCGCTATGATAGTTCCTAATATGTCGTTGCCGGAAATCAGGAAAGCAATATCCGATGATCTTGACAACGAAATAAAACGTAAGATCCAGTTAATCAAAATTACGCACCAGGGTAAATGGATGCGAAACGGCAGAAAGGATCTTGTAGAAACCATTCTTTTTACTTCAAAAAGCAAGAACAACTGGCGGATAACAATTACCTGCAACAGCAGTGGTGTACGTTCGATCCCCTACCTGGTTTCGTACAACAAGATAGGCATAACGGCTTCTCATATTGACCCGGAGGGACCTTCTTCGTCGCTGATGCATTTCAACACGCATTTTTTTAAACGCTACCGCGAACGAGGAAAGATTGCTATTGAAAAGCCTGAAGATCTTGTAAAGTTCTTCTTTAAAAAGAATACCGTTCTTTTAGCTTGCTATTATCCACGCGAGGATGGCACACAGCAGCTTTTTGTCCCACTGGCAGGAGGTGTGGGGCTGGGCAATTATCACGAGGAATCGGATATATGCGAATTCAAAACATTTGTAGATAACAGCTTACTGGGAGAAAATCAGAAGATACAGATCATGAATATATGGACGGAGACACTGACTGAGCTTACGGCAGAAATAACGAGACGGATCAGGAAGAAGGACCCGAACTACAAAGTAAGCACCCCTAAGCCTCAACCAACCATAAGTGTTCCTACCGCATGGGTCCAAGTGTAAAGGAAGTTTCGTTATCGCAAGTTTGAAGCTTTCAGTTGGAGGCAGACCACGAATAGCACGTTTTTTACGAATGCTTTCGGATACTTTTTATGTGCGGGCAGGCGTTATCGCTAATTTTCAAGCGATCCTTGAACGTCTTTTTATTGTAAACAGACTAATCATACGCCATAAGAAAAGCATTATTCCCATCGCGACAGGATCAGTTTTCTTATGTATTGAATGCAAGCTGAATTGACTTTTATTAATGATTGCATCTGCTGCACGAATTGCACTCTCAATAGCCGGACCGATGCCTTCTCCTAAGTCGGTTGTGGCCAAGCCTGCAGCATCACCGATGATGAAAGCATTATCCAGTCTGCAATTGTCCACACGATCTCTTATTTGATATACATAACCTTTGGGCTTGTATTCATGGTTTTTAACGATGTTAAGGGAATCAAGTTTGTTAACAAGCTGATCCCAATGGTCTTTTATGTTTACATTTTTTCCTTTGAAAAGTCCTCCAACACCTATATTCAGGTAACCATCATTTTTTGAAATACACCATGAATAGCCCTGGATGTTATGTTCATAAAACCAGCAACGGCTTGCTTTATCTTTATAGTCATATTTTATTTCTTCTTCCAAACAGCAGACTTCATAATTTTTATTTTTTGGGTGTACTGCTTTGAAAAACGAAATATAAACAGGGCAATGCGATCCCCCTGCTCCTACAAGATATTTACATTTATATACATCATCTATGACATAAAATCCATCCTGCTTCTTAATATTACGAACTTTATGATGATATACATCCACACCAGATCGTTTTAAAAGCCAGTCATCAAATTCATAGCGTCTTATAGCATAGGATTTTGATTTTAGTTTTTTATCAATACCAAAAAAGTTAACATAGTTCTCATTAAGCTGAATGTTCGGATAATCACTTAATTCAAGTTGATTGATAACCTCAGGAGTTATCCATCCGGCGCATAATTTTGTTCTTGGAAATTTTTGAGATTCAAGGAGTATGCAGTCCTTATGGCTTTGTTTTAATTTCCATGCACAAGTGGAGCCCGCAGGCCCTCCTCCAATTATAATAACTTCTGAAAATTTCATTTACTTATCTTGTTGCTTTGTAAAAGTTAAAGCATTATTCTTTTACCCAGGATTATTTTTTGAAATAAGAGGAAGGTGCAAACCATGATTTACTTAATTTATGGATAAACATTCGTAACTCATAATTCTACACTCATAACTCTTAGTCCCCTATTAGAGGGCACCTTAGGTGTTTTGGTGGGTGAAGAAATGCAGGAAATAAGTGCCGGCGGTTTTTCTTCGCGACCACGCGGCATCGTACATTCATTTTGGAATCCATCGGATCAACCTTTACACTTTTTCGAAATGGACTGCAATCAAAATTTTGACGAATACCTGGAAGACCTCTTCTCTAACAGGATTGCTTATATGACAAAACACAATCTTAAAGCTGACGACCCTGTAATTTCTAAATGGGCAAAAGAGCTGCATGAGGAATTTGGTTTGACATTCTTTCCTGAAAAAGGCAAGGAGATAATAGAAAAGTTTGGATTAACTCCCTAATTATTGTCTTCTCTTGTACTGCCTTGCTATTCTTAGAATGCTCTCAAAAATTATAAATCCGCCGCCTTGGTTCGAATCTCCCTCTCTGGTAAACCATATTATTAGCTTGCTTTGTTAGCCGCTCGTTGCTTTATTTATTATTTTGATTCAAACTCCACCATCCATTCAATACCGTATTTGTCTCTGAACATAGCAAAATAAGAACCCCATGGACTATCGCCAATCGGCATTTCAACACTTCCGCCTGCTGAAAGACCATTAAATATTTTGTCTGCTTCTTCTTTACTTTCTGTACCAACAAAAATCTTAGACCTGTTTTCATTTTCATTTACACGACCCATAAATTCCGGAACATCGTTGGCCATTAAAATGCTATTGCCAATTGGTAAAGCAATGAGCATTATTTTGTTTGCTTCGCTTTCCGGTATTGGATGTCCGGTGTTTCCTAAATCTTTGAAGCGTATAATTTTTGTGAACGCTCCGCCAAATACAGACTTGTAAAAATTGAATGCTTCTTCTGCATTTCCGTTGAAGTTGATCTGTGGATTAATGTTTGCCATGATTTTATTTTTAGATTAATTAAATTGATTTTTATAAATTTTTTATTTAAAACTTTTGAACGAAAATTATTTTTTGGATAAAGTGGCTAACAAACTTTCAAGGTTAGTTAATGACATCTTCATTCCTTGTGTGAAGCCATCTAATATCCTTTCCATTCTTTCAAGCGATTCATTGTAAATAGTAATGTTCACTTTTGTTCGCCCGTTTTCTTCGCTGAAAGTATGATCCCAATCAGAGCCCGGCAATTGCGGATTTTCGTTTTCGTCTGCAAAAGCATTATGCATTTTAAAGTTAGTTTTTGGAGTAATGGAAGTGTACTCCTGGATTGCCCAATGTTCTTGCCCGTCAGGACTTATCATTGCATAAAACCTTTTACCACCAACTTTAAAATCCTGGTATTTTGTTTTAGCTGTCATGGGTGCAGGTGCGATCCATTGGTCAATCAATTCTGCTTTTGTAAAAGCATCCCATACCAGCGGAAGTTCAGCATCAAATTCCCTTGTTATATAAACCGTTTTAGCCGGTTTATCAACAGTAAAATCAAATAGCAAATTATTGTTCATACTACTTGCTTTTTAAATTTTGTAATAAAACTTCCAGTTCATTTAACGTCATTGTAAATCCACCTTCAAAGCCCATTTGAAGAATTTGTTCCAGGCTTGCAAGTGTTTTATGTTTTACAATAATTTTTACTGTTGTTGTATTATTCTGTTCAATAAAATTTAAGTCCCATTCTGAGCTTGGGAATTCAGTATTGATAACCTGGTCCTTGTCTGCAAATGCATCAACAAATTTGAAGTTGGTTGTTGGACTTACTGAAGTAAAATCCTGGATGCTCCAATGCTCTTGTCCTTCCGGACTAACCATTGCATAGAATCTTCGTCCGCCAGGTTTGAAATCCATAAATTTTGTTTTTGATGCCCATGGTTTAGGTGCCCACCATTGGTCAAGAATTTCCTGTTTGGTGAATGCATCCCATACCAGCGGAAGTTCAGCATTAAATTCTCTTGTTACATATACCGTTTTAGATGGTTTGTCAACGGTAAAATCAAATTGCAAATTGTTTTTCATTTTTTTTGTTTTTTCATTGTTGATAATACATTGTCAAGCTGATTGAACCTGGTTTCCCAAAGCTTTCTGAATTGGTTTAACCATTTATCTACTTCTTTCAATTTTTTAATTTCAAGGGAATAATAAATTTCTCTGCCTTGTTGTTCCTGTTTTACAAGTTCGCATTCTGTGAGAATGCGCAGGTGTTTTGAAACGGATTGCCTCGTTGAATGGAAGTTATCGGCAATAGCATTTGGTGTCATTGCCTGTAACGCAATCAAAGCAATGATTGCTCTTCTTGTAGGGTCGGCAATTGCCTGGAAAATATCTCGTCTCATATAATTATATTTTTTAGTTGCGCAACTGTTCGGTTGCAAATATATGCGCAACTATTTGGTTGCGCAAGTTTTTATGTAATTATTTTTTTGGAAGGAATGACTCGTCCTAAAAATTACATAAAGCATTATTAGAGAAATAAATGGCCACCTCCCCAATAGGAGCACATGGGGTTTATACCAAAGGTATTGGTAGCTTGTGAATGAATACAATAGCGCTACTCGTCAGCAGACAGGTACATGTATATGATTGTGCATTATTACATATCTATAAATAAATGCCTATATTTATTAAAATCTGAAACTAGAGAAAACAAAAATTGATTGAGTTCTGAAGCTATCCTCAATGTATTAGCAAAAGTTAACTAATCCAAATTTTTAGTGGTGGCCAACAAGGCAATCAGCTCATAGTTTATTACTCTTAATTTTTTATGCCGAAGTCTTTCTGTTACATTCTTATTCTTTCGCTTTTCATGGGAACATCCTGCACGCAAAAACTCCCTTACGAGGGTGCACTTGTAAATCCTGACAGTGTGCTGAATGACGGGACGAGTTTTGTAAATTACTGGTATGCTGTAATGGATTTATCGTCCGATTTTATAGCCTTAGACACTGCTTCAAACCAAATTGCGAAAGGAGAATTTTTAAAGCAAATTACAAAAGGCTCTTACCTTCCCTTAAGACTTATCTCCAATTCTTCAACACCTTACTATAAGCTGTACAAAATAAATACCCCGATTGATAATTATATAACTGTCATGTTACAATCAATCGGAGCAAATGCATATAAAAATTTCGAGTGGGAAGGCAGGCCTCTGCCTGAAATTAATTATACTGATCTAAATGGCAAAAGATATGATTCGAAAACAATAAAAGGAAAAATTCTTGTACTTGATTTCTGGTTTATCGGTTGCACATGGTGCGTAAAGGAAATGCCGGAACTAAATAAATTAAAAGCCCAATATAATAACCGTAACGATATTCTATTTGCCGCAATAGCTTTTGACAAAGAAAATGCTTTAAGAGAATTTATGAAAAAAACTGACTTCCGGTATGATATTATTTCAGATACAGCCCAGTGGCTAATAAAGAATTTAAGCATAAATTCTTTTTCAACATTTGTGATCGTTAATAAAGAGGGTAATATAGTAAAGATTTTAGATGATCAATACCATGAGATGGAGGAATTAAAACAGACTTTAAAAAAACAAGAAAGTTTGAATTAGTGAAAGACTTATTGCCGTATCCAGCCACAGTCATGGCTTGAAGTTGAGACGGTTCAGGAAGAATATTATTATCGTTCATCAGAATTCCGTTAGCTCGTAACTGTAGCTTAAAAATGCATCACAGTTCATTATTAGCAGGTCAGCCCGGCTTGTATAAATGCAGATGTTGTGCGTTCGCTATTTGAATTTATCATTAAAGACCTTGTCTGTAAATTTTAAAGGATTACTTAACCACAAAGCCCTGTTCTATTAAGGGCCGTAGTTACCTTGTTTTGAGCTTGAAGTTTCCGTTAATTTTAGAAAGAACTCCCATTGAATCTTTAACATTGCCTGAATATGAACCTATGATGTCATCATCAAAGTCCCCGTATTTCGACAGGTTGACTTGTAAAAAACCCGGTCCGTTCGAATAATAATTTTTGCCATTAATCCACATGATTGCATAAATCACGTCGTACATTCCTATGCTTCTATTTCCATTAAACTGTACAAGAAAACTGTTTTTATTTGATGTTGCGATACCTACGAGATTTGTTTCAGTTCCATAACGAGCAGAAGCTAAACTATCATAAGGAGAGGTCAAAGATCCTTGGATATTATCGTCAATATTCCATGTAATGTAATGGTCTGCGTTCGGCAAATTAGGTGTTTCCGGGTCTGAATTTTTGGAACATCCTATAATAAAAACTAACATTAGTAAAAAACAATAAGGCAAACTTTTAAGTGTTCTTTTCATGGTTAAGTATAAATCTAAATAATGTTACGGATGAAGTGACGCATCACGGCCACGCATTGGCGATGGCTTGGGCATTCAATGAATTTACAGCCGGAGCGAAAGTACAGTAAACGAACAAATAGTTGAGGTTATGATTCATAGCCTCTGGGAAAAAAGATGCTGGCAACTCTTAAATAATTGAGATCCGCAATATTGAGGATGCATTGCTCATCTCAAGAATGCCTTGTGATCCTCAGATAAAATTTCCCGTTAGTGACATGGGCGATATTGGTTGTATCGTTCAAACTTGCAAGCTCCCCGCTAAAAGTTCCTTTGATTTCTGTTGAAGAAATCGAGGAGATCGTTATGACCAGATTTTTAGACCCCGGGACAGGACTGGAAGAGTGATAATATCCCGCTTGATAAGCACTACTATAAATTGACAACGGAAAGTAGGTTGCGCTCACCAAACAGCTCGTGGAGGTATCAGCATAGCTGCCATTTGTCAAGTCAATACCTCTGTTGTAAATAGAAATCTTAAATGTTGGAGAATTTATGATAGAAGAACTCGAATAACAATTGATTTCAAGATCTGTAGATCTTGGGTAATAATCGTTCTGTGTCGAGTCATTAAAGGATTTATGACTGCCATTAATATCACAGGTAAGATAATAAGGCGAATTGCTACTTTTTTTGCAGGAGAAAATCAAGATAGCTAAAAAAATAAACAAGGGCGGGTAAATGATCTTTTTCATGAGACAATGGATTTAATAGTCAGTAAAGAGTGAAAATAATGATTTACTTTCATTTCGGTGAGGTAATAAGGCTGCAACTAAAAAAATAATTGATACTCATTCTTGACACTATGGCCGGCGAAAAAAATTTGAACGCGTCGAACTTTATGAAAAAAGATTTGCCTACATTTAATACCGCGATGAGCACATAAAGAATAATAACAAAAGGTTATTCAAAAATTACGATTACAACATCCCATCTAAACTTAATTATCATGATTTTCAGAAATACACTGTTGCTTCCTTTTCTGTGTATGATAACGATTAATTGTTCTGCGCAGCATCTTGCAGATAAAGCAAATGATTTTTTGAATTCACTTACGCCGGAGCTTAAGGCAAAGGCACAATTCCAATTAAATGATTCGGAAAGAATGAATATGAATTATATTCCTATAGAGCGTAAAGGCCCCACTTTCCATGATTTTAATGAAAAACAGAAAGAGGCAGCATTAAATCTTTTAAAGGCTTCTCTCAGTGCACAAGGCTATGAAAAATCAAGAGAAATAATGGACCTGGAGAACATTCTTTATATGATGGAAAATAAAACGACAGAAAAACCGAAGGGTAAATCTTATCGTGATCCTTTGAATTATCACCTGTGCATTTTTGGTAAGCCTTCGGCAAATGATTTTTGGGGATGGCGTTTTGAGGGACACCACATCTCGCTAAACTTTAGTTCAACCAATGGTAAGATCGTTTCTTCCACTCCTTCGTTCTTTGGTTCCAATCCGGGTATTGTCCACATCGATGAAGATAAAGGAAAAGAAGTTTTAAAAGCCGAAACTGATCTCGGTTTTAAACTCATAAATTCTCTGACACCTTCTCAATTAAAAATAGCCGTAATTGCTGATGTGGCACCTGGTGACATCATCACTGGCAATAAACGCACGGTTGCGAATATTGAAACTGATGGAATAAAATACAGTGTCCTAAATGTATCTCAGCAAAAAATCTTCATGGATCTGTTACACGTTTACATCAGCAATTACGAAGCAAATTTTGCTAAATCATTCATGGATAAAATAAAGAAAGCGGGTATCGATAGCTTATATTTCGCATGGTCGGGTGCGCTGAAACCCGGCATAGGTAATTATTACAGGATATACGGGCCGGTGTTACTGATTGAATATGATAATACACAAAACCACGCAAACCATGTGCACACAGTTGTTCGTGACCTTACTAATGACTATGGTGAAGATATCTTAAGGGAACACTATAAAGAAGATCATCATAAATAAACTTACTTGCCTTGTAGTATTCACTGCTGCTAAATGTTCTCAAATCCTCTTCTATAATTTTTTTACTTAAATATGATACTCTTTGCTATGGCACAAGAAGGCCTTTGCGCCTGCCCACACCTCATTCTTGCGCCAAACAACCTTCTTTTATATGCCTGGACTACTGTGGGGTAGCTATTTCCCTGTCGTTTTAATAACAACCCCTACTGAGCTCCCTCTTATTTTATAATCCTTCTTCAAGGCTTCTTTACCTATTAATTTCAGGTCTATAAAATTACGATCATCAATGCCAAACAGGGTTGATTCAAAGTTGGTTGTATGTACAGTACCATTTAAAATATAAACCACCTTCTTTTCTGTTGCCAAATCGGGTACTTGCTTTGCATATTCCGGGGATTTGGATTTGAAATAATTCCAATAATGTTCGCGGGCAAAGGCTTTGGTAGTAATATAGATAATCCCGTTCTTAGCATTAGGATCGTTGATCTTTAATGAATCTGCATTTTTATAAACGGAGATCATGGCAATTTCCGTTGGCTGATATTCTTTTAACACGCCGGTATTTACTCTAATGCTATCCAAAAAATACACGGGCTCATCTGCCGGAAATAAAACAAAGTTTTCTGCCTTATGAAATATGTGGTAACATGAGATTAACAGGTCAATTCCTTCCACCGGCTTTTCCAGGTAGTATGCTTCGTCCAACGGATACCTGGGCTTTCTGGTGGAATCGATTTTTATAAAAAAAGAAAGCGTGTCATTACTTAAATTCCAATAGTTGGAGCAGCCTCTTGAGCCCCATGATTTATCATAAGCCGGATATAATTTTATAACGTCTTTTGCAAGCAATGTCTTCATATTTATGGGTGTTCCGTCAGGGAGGTTTCCAACAAAATCTTTGGTTAACCGTATTTTACTTATGAAATCATTATCATTATCTTTTTGAAAAATGATGCCCGGATACTTTTCAGACGTATACCCTTTTCCGTTAGTAAACCGTGCATCCTGCGTAAAGCCGTCGCTACACAAATCCATTTCTTCCACATTCACTTCCTTCAGATTGCCATCGAGTGCTTTTAATTCAGTCAATGTGGTTTGGCAAAGACAAAACCCGGATATGATAAGTTTATTTTTTAACGCAGTACTAAAAGTACTTTCGGGAATTTCCTCTTGGGCTTTCAGGGTACAACAAAAACTGAAAGAGCAGATAATTAAAGCAGTTATAAATTTCATATATCTCAAAGTTAGCCCTACCAACCCATTTATTTAACCATCATTTCAATTACAGGCACAACGTATGGCGGAGCATTTTTGGGGAGTTTCAAAATCAAATCACTTCCATTTTCTGCAACGGTGAAAGGCACTTCGGAATCGTCGTTCAAAAATTGAGCATACTTAATTTTTCCATTGTAACCGGGGAGTGTTAATTGCCCGTCTTCAGGATAATTAAAGAGATGCAGGTACAATTTTTTTGTCTTGGGGTTATACGTTAACCTGTCATTCATGGATTCGGGTATATTGTATTCATCGGGAGGATACGTACAATTGTAAATGGATAGATTGTTCTCATGCATCCAGTAAGCAAGACTATCCAGCGCTTTGGTAGCACGGTAATCAAATTCACCCCGGGCTGTGGGTCCCACATTCAGAATGAGATTACCGCCATTGGCAGCAGAAGTGACCAATAAGTCGAGCAACTGCCGCTGATTCTTCCAGGTTGTCTCATCACGGTAATAGCCCCACGAACCGGAGAATGTCTGGCAGGTTTCCCAATATTTTCCTTTGTATTTAAGAAGCTCTGCCGGCTTCACCTGCTCCGGCGTTACAAAATCGCCCCCATCGGTATAACCATCCTGGTCAAGGCCAAGCCTGTTGTTCACAATAATTCCCGGCTGCAGTTTCCTCACCAGTTTTATAAGGTTTACAGCATCCCAATCCTGCGGATGTTTGCCATATTTAGCGCCCTTGTCCCATGTCCAGTCGAGCCACAAAATATCTATCTTTCCATAGTTGGTAAGTAATTCAGTGACTTGATTTTTCAAATATTGCCGGTATTTATTCATGTCGCGGCCTTTATTCACTTTTGCATAATAAGCGGCTTTTTGTTCATCGGTATAATTATCCGGTGCCCGCTGCGGATGCGCATCATCAATAGTATAATCAGGGTAATGCCAGTCGAGCAGGGAATAATAAAAACCTACTTTGATACCTTCACTGCGAAACGCATCTACAAATTCTTTTACAAGGTCCCGATGTGCCTGCGTGTTGGTGGCTTTATAATTAGTGTATTTCGAATCGAACAGGCAAAAGCCCTCATGGTGTTTGGTAGTGAGCACGGCATATTTCATTCCTGCAGCTTTAGCTTCTTTCGCCCATTTTTTTGGATCAAATTCATCCGGGTTGAAGTTGTCAAAATATTTTTGATATACTGAATCGGTCATTCTTTCATTATGCTTTACCCATTCGTGGCGGGCGGCTAAAGAATAAGTGCCCCAGTGAATGAACATGCCGAAGCGTGCATCTGTCCACCATTTCACCCGTTTTGCTTTTTGTTCGGGCGTTTCGTTGAATATTTTCTTCTGTGCATGAACCGGGTTAAAGGCTAATGCTGCTAGTAACAAAAAGAGGGTTATTTTTTTCATCAATAATTGTGTTTTGAAGATACTTTGTTTATTACACCATACTTGCACGAATATCCAACATCTTTACTTCTAAAAAAATTTTAGGTCAGGGCCGGGGCTCCTGCAGGCACTTAGCGTATGAGGGACAGGGAACAGATTTATATTTAATTTACTTGGGGGTGCTATAATCATATCAGCCTTTTTATCCCGAACTCACGTATATTTAATAATTCATTGCACATGATAAATGATTTTTACCAATTAACGCTACAAAAACAACAGTTGCTTCATCGCGGCATTGACATAAGTTTCAATACAAACTATTATTGCTTATTAAAATAAAAAATCAAAATCATGAACCGTTACAATTCATTTTATCTTATTCACAAAGGGCTTCGCGCCATGTTGTATGATGCAGCACTAACCTTACAGCAAACAAATTTTTCTAAGATGGAAGAATCAACAAGAGCTTTGGCAAAAGTGAATGATGCACTTTTTGTATTCAGCAATCATGCACATCATGAAGACCAGTTTATTTTTCCGATGGTTGAAAAACATGAACCCGAACTTGCAGAGAGTTTTGAAAAAGAACATGTGGAAGACCATCGCTTAAGTGATAACTTAAAAAGCTTACTTGTTATTTATGAGAATGTATTGCTGGCTGAAGAAAAAGTAGTTTGCGGCTCTGCCATTACAAAATCGTTTGTTGATTTCATGGTGTTTAATCTGCAGCACATGGGCAAAGAAGAAATATATATTAATGAGGCATTGTGGAAGTATTATACAGATGAACAAATAATTTCTGAAAGTGAAAAATTAATTGCATCTATACCACCGGCAGAAATGCAATTGGTCGCAAAATGGATGTTGAAAGGCATCAGCACAACAGATACCATTAACTGGTTAAAAAGTATCAAACATTCATCGCCGGAATTTGTTTTTAAAAGCCTGATGAATTTAGCACAATCAGTATTAAGCAAAACTCAATTTGAAATTGTACAAGAGGCTTTAGAAGAGGAAGCTGCTTTAGCATAAGATTTTTAATACGCTTATAACCCGCAGCATTGTTGCGGGTTTTTTGTATTGATGAATATTGTGGTTATTAAATATGGTACTCTTTGCTATGGCATAAGAAAGCCTTTGGCCTGCCCACACTTCCTTCTTGCGCCAAACAACGCCCACATGTAGCAGATGCCGATAAGACATCTATTCCTTTGGAGTACCAGGCACTCAATAATTAGTTGATGCGGGATGCTCCTTTTCATAGCGCTCCCTGAGGGTCGATTTCATAAACTTACCTACGGAAGTTTTAGGTATGGCCGTGATGAACGCGTACTCATCAGGGATCCAGAACTTTGCAAACTTTCCGCTAAGAAATTCCTTTAGTTCACCGGGCAAAATGGTTTTCCCTTCTTTGGGCACTATATAAGCAAAAGGACGTTCTATCCATTTTGTATCCGGAACGGCAATCACCGCTGCTTCTAATACCGAAGGATGTTCCATCAACGTATTTTCCAGCGCTATCGAACTGATCCATTCCCCACCGGATTTGATTACATCTTTGCTTCGGTCTTTTATGGCAATGCATCCATCTTCATCTATCGTAACAATGTCCCCGGTCCTGAGCCAGCCATCAGGAGTAAATTTTTCTTTTGATTCGTTCTCGCGGTAATAAGAAGAGGCGACCCACGGGCCACGAACCTCCAATTCCCCCATCGTGCTGCCATCCCAGGGAATGAAACCTAACTCGTTACTTCCGCGGATCTCCACAAAAGGTGAGGGCAGCCCTTGCTTCATGCAATAGTCGTATTGCTCTTCCTTTGTTGCTTTTTCCATTTTGGTGGTTATTACCGCTGTGCTTCCCAAAGGCGATGTTTCAGTCATGCCCCAGGCATGGAGCACTTTTATTCCATAGCGTTCATCAAAAGATTTCACCAAAAAGCGGGGAGCTGCCGAACCTCCTATTGCTATACTACGTAAGCAAAGTTTGTATTTGTGAGGATCGGTGTCCAGCACATTTAAAACGCTCATCATCACCGTAGGCACACCGGCTGTCTGTGTTACTTTTTCAGACTCAAAAAGTTGCAGCAAACTTTCCGCATCAAGGTAGGGGCCGGGAAATACCTGTGTAGCTCCTGCAAATGCGCAACTATATGGAAAGCCCCACGCGGAGGCATGAAACATAGGAACTATAGGCAACAGCACATCCTGTTCGAAAGTGCCCGTTCCTACACAGTTTAAAAGAAATGCCACACTATGAAGCATTAACGAACGATGGGAATACAATACTCCTTTTGGCTTTCCGGTGGTTCCCGAAGTATAGCAGAGAAATGCAGCAGTGTTTTCATCCCCTTCAAAAGGTATGAATTGTGATTCATCTCCACTTGCCACTACGTCTTCATAATTTAAATATCCTTCCGGAAGCGGCTCATTAAGCTGCGGGATCACGATAACTTTGGAAGGATTTACAGTGGATTTGAATTTTTCGAACAGGGGCAACAGTACCTGGTCCACGATTATGATCTTGTCTTCGGCGTGGTTGACAATATAACTAAGATCCCCGGGATTTAAGCGCAGATTTAAGGGATGCACAATTGCCCCCATACATGGCATAGCAAAGTAAGCCTCCAGGTGCTGGTAATGATTCCAACTCAGGGTGGCCACGCGGTCTCCATGGTTAACGCCAAGTTTTTGAAGCGCTACCGCTAATTTCCTGGTACGCTTTGCAAAATCTTTGTAGGTATAGCGATGAATACTTTTATCCGGCAGTCGGGTCACGATTTCTTTATTTCCAAATAAAGTTTCCGCCCTTCGCAGGATCGTAGGAATGGTAAGCTGGTAATCCATCATTAAACCTCTCATAAAAATGTTGCAATTAAAGTAATGGTAAAATATTTTTTCCAGATGAAAGATACTCAAAAAAGAAATTGCCATTAAGATAAAGGCAGAATCGTACGAGTGCGAATATTTCTTCTAAAGGAAGGCGCGTATAATTAATAGTAAGATCCGGCCCCTTTCGGAAGATTCTTCTAAGACAGAAACTTACTGGTAATTTATGGAAATTTACTATTGAGGAATCTTATGATGTGCAGTTGGGCAATTTTATTAATACTAATTTAATTTAACATGCTCCATCCTATCAAACATTATAAGGCGGCAAAACAAAAGAAAAGCAAATCCCTCGTATCAAATATTGCAATGAATCCTTTTGTTTTAGTAGCAATTGCAGCTGCTTTAGCGATGGCAGTTTTTCTCGTAATTGCATATTTGTTCTGGTTTTTTTGAAACCCTAAAAATCAATTGTATTTGCCGTGAATTGTTTGGTGTGCCAAGAACCAGGGCGACTGGGATTTGATGTTACTTCGGATAGCCGGGATTATCGCTGCATCTGATCTTTCAACTCCTGCAACTTGCCGGCGGCAAGCTTTTCTGCTTTATCCATACCTGCTGCCAGTTTCTTAGGAGCATTGAAGCGGTAGCCAATGAAAAAAGAGCCCGTGCCTCTTTTTGGAAGAATTGAATAATCAAC
>Ga0068852_100001337_pt1 | contig 16534 bp, 11 predicted proteins | sample KBSCornC22_FD_66594 | JGI IMG/M metagenome (GOLD analysis project Ga0068852, IMG submission 66594) | Corn rhizosphere microbial communities from Kellogg Biological Station, Michigan, USA - KBS Corn C2-2 | ecosystem: Host-associated > Plants > Roots > Rhizosphere > Soil ... | reverse complement strand
GTTAAATCTTTCCAAAGGCCTTCCACACCCGGCACATCGGCCTGGCCACCCAACTTTCCTTCACTACCTACCTCCCTAGCCACACGAAATACCTCGGAACCGAATGAATTAAGCTGATCCACCATAGTATTAATAGTGTTCTTTAATTCAAGAATTTCTCCTTTTACATCCACTGTGATTTTCCTGGACAAATCGCCTTTGGCCACGGCCGTGGTAACCTCAGCAATGTTTCTTACCTGGGCCGTAAGGTTGGAGCCCATTTGATTCACCGATTCTGTGAGGTCTTTCCAGGTGCCTCCTACACCTTTTACTTTCGCTTGCCCGCCCAGCTTTCCTTCGGTACCTACTTCCAGTGCAACCCTCGTAACTTCTGATGCAAAGGAGTTCAGCTGATCCACCATGGTATTGATGGTTTTCTTCAGTTCCAATATTTCTCCCGCCACATCCACGGTAATCTTTTTAGATAAGTCACCATTGGCCACTGCGGTAGTAACCTCCGCAATGTTACGCACCTGTGCGGTAAGATTCGAACCCATCTGGTTCACCGAATCCGTAAGATCTTTCCAGGTGCCGCCTACACCTTGCACTTTTGCCTGTCCGCCCAGTTTGCCTTCTGTACCTACTTCCAGTGCAACCCTTGTTACTTCGGAGGCAAAAGAGTTCAACTGGTCCACCATAGTATTGATGGTATTTTTTAACTCAAGAATTTCTCCTTGAACATCCACCGTAATTTTTCGTGATAGGTCGCCTTTAGCCACAGCAGTAGTTACATCAGCAATATTTCGAACCTGCGCCGTGAGATTCGATCCCATTTGATTCACCGACTCGGTTAAGTCTTTCCAAACACCTCCTACGCCTTTTACTGTTGCCTGCCCGCCAAGTTTTCCCTCCGACCCCACTTCCCTGGCTACACGTGTAACTTCAGCAGAAAATGAATTAAGTTGGTCCACCATTGTATTGATGGTATTTTTTAGTTCAAGAATTTCTCCTTTTACGTCCACAGTTATTTTGCGGGACAAGTCTCCCCTTGCAACTGCTGTAGTTACTTCAGCAATATTTCTCACCTGGCCGGTAAGGTTAGATGCCATTTGGTTTACAGAATCCGTAAGATCTTTCCAAGTGCCGGCAACCCCTTTAACTTCTGCTTGCCCACCCAGCTTTCCATCGGTACCCACCTCCCTTGCCACACGGGTTACTTCCGATGAGAAAGAGTTTAGCTGGTCCACCATAGTGTTGATTGTATCTTTTAATTCGAGAATCTCACCCTGCACATCCACAGTAATTTTTTTCGATAAATCGCCCTTTGCAACAGCAGTAGTTACTTCCGCAATGTTACGCACCTGGCCGGTAAGGTTACCTGCCATCTGGTTTACGGAATCCGTAAGATCTTTCCACACGCCGGCAACACCTTTTACTTTGGCCTGACCACCCAGTATTCCCTCAGAACCCACTTCCCGTGCCACACGGGTTACCTCCATTGAAAATAGGTTCAACTGCTTCACCATATCGTTTACCTCTTTGGCAATTCTGCCAAACTCGCCCTGTAGGAGGTGATCGCCGATTTGTAAAGGCATTTCCTGTGAAAGATTTCCTTTGGCTACGGAACTTATTACATGTGCAATTTCAATAGTAGGGTGAACAAGGTCTGATATCAGGTTATTAATAGAATCAACACCGGTGCTCCAAGAGCCCCTTGCTGCCCTGGGCAATTCTACTCGATGGCCAAGTTTACCTTCCTTACCAATGGTGTTACGGGCAAGGGTAAGTTCCCTGAATAATATTTCGTTTAGTGAAATTATTTCGTTGAGAGTATCGCAGATTTTCCCATTTAAGCCCATTCCATCAATTGGCATGCGGGCGGTAAAGTCACCATTCTTTACATGGTTTAGCACCTGGAGTAACAAATGGTTGTCCAATTGATCTTCCATTAGGTACATGCCCTTTTTAACTTTACTCTTTCCGTTAGTTTTTTTTAAGGTGATTGTTGCGTTGGATGTTCCGCTACCTGATAACAACTGCGCAGCCACAGGCTTTATTGAACCGTTAGTGTTCTTTTTCATAGAAACTTCTTAGGTAAATTATTAGTATATCAAACCTACAAAAAAAGACTTTTAAAAGTGTAAGTTTTATTTTTCAGGCAAATTAAAACTAACGGTATTTGAAATTGTCTTAACTAAATCCATATCTTAGTAGAGCAAAATAACTTAATGGAAGATAAATATGCCGGGGCAATCCCGGCAATAAAGCCTACCAGATTCATACTCCTTGGTGAAGACGATATAGATGACCAGGAAATACTTGAAGAAGTTTTTCTTAAAGCTGATTCATCCCTTCATCTACAGTTTTTTAATAATGGCAGAAAGGTTATCTCGCATCTGGAATCGCCGGGCGACCATCTCCCCTGCCTGATTGTACTGGATTATAATATGCCTGAATTGAATGGGGCTGACATCTTAAAAATATTATCTTTTAATAGTCGACTTACGTCTATTCCAAAAATAATCTGGAGCACTGCTGATGCACCGGTTTACAGGAGCCTGTGTTTTAGTTACGGGGCTATCGATTACTTGGTAAAGCCTTCGAAGATTAGCGTATTGGAAGATATGGTAAAATACATGCTATCGTTTTGCTGAACTTATTTACCTTATGTTAACCTGCTATTTTTATTATAACATTTGATAACACCGTAAAAAATTAAATTGATGGAAGCACAGGAAATGTTATACAAGGAAAGAATCAACCAGGTGGAAAAGGAATTGATACAGGCCCATGAGCTAGTTAATTATTACAAGAAAGCGCATGAGGATTTTTTAATGATCGCGTCACACGACCTCCAGGCACCGCTTAGAAAGTTGTCAACATTTGTGGAGCGATTGGTTTTTAAGTTTCGGGATGTAAAAGGCGAAGAAGTTAATATATACACAGACCGTATTCAATCAACGCTGGCAGGTATGCGCAAAATGATAGACGGCCTTTCTGCTCTTGCTTACGATCCGGAAGTAAGCCAGGGTTTCAGCATTTGCAATCTGAATGAGATATGGCGGCAAGTATTAACATCCATGGCGCCCCAATTTACCGAGGCGAACGTAACTGTTGACTGCGCTGGATTGCCCCTGGTTAAGGGCAATGCTGCCGGGCTAAAAAGTTTATTGGAAAATATTATTCAGAATGCCATTAAATTTCAAAAAAAAGACACTGCATTACATATCCGGATTAATACGATGGCATTAACCGAAGCTGAAAGGAACAGGTTTGCCTTTGATGCAAATAGCGCCTATAGTAAAATTGTAATTACAGATAATGGCATTGGATTTGATGACCAATACTCCGAAAAAATATTTGATCCATTTGTGCGCCTGCACGGCAAGTCAGATTATGAGGGTGACGGGTTGGGGCTGGCTTTATGTAAAAAAATCATTGAAAAACACCAAGGTTGTATTTATGCAAAATCCAATAAAAACTCTGGAACCAGTTTCATATTATTTTTTCCAGAGATACATAATTAATATATGTTAACATCCAACAGAATAAAGGTATTGGTGGTTGATGACGATGAAGATGATTATTTTATAATTTCTGATTACATACGGGAAATTGATGAAAATAAGTTTGTCATTGATTGGTGTAACCAATTCCAGTCGGCTGTAGAAAAATTCAAAGCAAAGGCATACGATATTTATTTTGTGGATTACCGGCTAGGAAATGAAACAGGCCTTGAACTACTAAAGCAAGCCATCAGCCTGCAATGCGAGGATCCGATTATCTTATTAACCGGTAAGGGTAATAAAGTGATTGATATAGAAGCTATGAAGAGCGGTGCGACTGACTATCTAATTAAATCGGAATTAAATGCGGAAAAACTCGAACGTTGTATACGTTACTCACTGGACAGGGCAGCGTATTTAAAAACGATAAGGGAAAGTGAAAAACGGTTGAAGACTTTCTTCCGAAGCGGGCCCAACGCAATAATTATCATAAATGAAGATGAGGAAATTTTAGAGTGGAACCCCCAGGCAGAAGTTATTTTTGGATTCAGTGAGGCGGAGGCCCAAGGCAAAAAATTGTCTGAAACAATTATACCTCACCAATATCGCGACGCACATAAAAGAGGAATGTTCCATTTTTTAGAAACCGGTGTCGGACCTTTTCTTAATAAAACAATTGAGGTAACTGCGCTACATAAATGCGGGCATGAGTTTTATGTTAATCTGAGCATTTCTAACGTGAAGATCCAGGGTGATTGGTTATTTATAGCTTTTCTTTCGGACATTAGTGAAAGAAAAAAAACCGAAGAAGCGTTGATACATAAGGAAGCGGAATTGTTACAGGCACGCTTACTTGAAGAAAAGAAAAATGAATTTCTTTCTATTGCCAGTCATGAATTAAAAACACCATTAACTACTTTGAAAGCCTATGCAAGTATGGCTCTTGCCATCAGTAAGGATAAGTGCCAGGATACGGTGGGGAATTATCTTTTTAAAATAGACCAGTATTGTAATAAACTAACTTTCCTGATCAACGAACTACTGGACGTATCAAGAATTCATGCAGGAAAACTGATACTTAACCACACCGAAGTCAGTACTGATCTCTTTCTTCCCGATGTGCTTAATTCCATGCAACAAATTACGGGGATGCACCGCATTATTTTAGAACAGAATCACCCGGCGAAAGTACATATGGATCCACTTAGGCTGGAACAGGTAATTACCAACATTATAAGTAATGCCGCCAAGTATTCGCCGGGCGGTGAAAAGATTATCGTGAACTCCATAAAGAATTATGATGAAATTATTATTTCTTTCAGGGATTTTGGAATAGGTATCCCGCAGGAAAAGCTCTATAAAATTTTTGATCGCTTTTACAGGGTAGACGAAGAATCTAATAAATTCAGTGGCCTTGGTATTGGGTTATTTGTGTCTTCAGAAATCGTTAAACAGCACGGAGGTAAAATATGGGCCACCGCTAACGAGGACGGTGGAAGTACCTTTTATTTTACATTACCGATATTATCCTAAGCGTTATTTATCTTAATTATGATTACATGCGGCGGTGATGTTATTTTTCAGTACCAAAAATTTCACTCAAGCGTTTTCTGCGCTGGCTGATGTCTTTAGAAGTGTCAACTAAGAAGATAGTTTAAAGTGCAGTCAACCTCTTTCCTTAAACTCGCATGCCTGAAATAAAAAATAATTTTTGTGGCTTTTGCCAAACATAGACAAATACAATTTAAATCAATGACAATATCTAAACTTATAGAAAACCAAAAATAAATATGCTGTTAGGAATAGACATCGGAGGAACCAAATGCGCAATAATTTTAGGAAAGATTGAAAGCGAAGATGAGATTAAAATAGTAGATAAAACTGCAATGCCGACAGATAAACCAGTGTTCGAAATGATAGAACATTTATTTGATGAGGCTGATGCGTTGTTGACGAAAAACAATGTTAGTATAGATTGTATTTCGGGAATAGGCATCAGTTGCGGCGGACCGTTAAATAGTAAAACAGGAAGGATATTATCACCGCCTAATTTGCTTGGCTGGGATAATATTCCGATTGTTCAGATAACAGAGAATCGTTTCAATGTAAAAACATATTTGCAGAATGATGCAAATGCCGGCGCTATTGCAGAATGGAAGTTTGGTGCAGGCAAAGGTTATAAGAATTTAATTTTTCTAACCTTTGGAACAGGCAACGGTGCCGGTTTAATACTCGATGGAAAATTATATTCCGGAACGAATGACCTTGCCGGAGAATCAGGTCATATAAGACTAGCAGAAATGGGTCCCGTTGGTTTTGGTAAAGCCGGTTCGTTTGAAGGCTTTTGCAGTGGTGGCGGCATTACCCAGTTAGCACAGATAAAAGTGCGTGAAAAATTGCAAATGGGGGAAGCAGTTTCATTTTGTAAAAATGTTGAAGGCTTGAATAACTTAACAGCAAAAACAGTTGCAGATGCTGCTTTTAAAGGTGATGCATTGGCATTGGAAATTTATAACATTTGCGGATTTTATTTAGGCAGAGGACTTTCAGTTTTGATTGATATTTTAAATCCTGAAATAATTGTATTAGGTGGCATATACGGCAGGGCCAAAGAACTATTAGAGCCCGCAATGTATAAGGTAATTGAAACAGAAGCATTAATCTTATCTTATAAAACCTGTAAAATAGTTTCTGCAGAACTTGGAGAAAAGATTGGAGATATGGCAGCTCTTTCACTTGCATCTATTATTTCCTGAAAAATCATACCAGCTAAAATCGTATACAAAACATTAAAGCGCAAACAGGGAGATATATTTTCAAAGTGCAGAATTTATTTATATCTCCTCTTTAATGCAGATACAAAAATGATGATCACTTGCAGATTTAAAACCTGTAATATATCTTTGACGAGTTGCGTTGTAAGCAAGCCAGATAAGGCATGTCGTTTGCATCTCAGCCACTCTCAACATCATATCGGAACACCATCTGTATTTTTTACTGCTTTCATTACTCATTAAAAACAAAACTAACATGCTGGGATTTGCGCTTCTTTATTTCATCGGAAAATATTATTACAACCTTGCGGTTTATCACAATAAAAACAAATGGGGTTTTGCCGTCCTCGGGATTGCGGCTTATTATGCCGGCGTGTTCTTCTTTGGAGTCATACTCGGGTTTATATTAGAGTTAAGTTCTAATAATTCTGTCAACGACATGAATAGTTTTGTCCTGGGTTTGATAGCTCTGCCTTTTGGGGCCGGAACAACAGCTTTGCTTTATCATTTGCTTAAAAAGAATTGGGAGAAGAACAAGAAAATTGAACTGGAAATGATTGAACAAATTGGGATGTAAACTACCTTCCTATAGTTAGATAAATATATTACGCAGTTGAAAGAGAGATAAACGTAACGAAACAATAATTGCGACGCTATCTTTATGCGCCATCCCATACTATAAAGTTTGGTTGCCAGAAATGGAAAAAACATCTTAATAAATCAATATCTTAATAAATGAAATTGAAAACAAAATCATTTTTCCTCTTATTTTTCACATTATTATTTTTCGTCGTAAAAGCCAATATAAAACTTCCGGCATTGTTTCAAAGCAATATGGTATTGCAGCGTGATAAACCGTGTAATATCTGGGGAACTGCAGATAATGGTGAAGCAATTTCTTTATTATTCCAAAATCAAAAATATTCAACTAAAGCAGTTAATGGAAAATGGAAAATAACATTGCCAGCACAGCCTGCCGGTGGCCCTTATCAAATAATTATTAAGGCAAGTAACATTATCGAATTAGACAATGTTTTGTTTGGCGATGTATGGATTTGCGGCGGCCAAAGTAATATGCAATTCAAAGTGCAAGAAGCCTTTCCAAAACCCGATACGTCAATATTCAACAATAATAAATTAAGACTTTTTACTGCGGGCATCGGTATTGATTATATTCCGCAGGACACTTTAAAAGATGGTAAATGGAAAATTTCGAATGTGAAAAACTCGAATGATTTTTCTGCAGTTGGTTTTTTCTTTGGCAGTTACCTGCAGCAACATCTGAATGTTCCTATTGGTTTGATAAGCGACAACCTTGGCGCAACCGCAGTTGAAGAATGGATGAGTAATGAAGCGCTACGCCAGTTTCCGCAGTTCGACAATTTTTACAACACCTATCTCGCCACGCATAAAAGCATGAAAGAGATAGATAATGATTTTGAAAAAACAAAAGCTTCGTGGAATCAAAAATATTATTTAAAAGATGATCCCGGATTAACGCAGCAATGGTATAAACCGGATACAGATATCAGTGATTGGAAAACCATGAACCAGCCTTCACATTGGGAAAATAATGAGTTAAAAGATTATGACGGTTCGGTGTGGTTCAGGAAGAGTTATGATTCCTTCCCAAAGGATTTTTTTGGCAATATATCCATTAGCCTGGGCCAGGTTGATGACTATAATATTTGCTGGGTAAACGGTGTAAAGGTAGGTGAAGGTTATGGCAACCAAAACATGTACACCTATAAAATTTCTAAAGACATTCTCAAACCAAAAAACAATATTGTAGTGGTTCGTGTGTTTGACGCTGGCGGTGAAGGCGGCATGTACAATATGTTCTGGAATCCTTATTTTGCAGGCGAATGGAGGTATAAAAAAGGCGTACAGATTGATGCTTCAAAATTTAAAAGGCCATTGGTCGCAAACGCTTATATATTTGGCACCCCAGCTATTTTATACAATGCCAATATTGCGCCACTTACACAATTTGCTGTAAAAGGTTTTACCTGGTATCAGGGTGAAGCCAATGCGGTAAGAGCCGAGGAGTACAAACAACTTTTCCCGGCAATGATAAAGGATTGGAGGAAACATTTTGGCCAGGGTAACTTGCCATTTTTGTTTGTGCAACTTCCAAATTTAGGCAAGGAGCCAACGACACCCGAAAACAGTGATTGGGCAGAGGAACGTGAAGCGCAGGCTGCCGCGTTATCGTTATATAACACGGGCATGGCCGTAACGATAGACGTTGGAGAAGCGAATAATCTGCATCCGCATAACAAACTTGCCGTAGGCAACAGGCTTGCAATGACGGCTCTCAACGTAGCTTACGGGGTGGACAGCCTACATATAAGCCCTACATACAAAAGTATGCAGGTTAATGGCGATAGCATTTTGGTTCAGTTTACGGACAACATCATTTGTAACGACAAATACGGTTATATCCGTGGGTTTGCTATCGCTGGTGCAGATAGCGTTTTTCATTGGGCAAAGGCTTATTTCAGAAATAACAGTTCTGTCGTTATTTACAATTCAAACATTAAATCTCCTATTGCCGTTAGATATCTATGGAGCAGTAATCCGGGTGAAGTAGATTTGTATAATAAAGATGGCTTACCCGTTGCACCTTTTAGAACAGATAACTACAAAGGCATAACAGCAGACAAAAAGTTTTCTTTTAACGAATAATTTCATCCACGGCCTCAATATGTTTAACTTAATCAAGAAGATTTATACAAAATAATGTATTCTAATGTATGCTACTTAGCTAAAAGGCTGCCTGGAATAAACATTCCGTTTTAAAAGCTCAGTAGATTTTTTTTATGGCGTATCATACAAATCCCTCTCTTTTTTTTCTACAGTTTTCAACGTGGTGTTAATTCACATCTTACGGAATAAAATTTTTTCCGTTCATTCAAAAAATAGCTTGTTCTTGATTAACTTAGTTAGTGCTATTCCACCACAATCAGTATAATACTTACTATTTGTATGATATAGTGAGAACCGTCAAGCCTTACGGTGATAAAGTTGTTTGTAACATTGTAAGAATGAACGGGAACTCTTATCGGCCAATAACAATTTTACAACCTGCTGTTCAACAATTGTAAACTTAATTCACCGTTTAACGAATCAAGGGTAAACATAGTAATGGAAGAATTTTGCTGTACCAACCTCCGATAGTTTTTCAGTTGCATGCTTAATTTGAATGCCAGGTAAAACCGGTTAATTCCATTGTGTCCAACAACAAGTACATTACCAGACGGAAATTTTTTTAAAAGAAACTCAAAAAAATTATTAACACGCATTACTACTTCATTGGCTGTCTCCCCGGTAACACCAGCGTTCGTAGTTCCGGGATCATCGCACCAGCTATCCCACAAGGCAGGATCTTCAGGGATAAATTCTTCTTTTGTTTTTCCTTCCCAATTTCCAAAGCTAAATTCAATTAATCGCTCATCAGTAATGACCTCATTCTTTCCGCTTGCGATCTGTGCAGTATGCAGCGCTCTTTGTAAAGGAGAGGAATAAACCGCATCCAAATCAATATGCTTCAACTGGTCGTGGACAAGCTCTGCCTGGGATATGCCTTTTTTCGTTAAAGGAATATCTGTTCTGCCGCAATACCTGTTGCCATCTGCATTCCACTGGGTCTCTCCATGGCGGAGTAAATAAATGTTAAGCATGATGTTTTCTTATTTAATGAATCCTTTTTCCAGTAATATTTTTATAAACTTCTGATAATCTTCTTCATATTTTGCTGCCAAATCTTTTGTGGGCTGTACTTCTTTTTCAATACTCGTTAATGCTTTTGTTGCCTCTGTGATTGATTTAAAATAAGTTTTTGAAGCAGCTAATATAGCAGCGCCTACCGCACCCGTTACATATTTCATTTTATAAATAGGAAGATTCAATACGTTGCTCCGGATGATAAGCCAGGTATTATTTTTACTTCCACCACCTGCCGTGAATACAGCCGTTACCTTTTCGCCAGATAATTTTTCAATCATTTCAAAAGCATACCGTTCTATGTAAGCCACGCCTTCCATATTAGCTGCAAATTTTTCTGCAGGAGATAAATTATCCGGGCAGAAACCCCGCGCCTGCGGCGCGATAAATGGAAACCGTTCGCCTTCCTGCTGAAGAGGATAAGCCATATATCCCGTAGGTATAAGTTTTATGGCTTGCTCTTCCATTTCAGATAAATGATCACTGAATTCTTTGGTGACCCAATCAGCGCCCGTATTGCTTGCGCCGCCTGGCATCCAGAAGCCTTCAGGGTGACGATGATTGTATAAGCGGCCTTCGGGATCTTTTATTTCTTTGGTAGTTACACCCTTTACCACCAGCGTGGTGCCGATTGTTGTGTTCCATTCTCCAGGGTTTACAGCGCCTGAAGCAATCTGTGAAGCACAACCATCGGTCATGCCTGCAACTACCTGCATATCCCCAGATAAGCCAAACTCTTTAGCCAACGAAGATGAAATAGTTGCGATAGGTGTTCCTGAAGGTACTACTTCCGGCAGCCATTCTTTTTTTAAAGAAAGATGTTCGTACAAATAAGCAGGCCATATTTTATTACGAAGATCATAACCCGATTTCAATGCATTGGTATAATCTGTAAGCCCCCATTGGCCACTTAACCTGCCGATGATATAGTCCGCAGCATGAATCCATCCTGCAATCTTTTTTGTTTCGTCCGGATAAGTCTGGGTAAACCATACCACCTTAGACAAGCCGCTGGAAGCATTGAAACCAGTGTATCCATCAGGGTTATAGCGCAAAGCCATTTCCTGACAGAGAAGCCCGGCGTTAGCAGAACGCTTATCACTATACATAATGGCATTATACAGGGGAATGTGATTTGCGTCAATTGGTATAACGGTACCCGAGGTGGAGGTGACTGAAGCTGCTGTAATATTTTTTAGATCAATAGTTTCTTTTACTTCAGCAAACAAGATGGTTAATGAGCGAAGGCAGGATTGCCACCAGCCTTCCGGTGATTGTTCTTCTCTCGATTGATTATTTAGAGGAAATGTTTCTTCACCGCTACCAATTATATTTCCTTCAACATCTATCAATGCCATACGCGAACCTTGTGTCCCTATATCTATTCCTAAAAAGTAAGAAGCCTTCATTCCTAAAATATTTGTTTGAATCCTGAACGCACTTTTTTCCATTCTTTATAAAGAGAAGTATATTGTTCTATATCCTTTGGTTCAATTATCTCAATTCCTGTATCAGCATGTTCATTTTTGCCAAATACCTGGTTGCAAATGAGCGCCCCGCCCACTACTGAAGCCTGTTTATACCCTTCGCGAAGTTTTATTTTTTTATTGATAAGGCTTGCGATGAACTGTCTTAAAATAGCGCTCTGCAATCCGCCACCACAGGCCCATACATAATCCTGGTGATAAGGTGTAACATCACAAAGACTATCAAAGTTTTCTTTGATACAACAGGCAATGTCCCAAAGTGCCGCCCATACAAAGCTGGCGCGGGTTAATTGATCAGAAACCGGGGCATCAAAAATAAATCCACCTTTTGTAAGGAGCGATTTTTCATCTGCAATTAAAGAACCTAACGAAGCTATACACTGCGGCGATCCTGCTAACTCAGCTAATTCTTTTTCGATTACTTCATAAGATTCATTTGGATAAAATATTTCTTTTAGCCGCTGGTAATTAAGCCCTGTAACACCTGCATTGGTCTCCAAAATAAATGTGTCACTTTCCACATGCCGGTTAGTCCAGGTACGTTGGCGTTGATCAACTGTATATTCATTTATTATTTTCACAACAGGCGTAGTAGTGCCTGAAACCAGTACAATATCTCCTACCGATGGTTGGGTACTTTTAATAGCAAGCTGCGTATCGGCGCCACCAACTACAATTACCGCTTCCGGCGAGATGCTTAATTTATCAGCATACTTAGGCAAGATATTGCCTAATACCGTTCCTGAAAGACGGAGCTCTGGTAAGATATTTTCATTAATACCAAAAATGGAACATAACTTCTTAGACCAGTTTTTTTGAGCAACGTTGTAGAGCAATGTTTCTGACGCCTGTGAATGTTCATAACCTGTGATGCCGCTCAGTTTATATTGCGCCCAATCGCTGATACTCACCACAGTGGCTATTTTTTCATATAGCTCAGGATGTTTATTTTTTAAACCTATTATTTTTAATGCTGAAAAAAGAGAGGTCGGATATCTTCCTGCGAGTTGATAAACTAAATCTTTATCGCCATTTGAAATGGTATTTTCCCATTCCCGTCCTCTGTGGTCGTGATTGGGCAAGCCTATCAGCGAGGCTCCGTCGTGTCCCAATAAAACAATTCCTTCTCTCTGGCTGGAAGCTGTAATTGCTTTGACAGTGATGCCAGGATTGTTTTGCAAAACCTTTTTGGTTAAGGAGATAACTTGCGACCACAATTCATCGGGGTCAAAGCTGAGCGCATTAGGGTAAAGTTCATCTTTTTTATAGTGAACATTATCACGCTCTACGGTTATTACTTCACCGCTTACGCTGGTTAGTGCTACGCGCACATTGCCGGTGCCGATATCAATAATTAAATATGTATCCATTTTTAAATAAATTAATTTCCTAAAACAAATTATTAAGCGGTCGATACGCCTGGTGTCAGACTGCGACCTGCCACAATGCCGTCTGACCTTCGGTGCCGACAGCTACTTTCGACTAAACGCCTGATCAGTATTACCAATCCATTTGTATTTGTAAATAGTGGTGGCTTGCTGGCCATCATTTGTTTTCTCATTATGAGAGATATAGAAAAAACCGTCTCCTAATGGGAATAATCCCGTTGATCCCCATTTAAAATTCCATCCCCTGATTCCGGTTTCAACATCGCGTAAACCGGCCTGCAACAAGGACAGAGATCTTACTTTTAAAGTTTTATTGTCTGAAGTGATCGTAATGTTATGAGGCCTTTTATGTCCATCAATTACAAACAAACTATAATCAGGAAATCGGGATTTGCTTCCTTTATATACTGCGGCAAAAAAGTTTCCCGTGTAATCATCATAAGCTAAATTTTGAATACCATAGTTAGTATTTCCGGTCTTAACAAAATACTTTGCCATCGGCTTTTCAGGGCCTGAATGATGCGGGTTTTCCTGCATCAGCTTTTGGCCGATCTTATTCCATTTATTAATGTTATATCTCAATATTACCTGATGATCATTGTCATTCCTGGTGGTGTCTCCATAAATTCCATAAGCCACATACAAATATTTTCTATGATCTTTCATATCGCCTATTGAAGGAGCCAGTGTAATTCCATCAATACCAGAACAGCCAAATCTATGTGCAACTGTTCTATCACCCTCTGTTACTTCGGCATTATAATCATCAACGACTTCTTTAAGCCAGACTGTCTTCAAAACATCCACTTCTGCCGCATCCATACCAGGTCTTACGATACGCGAGCCATCGAACATGGCTATGTAGAAATTGATATCATTGCTATTTTGCAATCCAAGCTTTTTGCTGATGCCTTTGCCAATGGCATCATTTTTAAATTCCAATGACCCATAGATTGTATTGGTTTCAGGATCGAAAGCCAGGTCGCCTAAGTGGCCCACCAGGCCGGTTACACTTCCCACCACATTACCAGACAGGTCCATTTTAACCAGCTTATCTGTAAAAGAAAAATAAATAAACCGATGTATTTTATCCACTGCCATACCCTGCACATGAAATGCACCTTGTTTGCCAGAGGAAATCGAATCTGGTAAATTACCGACGGTATATTTTTGCGCCTGACTGCATGGCACAAGAGCAACTAACAATATAGAACATACGAAAATCCATTTCATCTTAAAACATGTTAAGTACTATTAAATTAAATCCATTTAAGTAATGGGCATCAACCTAATTTAGGTAAACTATACTGTCTCAGTCAGACCCATTGCATTAGCCACAAAACTTTCCTTTCCATTTTTATTTTGAAACCAGTTTATTAAATTACGGTTCATAATTTTTACATGATGGTCTTCTACTTCATGAGTAGCGCCGGCAATATGCGGTGTAGCCACAACCTGCGGCAAATGGATCAATTTATAATCCAACTCATCAGGTGGCTCGTTATCAAAAACATCAAGTACTGCCCCACGTATTTTTTTATTCACTAAAACTTCCAAAAGATCTTCCCGCTTGACAACTGATGCCCGTGCTGTATTGACAAAAATGGCGTCACTTTTCATTTTAGAAAAAAGTTTTTTATCTATCATTCCGTTGGTAGATTTATTTTCGGGTAAATGTATTGAAACAATATCGCTGCTTTCAAATACATCTTCCAAAGTTGTTTTCCGGTAATCATTATTTTCTGAAGTAAAGAAGGGATCATAGTAACAAATTTTACAAGGAAAATTTTCAACTAGCTTTGCAATGAGCTGGCCAATGGCGCCAAAACCTACTATACCAATTGTTTTTCCTGCTAACTCATTTCCTTTAAATTGGAGATAGGAAGTATGTGCGCCCTCTTCCCATTTCTCTTCTTCCAGCCATTTAATTGCCGGGATAGTATTCCTCATTAGTGTGATCACATTGGCTATAAACATTTCGGCTACTGCCTGTGCATTTCGTGCCGGAGCATAAAAAACAGGGATTCCTTTTTGCGATGCGGTTTCTAAAGACACATTAGACGGAGTGCCGCGGCAAACACCAATGAATTGTAGATCAGGATAGGCGTCAATTACTCTTGCGGTAACATGATCATGCTCTGTAATGAGCGCTTCTGCTTTTGCTTCTCCTAATAAGACTATTAGCTCTTCTTCATTGTAAGCACGTCCATGAGGCTTCCAGGGTTTATAAATAATTTCACCAAATACCTCTGCTAATACTCTTTGCCCTTCTTCATTGTAAGGCGCTGTAATTAATATTCTCATCTTTTTTGTTCTATATTTTAAACTTTAAATATTTGCCAGGTTAACTTTAAGATTGACCATCGAAGCCGTTCGAGCGGACACAAACGGCGGCGGTCAACTTAGCCACCGTGGCCGGTGCCCTCACCGGCCACTTTTCAGATTTCTGTGATTGTCTGTTCCTTTGTTGCATGGTGAGCGGTTTTCGCATTGTCGGGTAGCGTAATAAATTTTGTCAATAACGCACTTAGAAAATAGAGGCCTGCTAAAATCCATACTACTCCTTCATTTCCAAGACTGCCGATAAAAATCCCAACGATAGCGGGCCCGACAAACACCGCAAGCCCGGCGCCCAAATTCAATATCGCCATTGCAGCTCCTTTATCTTTTTTCACCAAAGAAGGCACTAATGCTGAAAGTGGAACATAGCCAGCTAACAAGGCGCCCCATAATACTCCCGATAACATCACAAGCCAGAAGCTTTCACCAAACAACATGGGTGAGTAATAAAACAATAATGTAGTGATAGCGCAGCCTACTCCGCCAAACCACATCACTGTATTGCGCCAGCCAAAACCATCGCCTACAAAGCCAAAGATTAGATTGAACGCAATGTTGGCGGTAAAAATAGTGCCCCATATTTGCAGCCATTCCGTAGTAGAAAAGCCATGTTGCGACATATAGATCGGCATAAACACCGGGAAGGCAAATTGTGCCGTAGTATTGATCACTCTTACGATACCGCCAAGCAGTATCTTGGGTTCTTCTTTTAAAATGGTTAATCCCTTCTTCAATTCCTGCGCTTTACTATTAGCGCCTGGTTTATTCTCAGGATGAAATTTATCTTTATTCAATAGAAGTGCAAAGAAAGCTCCTACCAATACCCAAAATATAGAGCTCCACAATGTGTTCAGATATCCCAAATGAATGATTGCCCAACTGGAGTAGTAAGCGCCAAAAACATTTAATCCTCCGGTAAATACAAACCAGAACCAGCCTACAGCTCTGCCCAATTTTTGTTGCGGGCTACGATAAGTTATCCATACTAAAAAAGAATAAGCGAATAAAGGATAACCGAAACCACGCAGCGCATAAGTAATCAGCATCACTTCAAAATTCAAATGAGGCATTCCATAACCAACAAAACCTACAGTGCCCAGGATATATAAAAGCAATCCCATCAACATAGTTTTCTTCGGACCAAAGCCTTCGGCTAATACACCTGAAAACCATGAGGCCACCGCAATCGTAACACCATAAGCTGTAAAGAGCGCAGCTGATTGCTGGATGGACATTCCTCGCCCGATTAGGTAAGGACTTAACCAGCCCTGTTCTACCCCGTCTCCCATCATAAAAATTAATATTCCCAAATATCCCCAGGCAAGTTGTTTGGG
>Ga0068852_100001334_pt1 | contig 16540 bp, 17 predicted proteins | sample KBSCornC22_FD_66594 | JGI IMG/M metagenome (GOLD analysis project Ga0068852, IMG submission 66594) | Corn rhizosphere microbial communities from Kellogg Biological Station, Michigan, USA - KBS Corn C2-2 | ecosystem: Host-associated > Plants > Roots > Rhizosphere > Soil ... | reverse complement strand
CGGAGGGCTGGATTGCCGCACTCCAACTCGTCGCGCAGGCCACGAGGCCGGGCGCACGTTCCCGGCCTCGCCCCCCGAACGCCGCAAAGTTGTGGCGCAAGTCGTGCAAGCGAACGGCCTCCAGTCCGGCATGGCGGGACACAAGCGCCCAGGGTCGCTTCAAGTGCGCCGCGGGCCTTTCCTTGGCCGTGCCCGCGCTGTCGCCTCCGGAAGTCCTGCCCCACTCCTAGCTCATGCGCGCCCCGGCGAGGCTGGACCGCGATCGACGGCCGCGGCTGCTCTCGCAATGTGGCGCCTTCGGACTTTCCATAAGCCGCTGCGAGGCGTTAGGGATAGTCGCTGCACGGGAGGAGCCGACATGGCAGTGCGCCGGCACGTCTTCGTGCTCGTTGCGATATGTTCGGGTCTGGCGCTGGCGCTCATCGCCCTGCTGGCTATGGCGCTCTCCACGTCCGATCATAGCGCGCGGCGCATCGCGGCGATCAGCGACCGGCTCGCGGTGCTGAACCAGCTGTCGGCGAGCGCCGGCAACTACGGCGAGCAGGCCGCCGAGACGCTGCTGTTCGGCCGCGGCCGCGACGAAGATCTCGCCAACGTTCGCATCGACATGGAGCGCGAGCTGGCGCGGTTGACGCAGGCCACGCGCACCGAAATCACCACGCTGGACGACATGGACGAGGTCGCCAACGAGCTTCCCGACATCGAGGGGGCACGCCGGCTGGTCGAACTCTACCACGCCATTGATGCGGCGATGAACACCGTGCTCTCGATGCGCCGCAGCGGGTCGAGCGAGAGCAACTCCGCCTACCAGAGCACCGTCTCGTTCCGCCTCGCCAATGAACTGCAGCCGGTGCTGAGCTCCGCCGTCGACGGCGAGAATGCCAAGCTCGCCGCCGAGGTCGGCAAGGCGGAGACCAGCCGCAGCTATTTCGTCATCGCGGCCGGTGCGATTGGTGTGCTCGGGCTGTTGGCGATCGGGGGCCTCGGGATCGGGCTGTGGCGAGCGATCGTCTTGCCGCTCGGCCAGCTGAGTGCGCGGGCTCGCGCCATTGCGGGAGGCGAGCCCGATACGCCGGCGGTGGGCGCGATGGGAGATTTCGAGCCGCTCTCGCACAGCCTGACGGTGGTCGCGACCGCCGCCAGCGAGCAGCGCCGCAACTTTGCCGCAGCGACCGAGAAGCTGGCCGCCGAGGCCGAGGCCCGCACCGCGCAGTTGCGCAGCGCCAACGAGCAATTGCGCGAAGTCGATCGCCGCCGCGGGCAATTCCTTGCCGATGTCAGCCATGAGCTGCGTACCCCGCTGACCATCCTTCGCGGCGAGGCCGACGTGGCCCTGCGGGGGACCGGCGATATCGCGATGCTGCGCGAATCGCTCGAGCGGATCCGGGGCCAGGCGTCCGAACTCGGCCAGCTGCTCGAGGACCTGCTCGAATTTGCCCGCTCGACCGCCGAGGATCACCCCTTCGTGACGGCCGACATCTCGCTCGACGAGGTGGTTGCGGCGGCGGCTCAGGAGGCCCGCATGCTGGCCTCGCCGCGCGAGGTCACGGTCACCGTCTTGCGCGGCGCCGGCGGGCGCCACATCGACGCCGATTTCCGGCGCTTGAAACAGGCGCTCATCATCGGGCTCGACAATGCCATCAAACACTCGCCGCCGGGGACGACGGTGACCGTGGAAAGCGCCAGCGAGGAAAAGAGCGTGCGCATCGCCATTGCCGATGAGGGGCCGGGCGTGGACGAGGCTGACCTGCCGCGCGTCTTCGAGCGCTTCTTCCGCGGCAAGGATCAGGCGGACGGCCTGTCCTCGGGGCTTGGCATCGGGCTCGCCATCGCCAAGGATATCGTCGAACGTCACGGCGGAACGATCGGCTTGAGCAACCGGGCTGAAGGAGGCGCGATGCTCAGCATTGTCTTGCCGGCTGGGGAGAGGACCGCCAGATGAAGATCCTGGTGATCGAGGACGATCCGCGCATCGCCTCGTTCCTCGAGCGCGGGCTTGTGGCCGAGGGCTACCAGGTCGCCGTGGAAAATGACGGGCAGGATGGGCTGGAGCGCGCCCGCAGCGACGAGTTTGACCTGCTGATCCTCGATCGCATGCTCCCCCATCTCGACGGACTCGAACTTTGCCGCCAGCTGCGCGGGGAAGGCCGCAGCGTCTATGTCCTGATGCTCACCGCCCGCGACACGCTACAGGACAAGATCGCGGGCCTGAAAGGCGGAGCGGACGACTACCTCACCAAGCCCTTCGCCTTCGACGAGCTCCTGGCGCGCATCGGTGCGCTGCAACGCCGCAGGGCGGCGCCGAGCGTCGAACAGCCGCTCAGGATCGGCGGGCTGAGCCTCGAGCCGCAATCGCGCCGCGTCATCAAGGACGGGGTGCAGATCACCCTGACGGTGCGCGAGTTCGAGCTGCTGCACTACCTGATGAGCAATCCGGATCGGGTGGTGAGCCGCGAGCGGTTGCTCAACAGCGTGTGGGACTATGGCTACGACCCGGGCACCAAGATCGTCGATGTCTATGTGCGCTATCTGCGCCAGAAGATCGACGGGCCGGAGGGCACGCCGTCGCTGATCCAGACGGTGCGCGGCATCGGCTACATGATGTCGTCGCAGCCCGCCCCCGCCGCCTGACGGTTCTCTCCAACTTCTAACCAAGCCTTCAACGCCATCTAATCTCGATGGTTTTAGCTACCGCCATCGAGTCATCGGTTCGATGGAGATGAAGTTGGAAGCTGAAGGCTGGCCGGTGGTGCACTACGAGCGGTTCGAGGGCGAAAACCCGAAGGACTATCGTCGGCGCATGTCCGAAATTGAGGCGATTCAGCACGGCTTCCGCATGGGGCGCTATCGCGGCGATATCGCCGAGCACATGGAGCGTCGCCTGATCCGTCTGCAGGAACAGCCGCTGGAAGCGCTGTCGGCTTGAGTCCAAGCTGCTGAAGAGGTGGAGACCGCTGTGCTCCAGTTGATATCCAGGCTTCCCGAGATCGCTGCGCTTTGTTGCGGCGCGGCCGCGCTGGTCAGCTGCTTCGCGCTGGGTAGCTGGGTCGCCGCGATTGCGGCCTGCAGTGTGGGCGCTTTGATCCTCGTCTGTGCTTGATCGACATGGCCCGCCGACCGGGATGCTCTCGGCTCGCGGGCTGCTCTACGGACCCTTGCCGAGTTTTTCGCGCAGCGTGCCGCCGGTTGCGTATTCGATGTCGTCGATGCGCAGGCGTTGGTCGACGAAGCGCGCCACCAGCTTATCGGCGTACTGCGCCTTGTTTGGGTCGTCGTAGCCAAAGGCGATGACGATCTCGGGCGTATCGAGGGTGCCGCTGGCGCCCACCGGCATGCAGGTGTTGGCGTAGTCGGCGCTGCTTTGCCACGGGATCGCCGTGGCCGCATCGGCCCCCTGGGGCAGGTGCCGGGCGACAAGCGCCGCGAGCTCGGGTGTAAGGATCGCAAGGACCGGTGCCATGTCGCCACTGAGGCGGGCGGCGCAGTAAATCTCGCCCACCTGGTTTGCGGTCAGCGACAGGGCGGCAGCGGGACGAGCCGCAAGCGCCACGATGGCGGCGGCGAACAGGATGGGCAGCTTCATGCCACTGTCATGCCACGTTCGGGGGGCCTGCCGCACCTATGTCGTGCATCGGCCGTCTCAATCGGGAAGCACCTTGATCATGAGATTGCGGTAGGTGACGGCGCTGCCGTGATCCTGCAGGTCGACATGGCCGCTGGCAATGGTGCCGTATTCGGGCCAGGCAGCGAATTTGCTCTTTGCGACACGCTGTTTCCAGTCGGCTGAGGCGATCTCGTACTCGACCACCTTCTGCCCATTGAGCCAGTGCTCGACGTGGTTGCCGTCGACGACGATCCTGGCGCTGTTCCATTCGCCCGCCGGCTTGGCAGCGGCTGCGGGAGCATAAAGGCCGTAGCAGCCCGCCGCCTGCTGCAATGGATCGTTGCCACCTTCCGCCGCGGCATTGTCGAGCACCTGGTATTCGGGCCCGCTGCTGTAGGGGAGCGCGAAGTCCTCGCTGCTGCGGTAGATAACGCCGGAATTGCCGCCGGGGGAAATCTTCCAGTCGAACCGCAGTTCGAAATTGCGGAAGGTCTCGACGCTGACGAGGTCGCCGCCGCCCGGCTGGTGCTCGATCACGCCGTCATTGATGACCCATTGCGAGGGAATGGCCGTGCCGCGCCAGGCACGCCAGTCCGTCAGCGGCCGGAAACCCGCGTCGTCAGCCAAGGCAGGCCCGAAGGAGAGCAGGGCGATCAGAACCACAGCGGCAAGGCGCATCGGCGTATCCTCCCGGAAGCAGCGTCGCCCACCATCTCGATCCACGCATCGGGCCAAACTGTGGCGGGCGACACGCCGCCGCCGAGCCCACAAGAAGACTGCTCCATAATCCGTCCGCACGTCAGGCCCGGCCCATCGGCTGGAGAACAGAGTGGTTTTGGCCAGGATTGGAGAGCGCTGTCCCATCGAGGAACGGCGGGGTCGGCAGGATCGCCGGCAACCTGGTCTCTGCCCCGACCTGCTGCAGGCGGTCGAGCAGTGTCGAATAGGGTTCCAGCCGACGGTACTGCGAGGGCACCAGTGCCACGATGCGGCGCTGCTCGATATCCACCCGATAGAGCCGCAGTCCGTCGGGCACGTCGCCGTCCATCACCGTCGACAGCGCCGGAGCGAGGCACACGCCGGTCCCCACCCGCACCAGACTCACGGCGAGTTCGAAGCTGCGACACTGCGCGGCGACGCGGTGGCCGGGCAGCATCTGGTCGTACCAGTCTTCCACGCGCTTGGCGTGCTGGGTGCCGAAGATGAACTGAATGGAGCGGTTGAGCAGGGCGAAATCCTCCGCCGGCAGCTGGCGTGCCGGATCCTCGATGCCGTCGAGGTTCAGCCGGGCAGGCACCACCAGCACATAGGGGTCATCCACCACCGGCACCTGCGAGAAGCCGACGGCGGCTTCTGCGATGGAATTTGCGGCGACGAGGCCGACCCCGATGCGCCGACCGTACAGCATCTCCAGCACATCGGTGGGGGCGCTCTCCTGGATGTCGTAGTCAGCCGCGGGGTGCAGATCCTGCACCTGGCGGAGAGCCGCCGGGAGGATGACCCTGAGCGCCGACGTGATGCCGGCGATGCGCACGGTCATGCGCTTGCCCGCGCTGTACTGGCTGAGGCCATCCTCGATTTCGCGCATGCCGCGCAGTACGTGCTCGGCACGCGGCATCAGGTAACTACCGGCCTCGGTGAGCACCATCTCGCCGGAGCGGCGATGGAACAGCTGCGCACCGACCGTCGATTCGAGCTTGCTCAGCTGCTGCGACAGCGAGGGCTGGGCGAGGCCGAGCTGCTTGGCCGCCTTGGTGAGCGTTTCGGAATGCGCAATGGCCCAGAACACCCGCAGCTGGTGCACGGTCACCTCGCTGCGTCGCCGGCTCGCCGCGGTGCTGCGCCGGCCGGCTGCCGGCGGGTTGCCGGCCGAGTCCGGCCCTGCCAGCGCCAGCGCCAGCTTTGCGGCAATGTCATCCATCCTCTGGCTCCTCGATCGGGAAGCTAGGGGGATGCGTCCTCGGACTTTCCAATGTTGACCATTGGAACACGGGCCAGTGCCATCTACCCGAGGCAGGACTCTTGTTCACCTCGGAGCAGATTGTCCGATGCCCGGTCGATGCTTCCGGAATCGCAATATTGAGCATTGTGCCGCCGCCGGCCCACGTCTGCCAGCATCGGGTCTGGGCAACGAGGAAAGCACGATGCGAAGACGTCTTTTTGCGCTGTACGGCGGAGCGGTCGGCCCGGATGGCGCACTGGTTCGTTCGGTGGCGGCGAGCCGGCGGACCTCCCGAGCCAAGTGCTAGCGACGGGTCCCGCATCCGATCGTCGTCCCGAGGAGCTGCGATGTCCGACACCGATGCGAATCCGCTCCCGTTCGGCTGGACCGAGCACGTCAATCGCCGGCTCATCCACGCCGAAACCCACGCGCGTCCCGTGCCGCCTCTCGCGGGCCCCGCAACCATCCGCCGCGTCGCTTTCATCAGCGCCGATCGGGGATCGGATCTGGCCCTCCTGCAGAGCCAAATGGCCGAGCTCGCGAAGATCCCCGGCAACGACCTCGGCTCGGCGCGCCAGCTCGAGTTCAAGCGCGAGGGGCACAACGTCATCTGGGAGATGCACAACGAGTTCGCGACGTTGACGTGGAAATCGCCGCTTGGCGACACCAACCCCTGGCCCAGGGACATCGGGCTCGAGCTGCATGGCAACGTGGCCCTGGTGTCGGCAACGCGCGTCGACGTGATCGACGACGACTTGATCGACCCCGCGCGGCTGGCGCAGCTTGCGGAGAACAGCCTCTGTCATTCCGGCATCTATGCCGGCCGGGCGCGCATCGCGACCGACTTCGTGCCCGACGCCGACCGCTTCGTGAGCTTCGTCGTCGCGGCCCGCAGTTGCGGCGCCCAGCGCCGTGGGGTGATCGTGCGCCGCCTGCTGGAGATCGAAACCTACCGATGCTTTGCACTTCTCGGCCTGCCGGTGGCGCGTCAGGTCGGCGGTCGCGTGCAGCGCTACGAGCAGGGTCTTGCGGCGAGCATGGCCGGCATCGGCGAAGGGTCGACCCCGGCGGCGCACCGGCATTCGCTCGAGGCCTTGCACGCCCTGTCCGTTGAAGTCGGATGGGCCGTCGAAGAGACCAGCTTTCGCTTTGCCGCCACCCAGGCCTATGGGCAGATCATCGCCGAGCGGCTGGGGCGGCTGGACGAGTCGGCGATCGGCGAATCGACGACGATCCAGCGCTATCTCGACAATCGGGTACAGCCGGCGCTGGCCACCTGTCGCGCCATGGAGAAACGGCTCACCGAACTGGCGACCAAGGTGCAGCGCTCGATCGAACTGCTCAACGCAACCATCACGGTCTCGATCCAGACCCAGAATCAGGAGGTTCTGGATACGATTTCCCGCACCGCCCAAAGTCATTACCGGCTGCAGGAAACAGTAGAGGGCCTCTCGATCATCGCTATCTCGTACTATTCGCTTGGAATACTCGGCTATGTCGCCGAGGGACTGCATGAGTTTGTCCCTATCGACAAGCCGACGTTGCTGACCGTACTCGCACCGGTGGTCATCGTTATTGTCTTTTTCGGCATCCGACGGCTGCGCCGGACGATTCACAGCGGATAGTCATAGCCCGGCTGGAATTTCATTCTTGTTTTACTCCGGCTCGAGAGTCCCGGGAATTCATTACGACGTTCCCGGGCGCGATGCGTGCCGAGAGTGCGGATCGATCCCGCCTGCATCTGCGACAACTACGACCTTGTATTGGGTTCTCCTATTCGAGGCATTGTGGTCATATGACCACATGTCGGGCATGGATATCACTCTCAAGCAGCTGCAGATCTTTCAGGCCGTCGTCGTCGCCGGTTCCATCACCAAGGCGTCACGACGGGTGGGCTTGTCGCAGCCATCGATCTCGCAGCAACTCGGCAAGCTGGAAGAAAAGCTTGGCGCCCAGCTCATCGAGCGAAATCGCACCGGCATCATCAGCCTGACGCCGTCGGGAGAGTATTGGTTCAAGTTGTCCGAAGAGATGCTTCGCCGGCTGGACCAGGCGGTCAGCGAGCATCAGAAGCGCTACGTCGACAATACGGTGACGCTGCGTATGGGCGTGCCGCCAACGCTTCGCGGTCCGTTCATTGCCGCAGCGGCCCGTATCGCCTCGGCGACTCCGGGCTTTGCCAAATTCGAATTGCGCTTTGCCTTGACCAGCAGCGAGCTGGTTGAGCAATTGCGCCTGCATCAGCTCAACTGCGTCATCGTCAATGAGGAAGCGATCGCCGACGATCGCAGCTCGCTCGCGGTCAGCGAGCTGTTCGTCGAGCCAGTGGTCTGGGCGGTGTCCAGGTCCGTGCCTTATGCCGAGATCGAGCGTGCCCTCACTCCGGGAAACTCGCCGCGACCCTTGAGCGGCTCGCTGGCGCACTATGTCGAGATCGATACCAACGTCCCGCTGCGCAGCAAATCGGAGGAGTGGTACCGTCACCGCCTCCCGGCCGCGACGCCCACCTTCTCGGCCATGACCTACGCCGCCGCAGTCGACCTCGTGGCGGCCGGCCTCGCGACGACGCATTGTCCGCTGTCGCTGCTCCCGGGACTCCCCGACAGTATTTCCCGGGAAATGCGCTACTTCCTGCTCGACGGCCTGTCGCGCCGGATCGTCCTGGCCATGCCCAAGCACCTGTTGTCGCTGGGCGCCTATGCCAGCATCTTCAACAAGATCGTCGCCTATGCGCGCGACGAGTACCGCCAGGCCAATCTCCTCGATCATGTGGAGGAACTGCCGCAACTCGGACAGGTCATCGAGATGCCGCGCCGCGCCTGAGGCCGCAGTCCGCGCTGGCAAGGTAGGAATGCCAATAGCCTTCATTGGCTTTTCCTAAAGTGGCGCTGCTAGCATCCCCTTGAGGATTCCCGGCCAGTCGCCGGGGTCGGTTCAAATTCACAAGCAGATGACAGCCAGGCCCCTGATTGCGGGTCCGAGCGGGGGTATAATGGCACAGACGGAAGTGGCAGGCGCGACAAGCACGACTCGGAGCAGTGCAGGGATACTGGAGTGGATCTTCCGCGTCCTGGTCGTCGCCGGCGCCGCTTTCATGCTCTATTCGTGGTTCCAGCCGTGGTGGAGTGCAGACATCGCCGTCATCCCCGGCGACAACGATATGGTCTTGCACCCATGGGGCGTCGACGCGGTAGCGCAGGTGGCGGGCAACGTCGACGAATCGACGTTCGAGATGCCGTTCCCGCAGGTCTTTGCCGGCTTCATGTGGGTGTACTTGGTCGTCTGCATGTTGGGCCTGTTGGCCAGCCTGTTCTGGAAGAAGCGGTTGCGGCTTGGCCCGATCAACGTCTCCTGGGCGATGATCATCATTCTGCTGGTTGGGTTGTCCTACGCCATGGCGGCGGGACTGGCCTACGAAATCGGCACCCTCAAGGCCGCGGCGTCCGGCGCCAAGTTCATTGGCAGAGGCAACGTCATCGAGCCGTCGACGGGCGCCAAGCTCAAGATGACCGCGGACCTGCTGATGGGCTACTGGTACGCGCTGGGCGCGGGAGGGGTCCTGACGTTCCTCGGCATCGTGCGCTTCCTGTTCGTCCGCCAGTGGGGAAAGAAGGCCTGAGGTCATTGGGGGCACGCAGCGTTTACCTCGTCGCCTGACCGAGGCAGCATCGGCTTGTGTAGAATAACGATCTGGCGCATCGCGGGGCGGCGATGCGCCAGATCTTATTTGAGGCAGTCCTCGTTGCTCCAATGCCGGCGCTCATCCCGGTCCGAGTTCAGATGCGAATTAGGATGTTCTTATATTGAGGATTGGACTAGCCGGGGGCGTTGGGTGCCAACTTTCCCTTGAACAGATGTGTGTCGCATCGTTCTCTCAGGGAGGAGCTTCAATGAGAATGGCGAAATTAATGGCCGGGGTCTGCGCCGCAGTCCTGGCTCTAGGCGCGGCGGCGGCGTGGGCGGATGACGTGACACCCGACCGTCTGTTGAACGCAGGATCGGATGCCGAGGCCGGCAACTGGTTGATGGTCGGAAAGACCTACAACTCGAATCGGTTCTCGACCCTCAACCAGATCAACGCCAGCAACGTTTCTGGCCTGCACGTCGTCACGGCGGCGCCGATCGGCGGAACTGAGCCGGGCGGCTTCGGCGTCGGTGCGGTCGAAACCACGCCGCTGGCCGACAACGGCTTCCTTTATGTCTCTGACCCGTGGGGCACGCCCTACAAATTCGACGTCTCGGACGGCAAGACCGCGAAACTGGTCTGGACGTGCGACACCGGGATGGAGAAGGACGCCACCAATCCCGAAATCATCGCGCACCGCGGTCTCGCGCTCGCCGGCAAGCTTGTGATCACTCCGCTCGGCAACGGGCATGTGGTCGCCTGTGACAGCGAAACGGGTGACGTGGTCTGGGACAAGCAGGTCGGCAAGAACGGCGAGGGCTTCATCGCCGCGCCGCTGGTGGTTGGCGACAAGGTGCTTGTCAGCCAGTCCTTCGGTGACTGGGCGACGCGCGGCTATCTTGCTGCGCTCAAGGTCGACAGCGGCGACGAAGTGTGGCGCTGGTACGCTGTTCCGGACAAGGGCCAGCCGGGGTCCGAGACCTGGAAGTGCGATCAGTCGGGCAACCCCGATTGCTGGAAGACCGGCGGTGGCGGCATGTGGGTTACCGGTTCCTATGAGCCCGACACCAAGACCATCTACTGGGGCACGGGCAACCCGGTGCCGATGTTCGACCCCGAGTATCGTCCGGGCGCCAACCTCTACACCGACTCGAGCGTCGCTTTGGATGCCGATACCGGCAAGCTGAAGTGGTACTTCCAGTACACGCCCGGCGACTATCACGACTATGACGAGGTCGGACCGCAGCTGCTGGTCGACACCAAGATCAACGGGCAGGACCGCAAGGTTCTCGCGCACTTCGGCCGCAACGGCATCTTCTACGATCTCGACCGCACGAACGGCGCCTACATCCAGTCGGCCCAGTACGTCACCAAGCTGACCTGGACGAAGGGCATCGACCCCAAGACGGGCAAGCCGCTGGAGTATGATCCGAGCAAGGATCTGCAGACCTACGCGGAAGGCAAGATCGACCGCGCTGGGGACAAGGCGACGACCTGCCCGAATCTCCAGGGCGGCTCCAACTTCTTCCCGACGGGCTACAACCCGACGCTCGGTATCGCCTATGCGGTCGGCATCGAAGGGTGCTCCAACCTCGCGGTGAAGACCGTTGCTCCGGGCGACGTGCATCCTGGCCAGATCTTCCAGGGCGGCACCAGCACGAACAACGGCGTGCAGACCGGCTCGGTCAACGCCATCGACGTGACCACGGGCAAGCAGATCGCCAAGCAGCCGACGCCGTTCCCGATGTATAGCGGTGTCATGGCGACCCCCGACCTGGTTTGGGCCGGCTCGCTAGACGGCACCTTCGCGGCCTATGACGCGAAGACGCTGGAGGTGAAGTGGTCGATCAACGTGGGCACCGGGTTCCAGGGCTCGCCCATCGCCTTCACCGCGGGTGGCAAGGAATACATTGCCATCGTGGGTGGCGGCCCCGGTCTTGCGACCTTCGATCATCCTGAGTTGGCGAACAAGTCGACCGCCAACATCGTGTGGATCTTCGGCCTCTGAAACGGGTGAAACTGGGCCGGGCGGGGAAACCTGCCTGGCCCCCTTGGACTTGTCGGCCGTAGCCGAACTACGGCCTTCCGCACTAGGCCCGCGGCCCCGATGTCGAGACGAAGACCTGATGATCCAGGCTCTGAAACTTGTGGTTCTCGGCGTGTCCGCGTTGCTGTGCCTGAGCTCCGCGGTGCTGGCGGACTTCATTGCCAAGCCGGACTTCACCCAGGGCGATCCGGAAAAGGGCAGGCTCGTCTACCAGCGCGTCGGCGTCTGCGTGAATTGCCACGGCTGGCCCGGTGACGGGCAAACTGGAACAAATCCCATGGTGCATGTGCAGGGTGCCAATCTGCGCGAGACCAAGCTCGATGCGCAGGGCCTCTACGACGTGATCCGGTGCGGCATCCCCGGGACGCAGATGCCCTACCACGATAGCGTCAGCTACAAGGACGACCGCTGCTCCGGCAAGCGCCTATCCGACTTCGCCGCTGATCAGCAGCCGGTAATGGGCAAGACCTTCAGCGAACGTCAGATGGTCGATCTGATCGCCTATCTCGAAAAATACGTCGTCGGCCACGGCAAGCCCACATACGAGGAATGCGCGCTGTACTTCGATAAGTCGGCCGACAAGTCCTGCTCGTACCTCGAGGGCAACTGATGCCGCGGCGGGGCACAAAATGGATTCGCGGAATGCTGCTGCTCCTGCTGGCGGCAGGCTTCGCCGGCAGTGTCGCCGCGCAGGAGTCCAGCGCTCCCGCGGCCACCGGACCCGGTAGCGCTGCGGCGCCAACGCCTGGCAACGCGTCAAAGCAGACCCTGAGCATCGAGCCCACCTTCACGATCTGGAACGTGCCGCTCGGCAAGCCCGTAACCGATGTGCCGGACAACGTGACCGCGATCATTGCCTGCGGCACCAATGGCGGCCCGATGTCGATCGAGCTCAAGAGCTTCGCGGACTGGGCGCAATGCCCCCCCGAAGCATCGGGACTGCGCGAGATCGCCTTCACCTACGACGATGAGAAGGACTACATCGCCCGCGCCTTGGAGCTCGAGTTCCGCGCCCTCGCGGGGGGCACCTCGGTCTATGCACACCCCGTCGTCGTCTCGATCCTCGTCGACGACAAGGGCATCTCTCAAGGTATCCGCATCGTCACCGACGACCGCGCCAGCAACCACGACCGGGCGGGTGCAGTCTATCTGGCGCTGAATCTCAAGGGGCAGTTCGGATCCTGGAACCTCGACTGCCAGGACATCCCGATGCAGGAGGGCGAGCAAAAGGTCGGCGGGCAGTTCACCCACCAGCGCTGCACCGGCATCAATCCGGACGGCAGTGGCCAGAAGGTGCTGATCGAGGCGAGCTACCTGCGCAAGAAGGGCCAGGAAGCCCTTAGCCCCGACACCCAGCAGGTCAACAAGGGCTACTACGAATCGAAGACCCGGATGGAGCTGGTAAACCCGCCCTATTCGCCGTCCGAAGGGCCCTGAGATTGCAGGCGACCGTCGGGCATGAAGTTGTTGGTCAACACCGCCCCGGTGAACGTGCTGTCGTCGGTGGCCGCCGTGGTGAAGCGGCTGGCCGAGACCTTGGCGCCGTCGAATTTTGCCCCGCGCAGGTCGGCGTGGAGAAAATCGGTCTGCGCAATCGTTGCGCCCGAGAAGTCGGCGCCGCCATCAGCCGAATCGAGGAGGCTTACGCCGTACATCGTCGCGCCATTGAATTTGGCATGTGCAAGCCTGGTGCGCTCGAGGTTCGTCGCCTGAAACGACACTCCACTGAGATCGCAGTTGTTGAGCACGGCGTCATGGACGAGAGCCCGGTCCAGCACCGCGCCGGGCAACTTCGCCGACGTCATCTGCACCTGCTGCATCCGCGTCTCGGTCAGGTTGGCAGACGAAAGGTCCACGCCCGACATCCGCGCCCCGTAGAACATCGACCGGGTGAAGTCGCCCTTGGCCATCTTGGCCAGGGTCAGGTCGGCAAGGTTGAAGTTGGTGCCGATGGCCTTGACGTCGGTGAGGATCGCGCCGCGCAGTTTGGCGCGGTGGAAGGTGGCGTCCGTCAGGTTCGCACCGGTGAGGTCAACCCCGGAGAGGTCGGCTTTCTTGAAGTTGGCGCCATGCAGGTCGCAGCCCTGGCATGCCTTGAGCTTGCCCGAGATCAGGTCGGCGACCTGATCCGCAAAGACCGGACTCGCCATCAACAGGACCAGGGCCGCCGCTGCCGTTGCCACGCGCATTCTTGGTCTCTCCTGCTCTTGAAAGGGCATGCTCATGCCTTGTGATAAAGGTCGCCTCCCCCGCATTCGCAAATCCTGGACATTGGCCCTTTCAATAGCGGTGCTCGCCGGGGGCGTGATGTGCGCCGCACCGACGAGTCCTGCCCAGGCTCAGTCGACAGCCACCGGGATCAGCGGAACGCCCGAGGTACTCGACGCCGACATCCTGAAATTCGGCACGCAGCGCGTCATCCTGTGGGGCATCGACGCCCCGGAACAGAAGCAGACCTGCCAGCTCAACGGCCAACTCTGGGGCTGCTATGACGTGGCGTTCCGGTATCTGCAGCTGTTGGCCGGTCGCGGAGAAGTGACCTGCACCTACAAGGGGGATCCCGACCCGTTCGGCCGCCGCTATGGCGTTTGCGAGAGTGGTGGCGAGGACCTGAATGCCGACATGGTCAAGGCCGGGATGGCGCTCGCCTTTGATGAGCAATCCACCGACTACGATGCTGCAATGGCCGATGCGATCACAGCGGGCGTCGGACTGTGGCAGCCGGGCGTGAAATTCGAAGAACCCTGGGTGTTTCGCCGTCGCGAAACCCCCGGCGGCTACAGATAAGGACAGACGATGGCGCAACTCCTCGCCGATGCAGTCATGGCACCGGGCCGCAATGGTGCTTACGACGCGGTCTTCAGATGGGTGCTGCTGATGGCGCTGATCGCGATCGCCACTGTCGTGGCCTACGACTACGGGCTGTTGAACTATCTGTTCGGCGCCGACAAGTCGAAGATCACGGTGTTGATCGCGGTCCTCTACGTCGGCTTCTCGGGTCACTGTCTGTGGATCCTGGTGGAGCTGTCGCGGGAATACCGCCGTGCGCTCGAGATCAAGGACATGCTGGCCAGGGCGACGCGGCTGCCCAGTCTTCCGCGGGACGGCGGACTGATCGACCGCTACGTCGCCGACGTGATCCGGTCGCGCGAGCACCCGTCGGAAGTCGAGGGCAATGCGCATCTGCTGATATCGAGCCTGGGCGCCAGCTTTCGTCGGCGCACCAAGATCGGCACCTACGGCACCGATCTGCTCTACAAGCTCGGCATGCTGGGCACGATGGTCGGCTTCGTCCTGATGCTGAATTCGATGGGCGACCTGTCGAGCTTCGACGTCGACACGTTGCGCGGTGCGTTGCAGCAAATGATCGCGGGCATGGCCGTGTCGCTGTTGACCACGATTGCCGGGCTGATCGGCGGCATCCTGCTGCGGCTCGAATACAACGTTGCCGATGCCCTGGTAACCGACATCAGCCAGACCGCGGTCAGCTTCACAGAAGTATCCCTGCTGCCGTTGTTGGCTCGGGGCGAGCGCGATGTTTGAGGAGGAACAGGAACCCGAGTTCGAGATCTTCTCGGCCCTCCTGTTCAACTCGCTGAAGGCCATCACCTTCATGTTCTTCATCGCATTCGCGATGATCAACAAGCCGGCCGACCAGGGCAATGTGGTGGTCAAGGCCGACATGCTGATCACCGTCACCTGGCCGGACAACAACCCCGACGACGTGGATACCTATGTTGAGGATCCGGCCGGCAACATCGTCTGGTACAACCAGAAGGAAGCGGGCCTGATGCACCTCGATCGCGACGACCGGGGGAATTTCAAGGACACGATCCTGGTCGACGGCAAGGAAATCCAGAATCCGCTGAACCAGGAAATCGTCACCCTGCGAGGCCTGGAGGACGGCGAATATGTCGTCAACGTCGTGCACTACATCGCCAACGGCGCGGCTCCGCTGCCGGTGCAGGTGAAGGTCGAAAAGCTCAACCCCTCGGTCAAGGTCATCTACTACAACACGCTGCAGCTGAAGCAGACGGGCGACGAGCAGACGGCGGTGCGCTTTACCCTCAAGGGGCAGGATGTCATCAACGTCAATACCACGCCAAAAAGCCTCGTGGAGCTGACGCGGTCGTCCGGCTCGAAAGAGGGCGGCGGAGGAGCAGCCACCGCGCCGACCGGGCCGATCGACTTAACGACTGGGCAGGCGATTCAGCAGTGACCTTTACGATCCTGTCCCTGACGGCGGCTTATGCACTGGTGGCGGCGCTCCTCGCCTATGTCTTGTTGTTGTCGCGGCTGCACTGGTTCTTCAAGGCGCTGGCGACGGTCGGAACCGCCGTGCTCATTCCATTGACGTACAATGCCATCGGCGAATTGCGCGGCCTGCCCTCGGACGGGCCGATACCGGTCAGTTTCCGCATGCTCTGGGCCCAGGTGACCGAACCCGATCCGCTGCAGCACGAAAAAGGAAATGTGTTCTTGTGGCTGCAAACGCTCGATGCCAACAATTTCCCATCGGGACAGCCGCGCGCTTATCAACTGCCCTATTCGGATGACCTGCAGGTCAAGGTCAAACAGGCGATGGGCGAGATCGCCCAGGGCAAGCAGGTCCAGGGTGAGATCGACAGCAAGAAGATTCTCCCCAAAGACACGGCCGAGGCCCTGGCGCAGGAGATCCAGACCAGCAAGGTCAACACCAACGGCCAGCCCGGCGGCGGCGCGACCGTCGGCGAGCGCATCCTGCAGTTCGAACCCGGTATGCTGACGTTCAACGAAGAAGCCGCCCCGGTCACCCCCGCTAAGCCGCAGTGACATCAGTCGTCTGACGCGATGCGTGCTTGAGGCGCGATCAATATCTGGCGTCGGCTGGACCTGTCGGGCTGATCAGGCTGGTTTGGTCGGCCGGGCCGCGACCGTCCGCGTTCGGCTCTGCCGGCGGCTCAGCAGCGGCAGGATCAAGCTCGCGAGGCCGAAGGCCAGTACGGCCGCCAGATCCGCTCCGATCAGCCAGCGGCTCCAGCGCAGCGCTTCGACATCGGCGCCGAACCAGCCGTGATCGCCCCAGAGCAGGACACGTCCGCGCTGGTCATCGGCGGCGCCGAGCAGGATGGATTGGCCGAGGTCGGTCCTCGTCGCGCTATCGTCCAGCCACAGGGTGATCTGGTGGCTTTGGCCGGCCGTCATGGCGCCGAGTTCCAGAGCCGCCATCCCGGTTGAGGTCTTGGTGACCTTGACTTTTTGTCCGTCAACGACCGCCAGCAGCGCTCCCGGGACCGTCAGTGCCACGTCGCTTGCGGCACCGGCGCTGGTGACCGACCCGCT
>Ga0068852_100001333_pt1 | contig 16553 bp, 21 predicted proteins | sample KBSCornC22_FD_66594 | JGI IMG/M metagenome (GOLD analysis project Ga0068852, IMG submission 66594) | Corn rhizosphere microbial communities from Kellogg Biological Station, Michigan, USA - KBS Corn C2-2 | ecosystem: Host-associated > Plants > Roots > Rhizosphere > Soil ... | reverse complement strand
GGATGCGTCCACCTGCCGCTCGCTTTCTCCAAAATCCTGTTCGACGCGATGCCGATGGGCGGCACGGTGGTGATCGCCGGCGGCCACGAGGACCCGGTCAAGCGGCCCGCCGCGGGCGTGCTTGCGCCGCCGCTCGCTGGAGTGACTCCTCCGCCCGCGACGCCGCTCACCCCCGAGGGCACCTACACCTGGAATCCCGCCGCGAGCATCGATGGCCCGGTCTCGATCATCATCTCGACCGGCGACCAGCAGGTCGTCGTGCTGCGGAACGGGGTCGAAATCGGCCGCGCCCATGCGAACGTCGACCAGCAGACCAATGAAACGCAGGTCCTGACCTTCGCCGGCGGCAAGGACAAGCAGTGGATCCAGGTCGGCGTGTCGGACCTCACCGGCCACTCGGCCGAGATCATCAGCACCGAGCGGGTCGAGCAGATGCACCTGCCCGCGGCGTTCGTCCGCGACATGCGCTCGGTGATTGCGCGCGGAACGACGGTGCTCGTGACTCAGGCGAGCGTCAGCGCGACCTCCACGGGACAGGAGCGGACCGTCCTCGACGCCGACGACTCCGGCAAATAGCCGCCGCGGCCGGCGCCGGCGGCCAACTGCGCCGCCCCGCTGTGCTACAATCATCGCCCGAGTGAACCTTTGCCCGGCAGGAGGCTACCCACGCGATGCGGGAGGGTCCGAATGTGAATGCATCAGGGACGGCTATTCGCCCCAGGACCGAAGCCGCGCGCCCGGGCGCGCTCGACGAAGCCGAGCTGCTCGAACGCATCAAGGCGCATGACGTGGACGCGTTCGAGAGGTTGTACCGGCTGTACCAGCCCCGGCTGGCACGGTTCCTCGTCAACCTGCTCAAGCGTCCGCCGCTCGTGGAGGAGGTTCTCGACGATACGATGATGGTGGTGTGGCAGACTGCGGCGAGCTTCCGAGGGTCGAGCAAATTGTCGACCTGGGTGTTCGCGATCGCCTACCGAAAGGCGCTGAAGGCGCGCGCCCGCTGGCCCGATCCGGTCGAGGACGCGCCGAACGACCTGCGCGTCAGCAACGACCCGCTGCCCGACGCCGACCTCGAGCGGAGCCGCGTTCACGATGCGCTGCGCGAGGCGATGACGGCGCTTTCGGCCGAGCAGCGCGCGGTCGTCGACCTGACCTATTTCCATGGCCTCGGTTACCGCGAGATCGCCGAGATCCTGTCCTGCCCCGTCGACACGGTGAAGACCCGCATGTTCCACGCCAGGCGGCGCCTCAAGCGCGCGCTCTCGGGCTCGCTCGGCGACTGGCTTTAGGAGTTTCGGCAGATGCCCGATCCGATCAACGCTGCGGTCAACCCGCACAAGGAAGCGGAAGAGCTGCTCCCGTGGTACGCAACCGGGCAACTCGACCGCGAGGAGCTCGCGCTCGTCGACAATCATCTGGCGAGTTGCGCCCACTGCCGCCGCCAGCTCGCCGGTGAACGCCGCATGGTCGAGGAGTTCGCCGCGCTCACGCCGGAGGTGGATGCCGGCTGGGAGCGCCTCCGGCGGCGCATCCAGCCTCAGCCGGCAGTGCGCCGCCACGGCTGGCGCGAGAAGGCCGCGGCGGACCTCGCGGCGCTGTGGCAGGGCTTTACCCGTCCGCATGTCGCGGCCTTCGCCATCGCGCAGCTGGCGTTCGTAGTGATCGCCGGATCGGTTCTGCTCTCGCTCAGCCGGCCGTCCTATCACGCGCTCGGATCGGCTCCGGCGCCGCAATCGGCCAACGCGATCGCCATGTTCCGCGGGGACACGACCGAAACGGAGATGCGCACGCTGCTTCGCGCGAACGGCGCGACGCTCGCCGGCGGCCCGACTCCGACCGATGCCTATCTCCTCCATGTGCCGGCGGGTTCGCGCGCGACGGTGCTGGCGAAACTGCGCCGCGACGGTCACGTCATCCTCGCCCAGCCGATCGACGGACCGGCTTCGTGACCGCACTGCTTCGCCTGCTGCTCCTGTTCGCGGCGCTGCTGATGGGCGCTCCGGCGCTTGCCCAGGGCGCGCCCGGCATCCCGCCGGAGCGGCAGATCCTGGTGATGGTCCGCCACCCCGCCGACCATTTCCAGCCGAACGGCGCCTATGGCGGCGGTGCCTATGGCGACGATCTTTCGCGAAGCGCGCGCGAGCGGCTGGCCAAAGCGATCGCGCGCAATCACCGGCTGACCTTCCTCGACGGCTGGCCGATGCCGATGATCGGCGTCGATTGCTTCATCATGGCCGTGCCCGACGCCCGCTCGACCTCGGCGGCAGTCGCAGAGCTGTCACGCGACTCGAAGGTGGCCTGGGCCGAGCCTGTCCAGCTGTTCCAGGCGCAGGGCGGCAGCGCGCACCCCAACGATCCGCTGTTTCCGGCCCAGCCCGCGGCGCACCAATGGCAGCTCGCCGATCTTCACCGGGTCGCGACCGGCCGCGGGGTCAAGGTCGCGGTGATCGACAGCGGCATCCAGGCCAATCATCCTGATCTAGCGGGGCAGGTGACCGTCAACCGCAACTTTATCGTCGGCCAGTCTGAAGTGCCCGAGGACCACGGCACCGGCGTCGCCGGAATCATCGCCGCCAAGGCCGACAATGGCATCGGGATCGCAGGTGTGGCGCCCGATGCGCGCCTGCTCGGCCTTCGGGCCTGCGCGCAGCAGCGCAACGGCACCGTGTGCGACGGCCTCAGCCTCGCCAAGGCGCTCTATTTCGCGGTTGAGCAGCATGCCGACGTCATCAACCTCAGCCTCAGCGGCCCCGACGACCGCCTGCTTCGCGCGATCGTCGACGTCGCGCTGGTGCGCGGGTCGATCGTCGTGTCCGCTTATGATTCGAAGAAGCCGGATGGCGGTTTCCCGGCATCGGTGCCGGGCGTGATCGCCGTCTCCGACCACAGCTTTGCAGCGCCTTCGGCCCGCGTCTACATTGCCCCCGGGCGGGACGTCCCCACGACTCAGCCGGGAGGACGATGGTTTCTCGTCAACGGAAGCTCCTTTGCCGCTGCGCATGTCAGCGGGCTTGCGGCGCTCGTGCGCCAGCGCCGCCATGCCGCCGGGCTGACGCTCGTCGCCGATCGCGGGGACGGGGGGACGATCGACGCCTGCGCTACTCTCGACCGCGCGGCGGGCTGTGACTGCTCGTGCGGAGGCGGCGGCGCGTCGAACGCGAAGCTGGCGCACTAGCTTCGCCTCCCTCGCGATCGGCCTTGTGGCCTTCCCATCGGTGGCATCCGCGGAAACGGGGCTTGCCGCATCGATCGTCAGCGACGCGCGCTTCCGTGGCTATTCGCTGAGCGAAGGACGCCCGGTCGGCACCTTCGACTTCGCCTATGACAATGCGTCCGGCTTCTATGCGGGGCTGAGCGCGAGCGGGGTGCTGAGGCGAGGCGGGCACCCCGCGCCGTTCGCGCTTCAGGGCGACGGCGGCTATGCCAAGCGGCTGGCGTCGGGAACGACCGTCGACGTCGGGATCACCCACACGACCTATTCGCATTATTCGTCGGGTGAGCGGGGCACCTCGCTGACCGAAATCTATGCCGGAGTCGCTCGCGGAGCCGTCTCCTCGCGCCTGTCGATGTCGCCCCACTATTTCGAGCCCGGACGCTGGACCGCCTACGGCGAAGTCAACGCCAGCGTCAGCCCGGCGCGCAACTGGTCGCTCGACGGTCACGCCGGGATGCTGGTCACGCTCAGTGCGCCCTCGACCGAAAGCTACCGGCCCGATTTCGACTGGAGCGTCGGCGTGAGCCGGGCGCTCGGCCGGGTCTCGCTCCACGCCAGCTGGAGCGATGGCGTGCCAGGGGGTGATTTCTACAACAGGCGCCGCCACAGCCGAAGCGCGCTCGTGCTCGGCGCGAGCGTCGCCCTCTAGCGAATGAACCTAGTGCGGGGTTGGGCGCACTGAAGGAGGGCTGGCGGAGCGCGTGTGCCGTCCGATTGTCGGAGCCCCAAAGCGCGCGCTCCGTCAGCTACCTCGAAGGAGCAACCGTCATGACAGGCAAAACCCTCCTCATCGGCGCCGCGGCAACGGCGCTGCTCCCGGCGCTCGCCTCCGCTGCCCCTGGCGGGAATGGCTCGACCAGCCCGGGCTCGTCCAACGGTGCCGGCTACGACCATATGAACGGCCCGGCGATGACCGGGCAGCCCGACCAGGATTGCGAACAGCTGATCGCCGACGAAATGGGCTCGGACCCGGGCAATTCGGCGAGCTCGGGCCATTCGGCCTTCGGCGGAAGCGCGGGCGACGTTTATGCCGGCTCGCAAACGCAGAACTCGCGCAACACGGCGTCGGTGTCGCAGTACGACGTCGCCTGCTCGAACCAGCCTGAATAGGCCGCGCGCCAGGACCGGCTCGTCCCTGCGGGCCGGCCCTGACCAAAGAAAAGGCGGGACGCTCTCATCGAGCGCCCCGCCTTTTTCCCAACCCCCGATGGAAGTGGATTAAGCGACCGCGGCTTCCGACTCGGTCTCCGTCGCCTCGTCGGAATCGCGAAGCACGTAGCCGCGTCCCCAGACAGTCTCGATGTAATTGGCGCCGCCGCAGGCGAGCGAAAGCTTCTTGCGCAGCTTGCAGATGAAGACGTCGATGATCTTGAGCTCGGGCTCGTCCATCCCGCCGTAGAGATGGTTGAGGAACATTTCCTTCGTCAGCGTCGTGCCCTTGCGGAGCGACAGCAGCTCCAGCATCGCATATTCCTTGCCGGTCAGGTGCACCCGGCTGCCGTCGACTTCGACGGTCTTGGCGTCGAGGTTCACGGCCAGCTTGCCGGTGCGGATGACCGACTGTGAATGGCCCTTGGAACGGCGGACGATCGCGTGGATTCGCGCCACCAGCTCGTCGCGGTGGAACGGCTTGGTCACATAATCGTCGGCGCCGAAGCCCAGCGCGCGGACCTTCGAATCCATTTCACCGATGCCCGACAGGATCAGGACCGGCGTCGAGACCTTGGCCGTCCGGACCTTCTTCAGCACGTCGTAGCCGTGCATGTCGGGCAGGTTCAGGTCGAGAAGGATGATGTCGTAATCGTACAGCTTGGCGAGATCGAGGCCTTCTTCGCCCAGATCCGTCGTGTAGACGTTGAAGCCTTCCGTCCCGAGCATCAGCTCGATGCTCTTGGCGGTCGTCGGCTCGTCTTCGATCAGCAGCACGCGCATCAGCGGTTCCCCCTCCGCGGCGCAAAGGAGTTAAGCCCCCTTAATCGCCTTGAAGCATCCATTAACCATTCGAGGTCTGAAGGGAAAAGGTTAATATTTCCTAACTGACTGGATTCCCTGCCTTGTGGCAAAGGAGTCACAAAAGCATCCACAAGAGCGCCGCCCTTGCGGGGAGCCGAAGGGCCTGCCACCTGCGGCTCGTGGACCTCTCCGAACGCATCCTGTTCGTCGACGCGGAAGCGATCGTGCTCGACAAGCCCGCCGGGCTTCCGGTCGACGCGCCGCGCCGCGGCGGGGACTCGATCGCGGCACGGCTGCACGAGCTGAAGTGCGGCTTCCGTCGGCCGCCGACGCCGATGCACCGGCTCGACACCGACACCAGCGGATGCCTGCTGTTCGCCCGATCGCCGAGGGCGCGCGCGCAATTTCAGCAGGCGTTCGAGGCGCGCGCGGTCGAAAAATATTATATCGCCGTCGTCGGCGGCGAGATTGGCGACGAAGCCGGGGTGATCGACATCCCGCTCGGGAAGCGGTCGAGCGCCGAGGCGGGATGGAAGATGATTGCCGACAAGCATGGTTCCGAGGCGACAACGCGCTGGCGCCGTCTTGCGGTCCGTGACGGCTCCACTTTGGTCGAATTCCAGCCGCTGACCGGCCGCACGCACCAGATCCGCGCGCACGCACGCGAGGCGTTCGGGCGCGGCATCGTCGGCGACCGGGTCTACGGAATCCCCGGCGGACCGATGCTGCTTCACGCCTCGCGGCTGCGGGTCCCGCGCGCCGGCAAGCCGGCGATCGACGTTGCCGCCCCGCTTCCGGACTATTTCGCGGACTGGGTCGATGCGGCCTGACGAGGTCCACATTCCGGAAGATGCGCTGAGCGAGACGTTCCTCGCCGCGACCGGCCCCGGCGGGCAGAACGTCAACAAGGTCGCGACCGCGGTCCAGCTTCGTGTCGACCTGTTCAGGCTCGGCCTTCACCCCGATGCCTATGAGCGCCTCAGGCAGATCGCCGGAAGCCGGGTCACCGGCGCGGGCGAGCTCCTGATCACGGCGCGCCGCTTCCGGACGCAGGAGGCGAACCGCGCCGACGCCCGGCGCAGGCTGGCAGAGATGATTGCCACGGCCCATATCGTTCGGGCCAAGCGCAAGCCGACGCGCCCGAGCCGGGCCGCCAAGGCGCAGCGGGTGGAACACAAGCGCCAGCGCAGCGCGGTGAAGCAGACGCGCGGAAAGGTGACGTTCGATTGACCTACGATTTCAGGATCGCCGCAGCCGATACCGGCACCATGTACCGCGACCTCGCAAGCGCGCTCGAAGGGCTGGTCGCGGGCGAGCCCGACCCGATCGCCAACATGGCCAATGCCGCCGCGCTGATCTGGGAAACGCTGCCGGATCTCAACTGGGCGGGCTTCTACCGCAACGTCGGTGGCGAGCTGGTGCTCGGGCCCTTCCAGGGCCGTCCGGCGTGCATCCGAATCGCGTTCGGATCGGGCGTGTGTGGAGTCGCCGCCGAAACGCGGCAGGTGCAGCGGGTCGAGGACGTCAATGCCTTCGCGGGCCATATCGCGTGCGACTCCGCCTCGGCGAGCGAACTGGTGGTGCCGATCGTCCGCGACGGCGAGCTGATCGCCGTGCTCGATCTCGACAGCCCGCACACCGGCCGGTTCAGCGAAGAGGACGAGGCCGGCTGCGTCCGCCTCGGCGAAATCCTCTCGAAGGTGCTTTAGCTCAAATCCTCTAGCCGCGCGTCGCTGATCGTCCCGGGGATGATCATCAGCGGGCAGGGCAGCTTGCCCGCGTCATGGCCGCAGAGGTTCGTCACCAGCGGGCCGGGATTGCCGCCCGCAGCGGCGCCGAGCACGAGCGCGTCGACCTCGGCGCGCGAGCCGATGAATTCGCGCACCGTCCGGACGACTTCCCCGTGGAGGATGAAGATGTTCGTCTCGACTCCGGACTCGTCGAGGATTTCGCCGATCGCGGCGCTGACCACGCCTTCGATCCGCAGTCGCTGCTCCTGCTCGATCGCCGACTGCACGCCGCCGAACTGGACGAAGTCCTGCGGCTCGGCGATTCCGAGCACCTCGATGCGGCCGCCGGTCTTCGCCGCGCGCCGGGCGGCGAAGCGAAGCGCGGTGCGCGCTTCCGGGCTGTCGTCGACGACGACCAGGTAGGTGCGTCTCGGATCGCTCTCCATCTGCCTTCGACTGCTGCGTTAAACGGCGCTTGAGCGCAAGCGCCAAGCCGAACGATTGCCGCCGCGCCCTTGACCTTGCACCCCGCATTGGCTTTGAGCCGCGCGAGCCTTCCCTGACGGACGCACCCCGATGCCCATCGAACTCAAGATGCCCGCGCTTTCTCCGACCATGGAGGAAGGCACGCTCGCCAAATGGCTGGTGAAGGAGGGCGACAAGGTCGCGTCGGGCGATATCCTCGCGGAGATCGAGACCGACAAGGCGACGATGGAATTCGAGGCGGTCGACGAGGGCACCGTCGCCAAGATCCTCGTCCCGGAGGGCAGCGAAGGCGTCAAGGTCGGCGCGCCGATCGCAATCCTGGCCGGAGAGGGCGAGGACGCGTCTGCTGCGGCGAGCGCGGCGCCCAAGGCCGATACGCAAGCGCCGGCTCCTCCAAAAGCGCCGCCTGCGCCGAAACCCGATGCGACGCCCAAAGCCCCGCCGGCTCCCGCCGCGGTCGAAACGCCGCCTGCGCCCGCTGCTCCAGCCGCGCCGCGCGCCCAAGACGAGCGCGTGAAAGCCTCGCCGCTCGCCCGGCGGCTTGCCCAGGCGCAGGGCATCGACCTTTCCAGCATTCAGGGCAGCGGCCCTGGCGGCCGCGTGGTTCGCGCCGACATCGACGCCGTGGCCGGCAAGGCCCCCGCTTCGGCTCCCGCGCAGCAGGCCGGGGCCGCTCCCGCTCCGGCGCTTTCGACCCATCTCGTCATGCCCGGACCGATCGAGCAGGCGATCCCGCACGAAGAGGTCAAGCTCTCGAACATCCGCAAGACCATCGCCCGGCGCCTCACCGAGGCGAAGCAGCAGGTTCCCCACATCTACCTCACGGTCGACATCCAGCTCGACGCTTTGCTCAAGCTCCGCTCGGAGCTCAACAAGGGTCTCGAGGGCCGCGGCGTGAAGCTCAGCGTCAACGACCTGCTAATCAAGGCGCTCGCCCAGGCGCTGATCGACGTTCCCGAATGCAACGTCGCCTTCGCCGGCGACCATATGTTCAAGTACAGTCGCGCCGACATCTCGGTCGCCGTCTCGATCCCCGCCGGCCTGATCACGCCGATCATCGTCGGCGCGGACACCAAGAGCGTCTCGGCCATCTCGACCGAAATGAAGGAGCTCGCCGGACTCGCCAAGGACGGCAAGCTCCAGCCCGAGCAATACCAGGGCGGCACCGCGTCGATTTCCAACATGGGCATGATGGGGATCAAGCAGTTCGAAGCCGTCATCAATCCGCCGCAGGGCATGATCATGGCGATCGGCGCGGGCGAGAAGCGGCCCTACGTGATCAACGACAGCCTGCAGATCGCGACCGTGATGAGCGCCACCGGAAGCTTCGACCACCGCGCCATCGACGGCGCCGATGGCGCCAAGCTGATGAAGCGTTTCAAGGAGCTGGTCGAAAACCCACTGGGGATGCTCGCTTGAGCCGAGAGGCGGTGATCCGAGTCACCGCCATGCCCGCCGACACCAATCCTTACGGCGGCGTGTTCGGCGGCTGGCTGATGGGGCAGATGGGGCTCGCCTGCGGCTCCTTCGCGTCGCGGCGGACGCATGGCAAGGCGATCCTGGTCGGAGCGGACGCGCTGAAATTCCCAGGCGCAATGGCGGTCGGCGACGAGCTCAGCGTGTATGTCGAGATGCTCAAGCAAGGCCGAACCTCGCTCCGCCTCAAGGCCGAAGCCATCGCCCGCCAGCGCGACAGCGACCTTGAAACGCTGGTGGCGGAGGGCGAATTCACCTTCGTCGCGCTCGATGAGGCGGGCAAACCGCGCCCCGTTCCCTCTCCCCTCGAGGGAGAGGGAGGGAGCCGCGAAGCGGCGGAAGGGTGAGGGCGTGAACGGCTACATCGGCGAAACCCTGCGCAGGGCACAGCGTCTCCGGCTCGAAATGACAGAGGCGGAGAGGAAGCTCTGGTCGGTGCTTCGCAACCGCGGGATCGAAGGGGCCAAGTTCCGGCGCCAGCAGCCGATCGGACCCTTCATTGCCGATTTCGTGTGCCAGGAGCGCCGCCTGATTATCGAAGCCGACGGTGGGCAGGACGCGGATCGCCTGGCCGATGCTAGTCGGACCGCATTCCTCGAAAGCAAAGGATATAGAGTCTTGCGCTTTTGGAACAATGACATCCTCAAGAACATCGACGGCGTAGCGCAGACGATCGCCGGCGTCCTCGCAACCCCTCACCCCGCTCGCGCTCTGCGCGAGTCGCCCTCTCCCTCGAGGGGAGAGGGATTAGGAGCAATCAATGGCTGAACAATACGATCTCATCGTTCTCGGCTCCGGGCCCGGCGGCTATGTCGCGGCGATCCGGGCGGCGCAGCTGGGGTTGAAGACCGCGATCATCGAGCGCGAGAACCTCGGCGGCATCTGCCTAAATTGGGGGTGCATTCCGACCAAGGCGCTGCTGCGCACAGCGGAGATCTTCCACTATCTCCAGCACGCCGACGCCTACGGCCTCAGCAACGAAAAGCCGTCCTTCAACATCGCCAAGGTCGTCGCGCGCAGCCGTGCGGTCGCGAAGCAGCTCAACCAGGGCGTCGCGCACCTGATGAAGAAGAACAAGATCACGGTCGTGATGGGCGAGGGGAAGCTCACCGCGAAGAACAAGATCGCCGTGACGGGCGCGGACAAGAAGGCGACCGAGCTCGAGGCGAAGCACATCATCCTCGCGACCGGCGCACGGGCCCGCGACCTCCCTTTCGCCAAGGCCGACGGCAAGCGCATCTGGACCTACCGCCACGCGATGACTCCTCCGGAAATGCCGACCGAGCTGCTGGTCATCGGCTCGGGCGCGATCGGGATCGAGTTCGCGAGCTTCTACGCCGACCTCGGCGCCAAGGTGACCGTGGTCGAAATGCTCGACCGCGTCGTCCCGGTCGAGGATGCGGAGGTCAGCGAGCAACTCGCTAAGAGCCTCAAGAAGCAGGGCCTGACGATCCACACCTCCGCCGGGGTCGAGAGCCTCACGTCAGACGCCAAGGGCGTCACGGCGAAGATCAAGACCGCCGACGGCAAGTCCGCCGAGCACAAGTTCAGCCACGCGATCGTCGCGGTCGGCATCGTCCCGAACACCGAGAACATCGGCCTCGAAGCGCTCGGCGTGAAGACCGACCGCGGCCACGTCCAGGTCGACAAATACGGCCGCACCGGCGTTCCGGGGATCTGGGCGATCGGCGACATCACCGGGCCGCCGTGGCTCGCCCACAAGGCCAGCCACGAAGGCGTCACCGCCGCCGAGGCCATCGCGCAGGAGCTTGGGCAGAAGGACCTCCATCCGCACTACACCGATCCGAAGAACATCCCCGGCTGCACCTATTGCCGCCCGCAGGTCGCGTCGGTCGGGCTGACCGAAGCCGCAGCCAAGGAGAAAGGCTACGAGGTCAAGGTCGGCAAATTCCCCTTCATCGGCAACGGCAAGGCGATCGCGCTCGGCGAAACCGACGGGTTCGTGAAGACCGTGTTCGACGCGAAGACCGGCGAATTGCTCGGCGCGCACATGATCGGCGCCGAGGTCACCGAGCTGATCCAGGTCTACACCGTCGGCAAGACCGCCGAGCTGGTCGAGATCGATTTCATCCAGACGGTCTTCCCCCACCCGACGCTGTCCGAGATGATGCACGAAAGCGTGCTCGCGGCGTTCGGGCGGGTGATCCACATCTGAGTTCGAAACGGCTGTTCCAAGGGCCGCGACTTGTGCCAAGGGACGCGGCATGAGCGCACCGACCGCCAGCACCCGCACGCTCGTCATCGCGCTCGCCGCGAACCTCGGCATCGCGGTGTCGAAGTTCGTTGCGGCCGCGATCACCGGCTCGTCGGCAATGCTGACCGAGGGCGTGCACAGCGTGGTCGATTCGACCAACCAGCTGCTGCTGATGTGGGGCCGGCACGCGGCCAAGCGGCCGCCCGACCGTCTCCATCCGTTCGGCTACGGGCGCGAGCTTTACTTCTGGAGCTTCGTCGTCGCGGTGCTGGTCTTCTCGCTCGGCGCCGGCGTGTCGGTGTACGAAGGCGTGCTCCACATCCTCCACCCGGAGCCCGCGGTCTCCCCGCTCATCGCTTATGCGGTGTTGCTGATCGCGTTCCTGCTCGAAGGCTGGTCGACGGTCGAAGCTTACCGCGATTTCAAGAAGGCCAAGGGCCCGCTCGGCTGGTTCGAAGCGATCCGCCGGTCGAAGGATCCGCCGGCGTTCATCGTGCTGCTCGAAAACGGCGCTGCCATTGCCGGAATCATCGCCGCCGCCATCGGCCTGCTGGCGTCGCAGATCACCGGCGACCCGTTCTTCGACGGTGCTGCGTCGGTCGTGATCGGGGTCATCCTCGGCTTCACTGCCGCGCTGCTCGCCTATGAGTCCAAGGGGCTGCTGATCGGCGAGGCCGCCGATCCCGAGCTCGTCCAGAACCTCCGCGACCTTGCCTGCACCATGCCGGGCGTGGTCGGAGTCGGCCACGTCCTCACCTCGCACTCGTCGCCCGACCAGATCACCGTGATGATGAATGTCGATTTCGACGACGCTATTCTCGCGCGCCAGGTCGAACAGGTGGTGTGCCGGATCGAGCAGGAAGCGCAGGAGCGCTGGCCGCACGTGCGGCGGCTGTTCGTCCGGCCGATGCAGGGCGCCGCAAGCCAGCTTCAGGATTGAAACTATCGGCAGATTCGAGCGCGAAGGAGCAGGTGAGGTGAAAGGCTATTGCGAGAACATCGAAAAGCGCACGATCGCGAACGAGGATTTCCGCCGCGTGCTCTACACCGGACACAATCTCCAGCTCGTGCTGATGACCCTTCCGCCCGGTTGCGACATCGGCGAGGAAGTCCACCCGGACCGCGATCAATTCTTCCGAATCGAGGAGGGCGAAGGCGCCGTCGATATCGACGGGGTTGCGAACGCGGTCGAAGACGATTTCGCGGTGATCGTACCGGCGGGCGCTCGCCACAACGTCCGCAACACGGGCAGCGGCCCGCTCCGCCTGTACACGATTTACGCGCCGCCGGAGCACGAGGACGGGATTGTCCAGGCGACCAAGGAAGAGGCCGAGGCGCGCCACCATTCGGAGGAATGGGACGGCGGAACGACCGAATAATCATGGCGAAGTCGATGCACGATGTGTCGGACCCGCGGAATGCGTCGATCCTGATCAGCGTCAACGGCGAGCTCAAGCCGCGGGCCGAGGCGGTCGTCTCGGTGTTCGACAGCGGCTTCATGCTCGGCGACGGCGTGTGGGAGGGCCTTCGCGTCCACAGGGGCAAGCTCCTGTTCCTCGACCGCCATCTCGACCGCCTGTTCGAGGGCGCGAAGGCGATTGCGATGGACATCGGCCTTTCGCCCGAAGAGCTGACCAAGCGCCTCTACGACACGCTCGACGCGAACGGCATGAGCGACGGCGTCCATGTGCGGCTGATGGTCACGCGCGGCGTCCGCTCGACGCCCTACCAAGACCCGCGGGTGATCGTATCGGGCGCGACGATCGTGATCATCCCCGAGTACAAGGAACCCGACCCGACGGTGCATGAGCGCGGGCTCAAGCTGTTCACCGTCCATGTCCGCCGCGGCGACCCCGCCGTGCAGGACCAGAAGATCAACTCGCATTCGAAGCTCAACTGCATTCTCGCCTCGATCCAGGCGACCCAGGCGGGCGCCGACGAAGCGCTGATGCTCGACCCGCACGGCTTCGTCGCGACCTGCAACTCGACCCATTTCTTCATCGTCCGCAAGGGCGAGGTGTGGACGTCGAGCGGCAAATATTGCCTCGGCGGAATCACCCGTGGTGTGGCGCTCGAAATCGCGCGCGAGGCCGGCATTCCCGCGATCGAGAAGGATTTCTCGCTGACCGACGTCTATGGCGCCGACGAGGCGTTCGTCACCGGCACCTTCGCCGGGATCGTCCCGGTGCGCGAGATCGACGGCCGTCAGCTCACCTGCCGCGGCCCGATGGTCGAGCGGTTGCAGAAGCTCTACGCCGAGCGGATCGAGCGCGACGCGGAGGAGCAGCAGCGCCCGTGACTTCCGCCGGGCTTTTCCCCCGGCCCAGCGGGGAGGGGGCAGAGGGAGGGGGCTCGACCTCCGGAAATAGCCGAATACGGCAGTACACCCTCACCCTGACCCTCTCCATTGGGGGAGAGGGGAAGTGACTGTCCGGATCGCGATGTGGTCGGGCCCCCGCAACCTCTCCACCGCGATGATGCGCAGCTTCGGAAGCCGCGCCGACACGTTCGTCACCGACGAGCCCTTCTACGGTTGCTTCCTGGCCGAGACCGGCCTCGACCATCCGATGCGCGAGGACGTTATCGCGTCGATGGATTGCGACTGGCGGAGCGTCATGGACAAGCTCTCCGGCGACCCGCCGGACGGCTCGCCGATCTGGTACCAGAAGCATATGTGGCACATGATGGTCGGGCCGATCGGCTATCGGGATTTCGCCGGCTTCCGCCATGCCTTCCTGATCCGCGAGCCGGAGCGGATGATCGCGTCCTATTTGAAGAAGCGCGAGGCGGCGCGCTTCGAGGACTTCGGGCTCGAGAAGCAGACCGAGTTCTTCGAGCGGGAGGCCGAACGTCTCGGCCATGCGCCGCCCGTGATCGACGCCAACGACGTTCTGGCCGATCCGGAAACGGTCTTGTCCAAACTCTGCCAGGCGCTCGGCATCGCATGGGACCGGGCGATGCTGAGCTGGGCGCCGGGCCGGCGCGAAACCGACGGCGTTTGGGCCGCCCACTGGTACAATGCCGTCGAGAAGAGCACCGGCTTCGGCCCGCCCGAATCCGACCCGGTCGAGCTTTCCGCCGCCGACCAGCGGCTCGCCGACCGCATGCGGCCTTTTTACGACCGGCTGGCCGCGCATCGGATGGCGGGCGCCGAACGATGATGGACGCCTTCTCTTATCTGTCGGTGCTGCTCTCGATCGTCCTAGGGCTCGCACTGACGCAGGTCCTCCAGGGTTACCGCGCTCTCCTCCTCGCCAAAGGACGGGTGCGGCTTTCGGCCACCGTTCTCATCTGGAGCGGCTTGCTCATCGTGATCGTCGCGCAGGCGTGGTGGGCGAGTTTCGGGCTGCGCGAGCGGACGCACTGGGACTTCCTCACGTTCGCGATCATCCTGGCCCAGATGGGCTTCATCTACATGGCCGCTGCGGTGGTTTTCCCGGACGTGCCCGGTGCCGGGAGCATCGACCTCGCGGGCCATTGGCAGCGGCACCGCGCGCCATTCTTCGCCTTCCTTCTGGCAATGCTCGCCGCGAGCCTGCTCAAGAGCCTGGCGTTGGATCACCGGCTGCCATCCATTACGGACGTCTCGTTCCACGTCTTTCTCGCGTTGATCGCCGTGCTTGGCATGATCGCTCGAGGTTCGCGTCTTCAATTGCTGCTTGCGTCGGTCACGGTCGCCGTGGTGCTCGCCTACGTCGCGTTGTTGTTCGCGCAGATTTGAAGCGCGAATACCGGCTTGAAGTTGACGCTGCGTCAACGTGTAAAGGCGGTGCCATGGACGAGCCGCTCGACATTCGCGACGTCGCCAGACGAACCGGCCTGACCAGCCGCGCGCTGCGCTTCTACGAGGCGCGCGGGCTGCTCAAGCCGCTGCGCACCTACAGCGGGCGGCGGCTCTACGGCGGGGGCGAGCTCGAGCGGATCCAGCAGATCCTGGCGCTCAAGCGGGCCGGCCTCAGCCTCGCCCAGATCGGCAGGCTGACCGAGCGCGGAGCGATGGACCTGCGCTCGCTGGTCGACGCGCAGCTGAAAACAATCGAGGAGCGCAAGGCCGAGCTCGACGAGGCCCGGGCGCTGCTCCTTTCGATCAAGTCACGCATCGACCGCGGCGAGCCCGTCGATGCCGAGACCTTCTGCTCGCTGATCCGTGAAGGAGACAGGATCATGCAACCCGAAGACTGGAAGAAAGTGACCGACCGCTATTTCTCCGACGAGGAGAAGGCGCATTGGGCGGAGCACCCGCCGCAGGGCGACTTCGACCAGGCGGAATACAGCCGCAAATGGGCGGACCTCGGCAAGCGGGTCGAGGCTGCGATACCGCACGGACCCGACAGCCCTGAAGCGCAGGCGCTGTTCGACGAGTGGCAGCAGCTGCTGGCGCCGTTCACCGCGGTCGCAACGCCTCAGATGATGCAGGGCGCGACCCGCTTCTACGAGCGCATGGACGAGTGGAAAGGCGAAATGCCCAACGCGCCGTTCACGCCCGAGGCCTTCGGCTTCATCCAGGAGATCGGACGTCGCGGCAAGGCGAAAGGCTAAGCTACTTGCGCTCGTACGTGCCGACCAGCTCGCCTTCCGCAATCGCGTGCTGGCGGGCGGCGTTCTCGACGTCGGCGACCTTCGCATCGGCCGAGAGGCCGAGCTTGTCGGTGTCGAGCGCGAACAGCTTGAAATGATAATGGTGCGGCCCGTGCCCCTTTGGCGGGCACGGGCCGCCGTATCCGGGCTTGCCGAAATCGTTGGTCACTTCCGTGCCGATCCGCTTTCCATCGCCGATCGAGCGAGCGGAAGCAGGGATGTCGAACACGCCCCAATGGCGGAAGGTGCCGTTCGGCGCGTCGGGATCATCGATGACCAGCGCAAGGCTCTTCGTTCCCTCCGGCGGCGCGCCCCAGCGGAAGACGGGCGTCAGGTCCGCCCCGTCGCAGGTATATTGCTTCGCGATCGGCTGTTCGTTCTTGAAGGCATCGCTGCTGAGGCTGAGCCTGGTGAGGGTGGAATGGTCCACGGCGACTGCTCCGTTCGACTGGTTGGTCCCGTGATTCGCGGCCCCGCAGCTCGCCAGTGCGATGAGCAGAAGTGTCGGGGCGAAGCGCGCGGAGTGACGGGCCATGCAAAAGCCTCCTTTTACCAGGAAGCCAAACACGAACGAGTTTCCTGCGGCAACCGTTCCGCCATTCGGCCCGTGCGGTTGACCCTTCACCGCCCCCTCGCTATGTGGCCGCCGTCCGGGCGAGAGGGAATCATCGCTGTTCGCCGGGCAAAGAGCTGAACATTGCTCAACATGCGCGTCGCCAGGCGGCCGTGAGGCGGCTCGGCTCCGCGCTTTTTCTGTTGAGCAAAGTAACCGCGGGGGTTTCCCGCAACGAAAGGTGAAGGGCTTCATGCCGACGATTAACCAGCTGATCCGCAAGGGTCGCGAACCGCAGAAGGCCAAGTCGAAGGTCCCTGCGATGGAGCAGAACCCGCAGAAGCGCGG